>Ga0307509_10008520_pt1 | contig 13051 bp, 3 predicted proteins | sample 10_EM_MG_FD_202245 | JGI IMG/M metagenome (GOLD analysis project Ga0307509, IMG submission 202245) | Populus trichocarpa ectomycorrhiza microbial communities from riparian zone in the Pacific Northwest, United States - 10_EM | ecosystem: Host-associated > Plants > Roots > Unclassified | place...
CTTTTCTAAAAAGAGTCTGAGATGATTAGACTATAGGTTTTTACCATTCATACACGATGTGCATTGACACACATTTGTGTCCATACGCATACATCCATTAATTGTAAATAACATACATACATGCACCAGGTTGAAATATAGATTTTCAAAGAGTTCCAATATGTAAAGTTTACAACACTCGACTTCGACTGAGAAATATGGAAGATGAAGAATGTCCTCATCGTGATGGTTATTTTCAAGAAGAATTGGAATCTCTGAAGGCTAGCGGGGCTCGCATCACTAGTTTACTCGAGCAAACACTTAGAAATACCTTTAGTGAAAGTCGTTCCAATAAACCTCCCGCTTTTGTTCTAGCTTAACTCGAGGAAAGGGTGGGAGAACAAGCTCAAGATCCCCAATAAAATCCAGGGTGGGCTATTGAAGGGGTAGACTTGTATGACTAAGGATAGGCCATAGAATTGTATCTGGTCTTAAATGTGGTTGTACCAAAGAAATTCTATGTTCCCAACTTTATTTCCTGAATGCTATATAGATCAGTTAGGGGCGATGTTGCTCGAAATAGTCTATGATAATGGATCAAGATTTAGTGAACTTCCTTAATAGTTAAGAGTAACACCACACTTAAGGAGTATGGTCCAATTAGAAGGCATCTTTGTGACTAAAGAGTCGTTTACTCTTTGAAAGTTGATTATAATACCTGATGAAAATATTGCCAAATAAATGCATTTCAATGAGTGCTAAAAGGATGCACACAGTCAGATCAACTAGGAGTAATTTGAAATAGTCTTTGGCGATAGAGGAATTGATGAAGTCTTTTAAAAAATGAGAAAATATAGCATAGTTTCTCCATTAAAGTAAATGAGGAAAGCGCGATGACACACAAATACTACGCGTGGGGGCAATGCCATAATTCTCTCATATCTTTCAATGAAATAGAATGCTTATAAAAGTAAAGTTAGGAGGCTGTGACATGATCAAAATACAATTAATCCTTTCAAATTGATCAGCAAAATAGAAAGCCTCTAGTAATGCAAACAAGGGGTAACATACATTATGAAAATCCTAGGCTATAGGCTTATATTTGAGAAGAGATTTGCATATTGCAATCTGATGTGATCCAAGCAACACTAAAAGATCTGTTAGAGGTTCTAGTTGATTCATTAACAATATTTAGAGCTACGAGGTTCAAATAAGCTTCCAATAGACTTTTTCAAGACATATGAGATAAGGTGAACATCAGGAAGATATTAAATAATGAAGTACATGTCATGATTAATTTAATTCATGTTCAAGAAGGGCTTGTAGGTGGGCATTCCGATATTACAAAAAAATTAGAATAAGAAGATTGAAATATACCAGTTTTGACATTTGGCTACTATTTTAGTCATAATTAGAGCTAAATTTATTTTTACTGTGATTGTAGTTGTATTAGAAAGTAAACATTCATAAAATTTTAGTGATATATGTTACACCTTCTAATTCATTAAGATGAGAGAAAACAATGCGTTTGAATTGAACTTCAATTCTACCAGCAAATTACAAAAATGACTTGAGTCTTATTTAAAGTAGTTGGGCTATTATTTTATTTATATTTAGTTACTATTAGATCTTTTAGAGGTATGAAGGCCTTTATTTAAACTTGGATTCATTGGATTATTATTATTTGTTAGGTTTATCCATATTCATTAATATCATATTAAACTTAGACTTTTTTCTAGTATAAATACTTTTTTGTAGAAATGTTTTGAAGAGAGACTATTTTTAATAAAGAAATAAACATTCTTGCTATCTTTTGTGTGGTTGAGTGATTCTCATACTAAGTTCTTGATTGAACTTGCAAACTCTTTCAATGATTGATTAACTTCATTATGATTTTATGCTACTCATTCACATCTCTTTTTAGGTATAGAGTAGGAGTGATCATTGCATATAACTTTGGTTTTCCAAGGCAAGTTCTTGTTGGGTCAAGTTGTAAATTATTCAAATATGATGTTAGCATATCTTGGAAGGTGATCACATCACAAACTCAATAGGTTTGAGGAGTCAACAAACCAAAAAGGGCAGAAATGATAAGCTTTGCCATCATTGAAAAAGATGGATTGCCAATCAATGGGAACCTATATTTTAAACCAAGAATCTCAAGTTTAACCCTGAAATTAGGAAGAAGAGTTAACCTTGTCTTTAGGAATCTTAATTTTTAACCCTATCATCACGAAGCATCAGTTTTAACCGTCCGATCATGAAAAAAAAAAAAAAACCCTGCCATCATGAAGTTTCAAACTTAACCATGCAATTAGGACATCTTAGGACAAATCATATAGCGAGGTAAGTAATTCTAAACCATGAGGTAGGTCACCTTTCTAAACGACTAGATTTTTATTTTTTTCATAACCAAGTAGATTACTCATTACAATGAGACCATCTTGAAAATTATTTATATTTTCATAAACAGGTAAGTCACCCTTTCAATAAAACCACCTTGAAAAAAAATTTATATTTTTTACATCCAGGCATATCACTTAAGACCATCTTGAAAAAAAATTATATTTTTCATAATTGAGTAGGTCACATGAGACCTTGAAAATGTTTTATATTTTTCACACCAAGTAGATAGATCACTTGTTACATTTAGATCATTTTGAAAAAAATTCATATTTCTCAAACCATCTTGGGTAGGTCACCTATTATAATAAGACTATCTTGGATAGGTCACCCATTATAATAAAACCATTCTAAAAGGCTTAAAATCATATGGTTTTTTAGGGTGTCAAATATGTTTTTTGGAATCTAAGGTGATCTCCAAAGATGTTGGGTCCATTTGTTGAACTTAATGTTGTCAGATCCCTTTCGTTTAAAACATATAGTTTATGAGAACGTTGGATCTCTCTGTTGAACTTAAAGGTGTCGAATCCTTTTCATATCAAACATGAATTTCTGATGGTGTCGAATCCCTTTATTAAAATTTAAGGTGTTGTATTTCTTTCATTTCAAACATAGATCTCCGAGGGTGTTAGATTTCTCTTTTAGAATTTAAGGGTGTTGGATCCCTTTCTTTCCAACTATGTGATTTTCAAAGGTGATGGATCTCTCTTTTGAATTTAGGTGTCAGATCCATTTTATTTCAAATATGTGATTTTCAAGGGTGTATAATCCCTATGTTGAACAAGGTGTTTGATCCCTTTTTTTTTTAATCAACATATAATTTTCAAAAAGATTTGACCCTTCCTTCGAAAGGATCCCTTGACCATTGCAAGACTTTTCATTGATAAGGTTGACATCAGGACCATGTCAAAACACTTCTTCTCTTTACAAGCTTCCTACACAAAGTTTTTTGCAAGATTTTATATTGTAAGTATTATAAAGAGAGGACAACTATCATAACTCAAATCTTAACCTTCTTTTTTGTATATATTTTTTAAAAAATAGAAAATCCAAAAAAAAAATACATCTTTGAAATATATTTAATCAATTTTAATCATTTCTTTATTTTTTATCACTTTTATTTAATTTGTGTGTCAAGCTAAGATAGGAATAATCATAAAAATCATAAAAATACAAAAACAATTAAAATATAAAAAAAAAAAATATTTGGGTGAAAAATTGGACTAGTAATTGAGTTTCACAATTTAGAGATTAAGTTTGGGAAGATCAATTAAATATAAGAATGGTTTGGGTTGGAATTGAAAACTTATTGGAAAAGAAATGAAAGAAGAAGAACTTAATTTGGCTAAGATAAAAGAAAAATTAAAGAGCCAATGATGAATTTGAAATGCATGGCCAAATTTAAAAGTCAATCAAGGACTTGATTGAAGAGAAAAATCCAAATTACGAGTTAGATTGGTCAAAATTTATAATCTGAGGAACCAAGGATGAATTTATAACAAGTGGTTAAATCTGAGGTCCAAAATGATTCAATTAAGGACACAATTGAAAATAAAAAGTGATTTTAAAATTTTAGAAAACCAATGACTAATTTGAAATTGGAAAGATCAATTAATTCAATTTAAAGTTTAATTGAAATAAATTCCAAGATTAAATATCTTAAATGAATAAGATTGAAAAATCCAAAAGCAAGGGATTGTAATGAAAATGATGAAATATTCTAGGGACCTTTATTTTTATCTAATTCATAATCTCAGTCCATTTGTTTCCAAATGACTTAATTCGATCAAATTTAGTCCAATTATTTTGTCTAAATGATTCAATTTAGTCTCAATTAATTGATATTGAGTCTAATTGAATCAAGCAATCCCAGTAATTAAACCTAGATTCCATTCCCCAATTCTAGCTCTCAATCCTAAAAACATAGTCATATTCTTTCAAATTCAATCAACAATTAAAAATATAGATTTTCTTCGGTTACAATCCCAGCTCCTCAATGCCAGAATTTCAGCCTAAATCTGTAATCAATTCCCCAAATTAAGTTCCAAGAGTCATTCTCATGATCCTAGCCTTTTCTCTATAAAACAATGTCAATGATTCTAAAAAGAATAGGGGCTCCACAAGAACACCAAAGGAAAAAAAAAACACAGAGAAAAAAATACACTAGAAAGATCCCAATTTTCTAGGAAGCTCATCCCAATTAAACTAGGAAAAAACAATATTTCCAGTCTTCATTCATATCTACAAACTACAATATAAAAGTCCCACAGCTACTGCAACCCACAAACACTAACCCATATATAATCTTCAACTAGATTCAACCGAGAAGAAACTCATCATCAAAACATCATTCCCCTTACCATTTTGCTTCACTATAATATCATCAGAAGCCATGCAATTTCTCTAACATATCATCAAGCCTAGGGATAAGATCCCTATACTTTACTGTAATATTATTGACAATATAAAAATAAACACACATCCTCTAAATTTCATCATTTTTATGCATAAGTAGCACTAGAACAGAATATTGACTTATGCTTTCTCTGATGTACCTCATTGACATTAACTCATTTACTTGCCTTTAAAGTTCATTTGTCTCATCGAGATTACTTTGATAGGCTACTTAGTTAGGAATGATAGCTCTAAGTTTGATATTCAATTTCTCTTATTGGTGGCAAAACACTAAGAATCTTTTCAGATAACACATCTTTAAATTCCTGTAATGAAGACACAATCATGCTAAGAAGACAAGTATTAAGTTTTTTAGTGTTAAAATAAGTCTTTTTGTATAAAAGTTCAATCATCAACTTGTTAAAAAAAAAAAACATTTTTGATCTCACTCTCCTTCACATAAAAACTTATATGTTTCTTTATTTTTTTCCACATTTTCTTCTTTTCTCGCTCTTTTTTTCTACTCTCCTCATGTTTTACCTTCACTATCAGTCGAAAATATTTATTTTACTCTCTTTTATGAATCTATTATTTTTCTCTCTAAACTTACGGCTTACTTGCATTTTCACTCCCCCTAGCCTCGCCTTCTCTTTTTAACTTTAATTGGTCTTCATAGACTTGTTTAGGTTATGATGGTACAAGTGTGATGTATTTTCTATCTTTTACAAGAGTATACCTATTCTGAAGCCCATCATATATTTCCCTCATACTTAACTACCATGGATGCTTTAATAATAAGTGACTCACATGTATAGAAACCACATCACACAAAATCTTATCAGAATACTTTCCAAAAAAAAAATGACACTAAGACTTGTTTTGTAATCTTTACATCATCATATTCATTCAACCATTAAAGCCTATAAGGTCTATGACACTTAATAGTTTTCAGATTCAATTTTCTAACAAGCATAATACTAGCAACATTAGCACAACTTCCATTATATATAATCATACGATATACCTTGTTATTGATATGACATCTCATATGAAAGATATTCTCCCTTGTTGCACCACATCATCTTCCTTGGTTTGAACATTAAGTAATAATTTGCCCTCAACCAAATACTCTACATCCCTATAATTACAATCCTCAAGTGGTGATATGTCATCATCTTTAGATTCATCATTTTTGGATTCAATCTTTCTAATATATCACAAAATCATGGCTTGCTTGTTTGGACATTATAAAGCTTTGTGTCCAACTTTCAAATACCTGCAACACTTAATATCATGGTTACGAGTAGGTTGAGTTTTAGTTTTACCTTTAAAATCAACGACGACTTCCTTTTTAACCTATAAAGGTTTGGATTTTACGTTAACAATAGGTTTTGGTTAGACAGACTCCTCTCTCTATAATTTGGTCTCCATGATGAAAAAAACTCAAATTATTGACTTGCCATGTACTGCCTTTGCATTTTAGCTGCCTTTCCATCTTTGTAGCCACATGAACTATATCCTCTAACTTAACATAATATTGTACTTCAATAATGTTGGCAATATCCGATTTAACCTATTAAAAAATCTTATCACTGTAGTTTCTTTATAGGCATTATATAAGCCCTAATCATAGCAATCTCCATCTCTTTATGATAATTCTCTACACTCCTAGATTCCTACGCCCGACTTTGCAACCTCTATTAGAACTCCTGGTAATAGTGTCTCAAACCAAATCACTTTTTCATGATTGTTTTCATCTTCTCCCACTCAAAACAAATCTCTTTTTCATGATTGTTTTCATCTTCTCCCAAGTATATATAGGTCTTTCACGGTTTCTCCTCCTACCTAAAACAAGTTGATCTTACCAAATTATACCATAATTTAGTAAACTCAATGATAACGAGTTTACTTGTTTCTCCCCTAAATAGTTAAGGCAATAAAAATTCAACTCAATCCTCTTATCCCACTCTAAATAAGCTTCAGGATCTTTTTACATTAGAACATTAAAATTTTCATCTTAATACTTTTCAATTTTATCCAAACTATGGCATTACCTAAAATCTTGAATTTCACCCTTATGGTCAAACTAATCACCTTGATGAAAACCATTAACCTTTTGATTTCTAGGATGCCGAAATCTATCCCTATGACCAAATGATGTATGATCATAATCCTTGACTCCTTTATCTATATTCTCATCAGCAAACTTATCAATAGGTGGAGTGACACTCCTCTCTAGCCTTTTAACCTTAGGACCCTTATGATCTATCTCCTTTTATAAACCAATTATTTCAATCTCTTACCTTTTTAATTTGTCCAAAACATCTCTAAACCTTATATTCATCCTCTCTAATTACACAATTAGAAAACGAAAACCTGATTATCTCTCTCCTTCAGTGATGATGAATCATTTTTGAAAGACATTATTAAAATTTAAAAAAACACATTAGTAGCAAGAATAATATGTCCTCACACACTTTCTCACATATCTACACTTTAATAGTCGTCACTCATCTTGTTTCACTTAAATATGACTTTTCATGATAATATGCTCACCTTTTTGGCTTTTAGCTCTTGTACTTATCTTTTTCAGCTTTTTAAGAAACTAATCTTAAACAACCAAAGACAAATAGCTTAGTAACAAAATCCTTGGTATTTTAGACTCAAAAAGCAAGAAAATAACCAAAAACTACAAAGAAAATGAATTACAAACACAAAAATACTAAAGATTACTAATCAGGTACAAATATTCTACAAAGATGGAAAAAGAAATAAATAAGCATGAAAACTAATGTAATATGACTCAATTAACCGAAAATATCTTTAGACTACTAATATGACCAAATATGATAGTAGAAAACAAAGAAAATATGTTAACCCAAACTGACCCCATATGATTTATTTTGTAATTTCAAAATTATCTAAACCTAAGTATGTCCAAATAAACCCAAAATCATGATTTGAAAATAAGAAACTAAAAACCTAAAGAATATCATATTGTAAGTGTATATCTCTTAGTTTTTTAATTCAATCTTTTGATGATTTTAATTTGCAGTTGTTTTGATCCGACGATGGACAAAAGAGATATAGCTGCCAAAGCGTTGACCCTTTTTTATGTTCTCTCTAGCCTTATTTACTTAATATTATAGAAATACATAAAGAGAAAGGGGTTGTTTCTATTTATTTATAAAAATGTCACTACTTAGTTTCTGTATCATTTTCTATATTTTTATTTAACCTGCAGTACCCTCTCAAGACCTTATCGAACTCTGATTAACCTAAACATTTAACCCAAGACAGAACAATAGGTCTAGGGACTCCTCATAAAATTTCATTTTGATTCAACAATCATAATGAAATATATGCTAAATATCATAAAATTAGACAATAAGTAATTTTACGCCAAAAATTCAAGTGTTACGTACTATTATATTTACTTAAATCATCATAATTTCTAAACTAATTAACTGGAGACTATTGTCCATGATCATCATAAATTTTTCCTCAAAGTTCTTATCATTTTCAATCAAATAGCATGATTGTATGCATTGTTTATACCAACTATCAAAGTTTTTCACGTGTAAGGTCACATATTAATTTATTTGAAATTCCCTTCTATATTTTCTCTAAATATTTACAATTCAAATTTATAAAAATTCTTCCTTTAAAATAATTATTTTACCTGATCAGGAAGTTTACATAATTTATCACTAATTAAAATTTCATGTATTGATTTATTACTTTATTTCATCTAAAATTTAAGTTAAATTACTAAAAGTTTTTTATCCTCGTCTATAACAATTTTCCTTCTTAATTATCATTTATCAATTGAAATTTACAATTTTAGCATTGATCTATTTGTTTTAGGTAAGAGGTTTACATATTTTTCCAGTTTAGCTTTTTATATGATTATTTACCTAGTTCAATCTCGCGTAGTCTATATTTATCATTATCATGGTTCATCATTTTATTTCTTTTTTCACATAGCCCATGGTATTATCCTTCACACTATTTTTAATTCCATTTCAAAAGGTTTTAAGGTCTGTACTTTACCTCGATTTATTACATTCGAGTGGAAACTTTTACAATTTAATGAAATTTTAGCATTGTCTCCTCTAAATTTAAATGAACCTAAGTGTCGACATCAACAATTTACAGATATTACAAACCAATCCATGGTCTTACCATCTTAGACCTTTACCATTACATTAAAAATCATGAATAGAATTCAACAATAGTATAACAAATCATATACACTTTTATAGCAAGGGGCAACCCTTAGCTTAAACTCCCAATGCACATCTCTTACCACAACATGTCTTTTCTGGTTTTTGCTTCTTACACACTCTAATAGTATAAATTCAATACCTTGTTGAACATCAAATACACATACTCAATTCATTAATAAATGTTAACACCACCAATCACAAATTCAACCATAAAATGTTTTATTTATTCCAACATTCCCATTAATATTTAACCATATTTCAAACATCAATTAATATTACAACTCATAGGTCAATATCCATGCCATCAAGTTAAGTTCTTACTTAAGGCTTTTATATCCCCAATATGAAAATTTCATGTTTAATACATCACAACTGATACGATCCAAGTAAGGTCAGATTCAAATTTTGGCGTAAATTTCTTATTGTCCAGTTTTACGTTATTGAGCATAACTCCAAATCCAACCGTTGGATCGAGCTGAAATTTGACATGAAGATTTCAGAGGTATTGGTCTCTATTTGGGTAAAGTTTCAGATGAATTGGAGTTCTGGAAGAATATGCGATATAAGTCAGAACATGTTGTATGCATTTTATTATTTACTTCCTTTTGACTTATGTACTTTGTATTTGGCAAGGATTCTTTTCCTACAAGGGTGTGACAGCTTGTTTTGGAAATCTCCTAGTTCTACAAGGATCTTTAATGAGTTGCAATATAGTTTTCAAGTGTGGCAATGATTCATAAATGTTTTAGAATCCTTTTCTTACAATGATTCCTTATTCATCTTAGCTATAACAAGGAAAGAAGACTTCATAATTAATTCTACCTTCATATCAGATTTCTTAGTCTATTTGGAACTTCTTAAGGGTGACAAATCTGATTCTAACATATTTAGGATAGCAATTTTTAGATTTTTATTATTTTTATTATTTTCTTCTTAGTCTTTAGGTTATTATTACTTATTTGGGTCAATTGTAAGTGGGTCTCATATAAGTCCACCTAAGGGGGGTCCATTAGGGTTTATTTAAGTCTAGAGTTAGTATAAATAAATGCATAACCAGACATGTAAGTTAGACAATTTAGATTAATAAAACTTCTTATTTGCCGCACTTGTTGTGTGCTAGTGGGATAATCTCCCTTCCTTGGTTCTCTAAAGAATTGAAAACGACTTATTGAAGAGCAACTGACTTCGTGACGTCATTTGTATACTTCACGTTTGTGAATCAATATTCGTTGGGTATGAGTTTTCTGTTTCCAATAGTGTTGGTGCCTAGGTACAAGTTATCTTTGTGACACACTCCTATCAAACCTGATTTACTTAGCTTTTTGAGAATTGGTGTCTTTGTCTGTGGGTTGTATGACAATGTGATTACGAGGTTCGCATCAACAACCCAATAATTAATATTTACCATATCAATTTAGGACTTTAACATAGAATTTTCCATTTTTTTAAACACCAATACTCATTTCATCATACACATGGTGGACATTCCAAAATAATTCACCATTCATATATAAACTCACATACCTAAATTCCTTAAACAACATACATGACCGGCCCTAAGGGCCTTGTTCTTCCATATCCATATATCACAATTTCCATCAACACATATCATCTTTCATTATACATTTCACAAACCACAAACATAAACATAAATCATTTATCCCATCAATTCATCATAAAATCCTAATTTAAAATACATTGGAGATTTAACTACAACTACATATGATACTTAAATTCATTTCAACCACAATCAATACATCAACTTATGCTAACTATCTACAAACAAAGCAAGCATTCACTTAATTCTATAATTTCTTATTTTCATCCCAATATGGTCGGCCCTACACTCAACAAAATACCAAGTTTTCTTCTTAATGATTTGTCTCAAATGCCTTTAATTAACACTAACTATATACTTCATAAATCACAACCCAATCATACAAGAATTTAACATTGTAACCATATGATCACAACATTCCTTCAACAAATACATGCATCATTCAATCATATTCAATTTCAATGTTTAATTCCATTCCAATTATCATATGAATCATGATATAATGCATAATTACACACAATGATAAGCATTAACTCATTCAACTATCTGGCACATTTCAATAAAATATTTCAACTTAGATCATAAGCAAAATACATTAATCTTCTCATCATCATTAAACCCATTAAAATTGTCCTTAGGTTCAAAACATGTTTTTTATTTTAAACACACCAATTTTTCATTCAATATTTTTCAAACCAAAATTAAAATATTATTATGTAAACTTAATATTTAATAAATCCCATGTGAGGTTATACATCATCATGCTTAGCATAACATATCTACAATTCAGATAAATCCAAGAATTAAATATCCTTATATTGGAACAAAACTGGACTAACCTAAAAAATTACATATCTATTATTCTGGAAGAATAATTTTTAAACGGAGTGTTTGTTTCTGATCTTTTCCATTTATAATTTAGAACACATCTTGATGTACAACATATCTAAATGGCAGCCCAATCCAATAGTGGATGAAGGATAAAATGGTCGACGACTGAGACTTTCCAGAAAAAGGGTATTTCTTCTATAATTTTTTTACTAGCAATATCTTTCAAACTGAGACTTATATAGAAAATCCATCTGGTGAGAATGTGGAAGACATTGAGAAGAACAACATAACGAAAACTCATCTTAATCTAACTATGGATGGCAGACATATAGCTGTCGAAGTTTCTGTTATCATTGTGTTTTCTCTCTAGCTTTTCTCTAACTCTCTCTATAGATGATTTCTTAAGCTATGTGTTTAAATGTTTAGACGACTTCATTAGTAAGTCACTCTTGCAACATCAAAAAAACCAAACTCTCATGGTGTTTCTCTAAGGGGAAGATGAGATGAAAGAATGGACAAAAGAAGAGGCATTTTCTCTTTTTATTATCGTCAGCTCCTCCATTTAAATGGAGCTGACATTTTTCTTTTAAGTAAAGTGACCATAATGCCCTTCCCACTTATTACAGGTATTATCTCTCGGCTAATGGTAATTTTGTATAGCCTTCTCAAATTCAAATTGACTTAAAAGTTTTACCCAAGGTAGGAAAATATGTGAGACTCTTCGTAAAATTTCAGCTCAATCTAACAATCAAATTGAGAGATATGATTGATATCGTAAATTTACACTAAAAATTTGAATTTTGCGCATCACTTTCAGTCAAAATAGCGCGATTGCATGTGATGCTTATATCGACAATCAACATTTTTCACGCTTAAAATCACACATCATTTTATTTAAAATTAAAATATATTATTATTATTATTAATATTGTATAACTATTTTCACCCCAATTCATAAAAAAAAAACTTCCTTTACATAATTATTCAACTCAAATGGGGAATTTACACGATTCATTAATGGGTTATATTTTGAGTACCAATTTATTACTTTATTTCATCTAAAATTTAAGTTAAATTTTTAAAAGTTTTTATCCCTATCTTTAACAATTTTTCTTCTTAATTATCATTTCTCTATAAATGTTTTTTCCATTTCTAGCACTGATTTATCAATTTTAGGCCAGTGGTTTCCAATAGCATAAAAGAAAAAAGCAAATATATAATGTCGCACGGGTGTGGCGTCGCGGCGAATATTCCACTTCAAATCTAAAATGTAAACCTATTTGGCAAATATGGGGAGACAAGAAATTCTTGTCGTTTATTGGTAGAAAATGGAATGGGAGTCGCCACCTAGTATTTTGGTCACTAGGAACCCTAACTGGTCTTAGAGATCGGGTACGGGGACTGGTTGCGTAAAGGGAAGGTATTAGCACCCCAAATACGCCTTACCTAAGGTAAGCTGCATTGTTTGATTGTCTGATAAAAAAACTAAGGTGTTATCCTATTTTAATTGTTGGTCTATTTATGGTTCAAGAAAATTCCTCCTCAGTAAGGAGGTCTTTATCTTATCGGGTAAAAACCTAGTCGTTCTAACGTCTATATGAAAACTATATTTTTAATATCAGGAATACGTTTTACGTATAAATTCGTAATCCCAGAT
>Ga0307509_10008521_pt1 | contig 13049 bp, 18 predicted proteins | sample 10_EM_MG_FD_202245 | JGI IMG/M metagenome (GOLD analysis project Ga0307509, IMG submission 202245) | Populus trichocarpa ectomycorrhiza microbial communities from riparian zone in the Pacific Northwest, United States - 10_EM | ecosystem: Host-associated > Plants > Roots > Unclassified | place...
TAACGTGATATATTATGACAAAATACATGAAAGAGCCCTAGCTCCTTAATGTGGGACTAAAAAGTGTGCCAAGCCTGCGTCCCCGTTGCTATAGACTTGGGGGACGTTATAGACGGCCAGAACCATAGACAGAAATGCCGGAACAGGGTTTCTCAGTCCCATTCAGTTGGGTGGGAAATGACCATTTCGGAAGGTTTAACTTCAACTACCGTACATACAAACGAGCAGTTCATTGCTTTCCCCATCCATATTTACAAAGCCGGAATTAAATTTATATAAAAGGTTTATGTCATTTGTCTTTGTTTTAGGGGGGACAACAAAACCAGCAAAAAAGGCTAGATTCTGGATGGTTTCGCTTTTTATCAGATAGCAGACCGTCTATCAATCCATCCACCCACCCTTACAACTCTACAATGTTAACATCTGCCCTCAAAAACAGCACCTTCTTCGAAAGATCACTCAATTGAAAAAATTTCTTGTCATAGACTGTAGCTTAACAGCCAACCAACCAATCTCCTTATCCATTCCAACCTGGCACCCCTTTGATGATCTGTTACGCACACACTCTCCTGTCAGTCACATCTCACTTAAAATTCTCCCTGGAGGGGAAAGGATTGTATGTCTCTGTAAGTCCAATAGCCAGATCTAGCATATCACCCCCGTTATCCTCCAGCTTGGATATGCGCTCGTTAATAGCATCGTTAACGGCAATGGCATGACATGTCGAGCGGACGGCAGGCCGGCAGCAGGCGCCTTCTATGTCTAGCCCGTGCTCCCGTGCGATGTCTAATAGATTTTCACAGGACGGGACGGTGAATGTGTGGGATTTGAAGGATTTGTAGACAAGTATTGTGTAGAGTCAGTTTCCCCCCCGTAATTGATGGGTCGTTCGGGGGCGGAGCTGTGGTGAGCGCTAACCTAGGGTGGATGACAGACTGTTGGGTCAGTATATTAAACCACTATTCTCAGCCAACAACCACCCCCAAGTATGGCATTCACTGTCGGTTGTGATCTTGCGATGGTGGGGACTCAAGAGCAGTGTTCATATGACATGTCTGAAATTAGTCATATATTCTTTACAGATGATTGAATATGAATATCAGACATATCGTGCGAACATGTGCTGTTGTGTCACCATCATCACGAAGTCAGCAATGTACTCAGAAACATGGCATTGGTGGACAGGGAATGGGGAGGTGGAGAAAATGTTACTTATGTGGGAAGAGGTCAACCCCGACAGGTTAGATGATTGTAGCCAAACAACGCTCTTGTTCATTGCTAGGGATTGGCATGAGGGGGTGGTGAGAATACAACTCATGCCGCAAGATGTCGATCCCGACAAGCCAGACACTGATGGCCAAACACCGTGCTCATTCGCCCCTACGCCTGGCCAGCAGAAGGTGGTAGCTCTACTACGATCCCACCAAGTTGTAACCCTGAGTGCGAGGGCCGGAAAACACCATCTCGGCGAACCAGCTGCCGCTCTCCTCCAGCACCATACTCATGGAGGCCTCCTTGGACATCCTCCCCCTTGAGATCGAAGAAAACCGCACGAGGTGAGCCTGGAATGCACTTATGCTACCACGCGAATTTGAACCTCCCTGGGGACATGCTTGCTTCTTAAGTCATGCCCGGGTTTGTGAATTTCTATTTTTCCCAACTACTGGAGAGTTTGGTAGTAGTTCTATTAATGTGACAGTCTAGTTTATACCTTGCAGGTTTGTATCCCATCATATATGATTTTTCCCTAGCCATACATCCTTGCCCCTAGCGTTGGTTCTTCTTCTTTCTTTCTTGCGCAAAACATATGTTAGCTCTCTTAGCTATGATACCGGCAAACACGGGCAAGTGAGCTTTAGGGCTTATTCTACTGCCTCTGGAAAAAAGGTTAAGTGAGTCTTCACGTAAGATCTTTCCCGCAAACTTGTGGATCTCCTCCGGACAAAACCAGATGCGGGCAAGAAACAACTAGAAAGTGAAAGCACAGAGGCAAAGGATGCTTGTATTTGTAGACTTTAACATTAGTAGGGAAGTAGGTAATAAATTGGCGAGAAATAGTAGGATTTCTCACTCTTGAGAGCTTTGTCTGCTCCCCCTCCCGTTAATTGAAGGAATTGAAGTGGGGGGAGGGTTGCACCCTTGGCCTAGATCTAGCACAAGTACGCACTGTGACTGTCTTTGCACCAAAAGAGAATCATGAGCACTGTGCCAATAATGCACCCCATCACTGAAGGTTTGCTGCCTTGTGTTCTCCTACCGAGCAATTACCATTCACCATATTGCCCAATCCAGATTGTTCTCTAACGCCCCAATTAGTAGGCTGATTTTCTCTTTCTCCCACGCTTCACAATTCACTTAGCCTACAGACCTCTCATCTTTCTTGTCATGCCGACTTCCCGACACCCTCCCCTTCCGATCCCTGAAACCTTTTTAAACAATTCACTTGCTATTTTTGAATTATGGCAGATATCAATTATGCCACTGCTGATTATCCAACCCCCAGCCCGAGCACATCACGTCAGTCATCTGTCCTTGCATCTACAAAGATGTCATCTACAAGCTCATCCAACCCAATCGATCATAATCCCTCTGGTGGGGCCCTGTCTGACCTAGGAATTGACCACCCACCTGCTGCCAGTTGTCATCTCGAGAGCGAGATAGCAGATACCAACCCTAGTACTACGGTGTTTAGAAATATGTCTTCACATATCTCTAAGGACAATACCTGGACATTTAGAAGCCCTTCACGTCTAGCATACCGAATGTGGACAACTATTCGGAAGTGTCTTCAGAGCGGAACCGGTTGTTATATTCTCGTTGAAGGGGTCACTACAACCATGGTGGAGCCAATAGATGAAGCTTTTGCCAGTTATGGTATTCGTCACAGTGTAAGATTTACATACGAGCATGATTTGGATTCTCTAATCATAAAATGCATGCCCGGCATAGAACATGCTAGAATTAGTCGAAGTTTCATAGCAGAGGTGACTGAAAGAATTCATGGGATTCCTGGACATTCTAAATGCTCATACCATCAGACTGGGGATGGTTGATTTAAAGTGGGGGGGGATCGAAGCAAGGAAGGAGATGAGGGATTGGCTCTGTCGGGTACCCGTAAGGCAAAAACCGGCTGGCCTTCTTTTGTCGTTGAAGTTGGATATTCCCAGAGTTTGGACTCGCTACGTGGGGCTGCGTCTTGGTGGTTGGTCCATTCTGGTGGTCAAACACGTATGGTCATTCTCATCAAAATTACCGAATGGCCATTGGAGCTACATTTAGAACAGTGGGTCAAGGTTGACGACGAGTCCCAGCGACACACCTGGTTCCGCCAACCCAAGGTACCAGGAATGGTGAAGTATTGGAAGATTGACGCCGAGGGGGAGGTGACTCACCATGTGAAGTCCGAAGATCTTGGTACTTCAATGGAGGACCCTGATGGCAAGAAGCCAGAAGATCTTATAATTCCTTACCGAACCATTTTTGATATTGATCACGAGAATGCCATGGATATTGTCATATCCAGGGAAGGTTTAAAAGAGTGGGCACTCCACCAGTACGAAGGATTTGACTCCGACTAATATGTAAGTTTTCAATTATAATTATTCACTACACCTTTTAATTGCTGACATTCTTAGATTCTGAGACCGCATGCATGGAATCGGTGTTGTTTTTCCTGATTTCTACTGTCAGTAGGTAGAGCTTTGTGGACTGTTTATACCGGTGGTCTATCGATTGCAGGATTGTTGTCATAGAGGTCGTGGCTCTGTCATTGAATTTCTTTTCTCCTTTCCCCTCACTCTCATTTACCCATCGAACTTTTCACTAGATCACTATTTGCTGTCCCTCCACTATTCTGCTATTTACCCCTTTCCCCCATCCCACTACCTTTGCCCTCTTGCCCCTTTCCCCTTCCTAATTATTTGCTCCTATTCACTTCCTGCTCTCTTGCCAATTTGCTTCATATGGCAATTTACCCCACTAGCAATCTATAGCTAATAAAAATCATTCTGACATCTTGAACAAAAAAAGGGAAATGATCTGTATATTGTAGCCCATACAAACTGTGACAAAACCCTACCCCTCCCCCAACCCCTAAGTCCCCATCATTAGCCCTACTCTCTTCTCTTCGAGTTGTACCTCGCCTGCGCCAAAGACAGCCTTGTGGTTATTTCTGCCCTTGGGAATCTGTTTTGCAGCATAGCATAACTAAGCTCAGATATCTGAAAAGGAGTGTTCCGAAGGAGTAGCTCATGTAATGGCTCTGGACATATTTCAAATAACTTCCAAAAGTTGCTTTCGATCAGTGCATGCTCCCGAAGACAGCTCTCGCTTACCCCTGAAGCTGAAGAGGAGGAGGAAGCCATGGTGATAGCTTCCGACTCCCGAAGTAAGGTTTTGGGCACATCTAAAACTCAAACATTTGGCCTTACTCGAAGAATAGGTGATATTCGAATAAGTATACAAAAATCTCACTTCGCCAAGAAGAGACTGCCCAAGCTGAGTATACCGCTTGTCTCCTTACCCAGCCCCAGCCTTCTGAAACCTCCCAACTCCTCACCTCCTGGCTGCACCGGAGCCGGCGCGAGTGCCTGTGCCCCACTTTCAGAGTGTTTACTAACCAGTGATGCAACCGTTGATGTCGTTTCTCCCTCATACAGCATTTACTGAGGTGAGTAGTTTGGGCACTAGTTCTGCGCCACATGTAAACTATACCTATTCAGTAGCAAGATACTTGCAAAGCTGAATACACCAAATGAGGAAACTAAGCCTTGGCTGATATGCCTGAACATAGCCATCCTCATCAATGATCACATTAACTCCAATTTCACACACCAATCCCCTCTTTTTCCCACAGTGTAAGACAACAATACCCATCAGCACTACCATCCAACCAAAAAAAAAGCCTTAGGGTACTCAATATACAAGTAAAAATATTTGTGATTTCACACCCTGTTGACCCACCATAGGAAATAAATCCAAACCACTCCTTCAAGTTCTGCTCCTACTCACTGACATAGAAGGGAAAAACTTCCTTGGGAAGGCATCCCACACCCTATCCACCCGATATCAAGCTGAACTTAACAGAGAGACCAGCTCCCACAATTAATATCGAATTGTGTCACAAATCATGACTTAGAAAGATGGTTTCACATGACTAATAATTATTTGTCATTGGTATGTTATATTTCCCACTACAAGATCAGTTGACTTATAGTTCTCACATGATTCGCAATTGTGTATTATTATTATATTTATATTGATTGGTGACTCATGATTGTGAGTCATAAATGATGGAATAATTTTCGCGCGTGGCTCTATTTGGAGTCACGAGTTTCACTCATGTAAGCGCTTATCTCACATGATTAGTTTTATGATTTATTATTGTTTTAAGGTAGGTTGCGGGTAACTTGATAAGGGAGTCACCAGGGTTAGGGTTGTAGGAAGAGTCTCTATATAAAGGAGATTGGATTACGATAGTTTGAGCTCTTTACGCCACCATCAAAGTACTTTCTTTAAGATTGCTTTTGGTTATGTTATAAATTAAATACTATTACATTCTTTACCCTACAAAGTATTATCATATCTAAGATATAAGTCTCAATCAATAAGAAGTCTTGTATATATCTTCGCTATTAAGATAGCGGGGAAGATAAGAAGAGCTATAAGAAAGCTCTATGGAGATAATTAAGATTACGACAATCTTAGTAAAAATGCAATTAGGTCGTTACTTGTGGTTTACCAACTCTCTAGCTGAGATTGCAACAAATTGCAATAAGTGGTTGGAATCTGGAATGCTAGACTCCCAATAATCAAATCTGCCCTCAACAACTTTCCTACTCTAAAGCGGTTATCTGCAATCACTCAGAGCTCCCTCCACTTCCCGACTATTACATCCAGTTATGCCTCTGAATCAGGGTCCTCAAAAGTGACACCACTCACTCCTACACTTCATACTCAAGTTTCCTTGAGAAGCTGGCATGCAACTAACCAGTGCCTTAAACGGGATCAAGAAACCTGCCTGGTTACCGGTCGCAAGTCTCAAGATGGATTTCCTCTTGAGGTTATATATATAATCCCATTAGCACATATCAAAAGTGCTGAATTCTGGAAACTTGACTTCTGGCTAATATTAGAGCTGTTCTTTGGCATTGAGTGCACCAATGGCCTCTTCCATACATTGCTTAAAGATATCAATCTTCCTACTAATTGAGTTTTCCTAGATACTTCCATACATGCCATATATGATAATCGAAGTATTTGGTTAATTCCATTGACCAAGTGTAATATGTATACATCTTCCGGTAACTGTATACAGGAGCGGAGTGCAGGATTTCCTATGTTTAGTTTGATTACATTGCTTACTTTAATTGGTTTGATTGTTTTACAGCCCCAGAGCTATATTAAGGGCCGGTAGCTTGTGTTAAGTTGAGTTTAGCATGTTTATTGTTTTATTTAGGAACGCAAGTGAAGGAACGGTCATGAAAGCTGATGATAGCATTCAGGCAGTGTTATGACTCTTAAGTTTCATGTGGGATCACAGGACATGCAGGGCAGGTGCACTGCCCGGTAATGATCGTGGTTGCAGGATATCTGATTACTATCTCTCTGGGAGAACTCTTGTATTTAAACTCATCTCCTGGCTAGCAGGAGAATGGCAGACTTCAGCAGACTCTTGATTTATGAATATACTTGGTGGAACGGCGATCTCAGTGTTCCACTTGCCCTTTAACTATTATCTCTCTATCTCTGGGTCTCTTGAAGCCACCCTTAGACCTGGCGCTTGCTGGTCAACCGCTAGCCCTCTATTGTTCCTTTTCGTTAGACAGGAGTAAACCTGTTACACCAAAGAACAACAGGAAATCAGAGTTCTTAGTGTCCCACAGATTACCTATGGGAGATTAGCTATGCCCAAGGAAAAGTTAAGATTCCTGAGCTAATACCTTTCACAAGAGTAATAACTTCTACAAGAGTACAACGAGAGAAGGCTACGATGCCCAACCTAATAACTTCTATGAGAGTACAAGGATCAAAGACTGAAGCTGCCGTTATGACTATGCTCTGAGGTTCACTTGTTGAAATTGTACATCCTATGAATTCACCCACTCCCATCAACCAGCTTCCTTCACCCATATACTTAGCCCTTCAAAAGTTTGTTATATGGCTACAACTCACGTGTAGCAAGAAGGGTAGAGATTTATAATAGATTTATAATAGTTATATAGTGTATGTGTAATGGGGGCACCCTATAGAGAGGTAAACTCTAAGGTTATGACCGGACTGAAAATCTAAAGTACAAGATAAAGATAAGATAAATAATTCAGAAGAATCAAAACTGTAAAACTTAATATTGTTAAGCTGAAAGCTTCACTCAATAAGTTCTCTTGAGGAAAGTTGGTTATTAAAGTAGAATGTGAAATGCTTAAACTTAAGTAGATATCAGATTTGAGCTTTTCACATTCACCACTACTCTGACCTTGTGCGAGCACCCTGTCCTGCTCAGGGTTGTCCGAGGTCTACCCTCTGTCAGGAATTATACTGTTGGAAGTATCGGACCCACTCGGGTCCGCTTAACTCCGTCAATAGGATATGAGTTTCTGCAATGCATCTCTAATCCAACCGTAGGTGGAAAAACTCTTGGTCTCGAAGTCATGCCAGTGGCTAACTACCATGACAACAACTGGAGTCAATACCTCAGTAGTGGACTCACTGGCCCAGTGGTAGTTTCATTGATACATACTATGCAGTCCATCATCTAATGTACTCAACTATTCAATATGATATTTTAGAAATGCAAGGTCCTCTGGTGAGATGTAGCCGATGATTAGCTCAGTAGGCGCTAGCTATACCTAGCCTCTCGGGACATACTCTACCGTGATAAGATTCATACCTCTAGAGTCCACTGACAACCCATAGTAATGCTACAAATCAAGAGGAGAAGATTTTAGCGGGTTACTTAGGTAATTGTCTTGAAAGCCCCCTGGCCTGCTGGGACCACCGAAGTACCTCTTGGAAGACAATTCTACTACCAGTAGGTGAAGATAGACTCCTAGGTGCCTGAGGGACCATTTATGTGCAACCCCATAATTGGTGTTTACCCATACTCCCCTTCATCAGCAAAAGATTACCCTGCGTCAGATACGGCACCATTGCGTCCTGACGCACGCGACCTTGAATCTGCGTCCCGAGCGTCCTGTACGTCCTGAGTTGCGTCCCCTGCATCCCCTGCCTCCTGTGTGTCCTGAGTTGCCTGGCAACCCCTGCTCAAATTCCATGCATCTGGAGGCAAACTCATACACCACATTCCGTCCTGACATATGAGACAAAGCAACTCGGCCTCCTGTGCATCCAGACTCGTTCCTCAACACTATTGCTTATCAGGATTTACCACTGAGGGAGACTTCCTTCAGGGGTACCCCTGAATATTTCTTGGCGTAGTTCAGGATGGTTTCTCAGCACTTAGCCTCACACGCAACATGACAAACTGTTGTCTTATCATCACCCTCAACATCCATATTCCCGGGCATCCTGCCTTGTACTCCACTACAACTCCACCTCCGATCCTGGATCTGACACCAGGTGGTTGCTGGAATCAACGCCAGCTACATGCCGGTATAAGGAACGTCCCTGTCACATCAATACTTATGAAATCGCTATCTACTCTGGGGGAGGGGGGTCCTTGGAAGGCTGAGAGGAGATGCTGGCGATCCCAGAACTCGATAGCGGATTCCTCCACAACCGCTTAACCGATTTTGAATCTGTCGCCTGGACGTCGTTAGGCTTGACGCCAGCTACACGCCGGTATAAGGTACGTCCCTGTCGCATCATTACCCATGAAGTTGCTATCTACTCTGGGGGGGGGTTATGGAAAGCCTGAGTGCAGATGCTGGCGATCCCAGAGGTCGATGGCGGATCTCTCCACAACCACTGGACCGATTTTAAATCTGTTACTTGGACGTTGTTGGGCTCGACGACAGCTACACGATGGTATAAGATACGTCTCTGGCGCACTAGTATTTATAGGGTTCGCCCTCCTTCTGACAGTGGTCTTTTGTCTCTACTAATCCTGAACTCAATGGCGGATTCCTCCACAACCGCCTCACCGATTTTGAATCCGTCACCTGGGCGTCTCTGGGCTTGACGCCAGCTACACGCCGGTATAAGTTACGTCCCTGTTGCATCAATACTCATGAAATCGCTATCTACTCTGGGGGGGGGGGTCTTGAGAAGGCTGAGAGGAGATGCTGGCAATCCCACAACTCGATAGCAGATTCCTCCACAACCGCTCTACCAATCTTGGATCTGTCACCTGGACATTGCTGGGCTCGACGCCAGCTACACGCCGGTATAAGGTACGTCCCTGTTGCATTAATACTCATGGAGCTCGCCCCCTTTCTGATAGTGGTCTTTTGTCTCTACTAATCCTGAACTCGATGGCAGATTCCTCCACAACCGCTTAACCGATTTTGAATCTGTTACTTGGACGTTGTTGGGCTTGACGCCAGCTACACGCCGGTATAAGGTGCGTCCCTGTCGGACTAATACTCATGGAGATCGCCCACCCTCTTGATTGTGGTCCATTGTCTCTACTAATCCTGAACTCGATGGCAGATTCCTCTACAACCGCTGCACCGATTTTGAATCTGTCACTTGGACGTCGCTGGGCTCGACGCCAGCCACACGCTGGTATAAGGTACGTCCCTGTCACATCAATACTCATGAAATCGCTATCTACTCTGGGGGGGGGGTCCTGGGAAGGGTAAGAGGGGATGCTGGCGATCCCAGGACTCGATGCCAGATTCCTCCACAACCACTTGACCGATCCCAGATCTGAAGGCACACAGTTGCTGGGCTCGACGTTAGCTACATACCGGTATAGGCTATGTCTCCCTAGCATCAATATCCATGAAATTGTTAACTACTCTGGAGAGGGTCTTTAGAATTAGGTACTCTGGCGATCCCAGGCCTCGATGCCAGATTCCTCCACAACCACTTGACCGATCCCGGTTCTGAAGGCACAGGGCTGCTGGGCCTGACATCAGCTACACGTCGGTATAAGGTACGTCTCTGTCGTGTCAATATCCATAAAGTCGTTAACTACTCTGAAGGGGGTCTTTAGAATTAGGTACTCTGGCGATCCCAGCACTCGATGCCAGATTCCTCCACAACCGCGAGACCGATCCTGGATCTGAAGACACCTAGATCCTGGGCTCGACACCAGCTACATGCCGGTATAAAGGAGGTTCTGAGGCGGCAATTCTCCATGAAGCTATAAGGTTCTGGGAGGGGAAGGGGAGGGAGGAAGAGGGGGGGTGAAGGGGGTGTGGTCCAATAAGCTGTATATTAGAAGGATAGAAGACTATTAGTAGTAAATTTAATACTTTTCCATGATGTGAAATATATTGTGACCCGGGTGACCAAGGTCAAAAACAGGTAAACGGGGGACCCTTCGCTTATTTCAGGTATCTCAGGAAGAGTAGGTACTGTGTCTGGTGGCATCCCGAGGATTAGGTGCTGCATCTGGTTGCGTCCTGAGGATTGGGTGCTGCATCTGGTTGTGTCCTGAGGATTAGGTGCTGCGTCTGGTTGCCTCCTGAGTGTTAGGTGTGCACCCAGTACGTCCTGAGTATTAGGTGTGCACCCAGTGCGTCCTGATTCGCGATTGACGTTCTGTGCGTCAGAGGCGTCTGACGCACAGGAGGCACAGGACGCAGGCTAGTATTTTTGCTGATGAAGCCAGATTCTGACTCTGAAGTGCAGGACGATGTCAGGCATCACGCAAAGTATAGAAAGGCCTTTCCCTGGTCTTAGGCATGCTGACAGAAGAGAATTTGGTGCAATGATTGCAAGGTCATTAGGTTCCAGGATCACTCTCGGGAACTGATCTCCTGCACTCATATGAAGCAGGGAGCTGGGTATATGGACTCTTATGCAGGAGAAGATGTCTAAAATATCACTTGTCCCCCAGGTGCAAGGCGCCTTAGATTGCGATCGAGGTAAGATTTTTCTGGGGCTTGTTTGTGCAGGGCTGGGTCTTTCGAGGTTTTGCATGGTTTTTCTTTTGTTTCACAGGTTTTTCTTGGTTTGTTGCGCTCTCATCTGTTTCCAATTGTGGAGGTTTCTGGGGCTTGTTTGTGCAAAGCTGTGTCCTCTTTACGCCTTCGTGTAGTTTTGCTTTTTTTTCACAGACTTTCTTCTCTGATTCTGCTTGGTTTCTCTCTCCATCTGCTAATTGTTTTCCTAATCCTGTCTGCGGCACCATACAGCTTTCCTATTCTCCGAGCGATTGGGTAGTTCTTGTTTCTCCAGCCTTTCTTAGCTTTTTTTTGCTTTCATTTCTAGTGCTTGATAATACTCTTCTTAATCCTGAAAGCGCTATTGTTCAGCTTTCCTATATATTAGTCTGTAGTCTTAGATTTCCATATTTTTAGTAGTCTTTTCCTTAGAATTAGTAGGTGGTAAAACAGAGCTTTTTTGAGACGCCAAATGTTACTTTTATCCTTGATCTTGCTGAATTCTCGATAATCTAATCCTTTGGAAACTATAAGTGATATCTATCTAGACAAGTGAGTTAGCAAGTAGAAATGGTTCCTGCAATATATGAATAGATGATTACTAGTCAGCTTAGATTTAACCGTGTACATCATGTTTGAGACATTTGGAGGTCAAAAGGGATTATGAAGGTCCAAGTACATACCCATGATTTCTACACTCTTTGGGGCCTAGCAAATCTGTATTCTAACATAAAGCTCTTTCGTTCCCAATGGGACGCTAGGAGTTTATTTATCCTTTGAAGAGCTTTCACATATACACACTATTCCTCAAACTCCCTACAGATACTTCATATTAACATGCAACCATTGCTGGAAATACCGGTAGAGGTGAGACAAGCCTTTTAAATAATATCTAAAATTATAATTAGAATCATAATAAATATAAGGAAAAACTATTCCATAAATGAGAATTAAACTCAGGCAACTATATTTAACCCTAATCCTAATACCAAGGTGTCCCTAGTTGCATGAATCTAGCTGTTGTATCAAGAAGGCCGGAACTATACCATCTAGTTCTTCTAATTCCTCAAGGGCTTTAGTGAATTTTTGACAACTGACATCATGAGTAGTGTTGAGAAGGGGGTGAAGCTTATTGGTGGATGATTTGGCATGGGAGTTGACAAGGCGGGCCCGGGTGTTGGCGTCACTATTTTTCGAATTATAAGTTAGTATTAAAAACCCAATGAGACATATTTTTAAAACAAGGAAATGGAAGTTGTACTTGCGGAGGATATTTTTGTTCTGCATCCTCATGTGTTGGGCTATGAGTGTAGTGTTCTGCCTAATCTGGATGATCTCTACGGAGTTCTGGCTGATCTGTTGTGTATTTTGATTGGTCTGTTGGATGATTTAGTTAATCTGTTGAGTATTTTAGATGATATTTGCGTTCATTATAGTGATATTTGTGTTGATGGTGGAAACATTTTCATTAATCATAGTAATACTTTAAATGAGCTGTCTAAAATAATTGTTCATGGTGCCCTTCATCTGATCGAGGTGGTTGGAAATATTGGCGTGTGCCAATTCTTCGTTCTCGGTACTCGTCTCGCTTCCTGCAGCCTCGCTAGTGTAAACAGCCAGCTGAACTCCATCTCTTGGATGATCCAGAGGGTTCTCATCATCAGGTTGGGTAACTTGTGGTGCTGGCATAGTGTGGTGACTGTGGGTTGGAGTGTATTTTGCTGCTAAGTGTTAAAGTGAGGTGGTAGTAGTCATTGGTGTTGAAGAGAAAGAGAGAGGGAAGAGTGCGTCCCTGACAGTGAATGAGTGTTCTTATAACAAATTTCAGACTATTACCCGGACATACTGTGAATAAAAGCAGGTTATGGAGTAGTTGGACGGAAAAAACCGGAAAACGCCAAGAGCCACATTAGGGAGGTTTTGCTAAGTCAGTTCGCTACTGAACTTAACTTATCACCACAGCAACGGCGCTATCCTTTCCGCCTCTGGTAAAGCATGAGGTGGCGCAGCTTTGCACAGTATTATGAACAGTTCATA
>Ga0307509_10008522_pt1 | contig 13049 bp, 10 predicted proteins | sample 10_EM_MG_FD_202245 | JGI IMG/M metagenome (GOLD analysis project Ga0307509, IMG submission 202245) | Populus trichocarpa ectomycorrhiza microbial communities from riparian zone in the Pacific Northwest, United States - 10_EM | ecosystem: Host-associated > Plants > Roots > Unclassified | place...
ATACATTGTATTTTCTTTATCACGTTTGGAATGTGATTTGGCTTTTTTTCCTCGTCTAATATTGACTCTAGGTTTTTACTTGTAGAGATTGGAAAACAAGTATTTGTCTGATCCGTCTAAATACAACTACTTATACACTATGATTCAAGAGGAGGTTGATGCTAAAACAGCCAAAGGATCTTCCAGTTGTACCAATTGTCTTCTTTGGCTAACCAGGTACATGCTGCAGAACCTTGGCAACATATTTTGTTTTGTATTTTAGCTTGTCATTTGCATGCCATTTTGGTATAATGGAGAGATTGTTTTTCTTTAATTTTCCAGTGTGAGAAATTTTGAGCATGTTGATCATTGCAAACTTTGGTGCAAAAGAGTTATTGAGGATAAAGATATTTTGAGGCTTTATTTATCTTATTTTATTCAAACCATGTCACATCAGATTTTTGAATATGTCCCACTGGAACAGCCTCAGTGCATAGTTTTCAAGTCATGAAAGGCATGCAAGATGAAACGCAGAACAAGGAATAGGATAAAAGCAGATAATTTTAGGCATTGATTCTTCACTAGATAAGAATCTTGGCAAACTAGAAAAAAAATCTTATTTACACTTTGTGACTGACAGTCATTGCCTATCCTCTTAATATTAAGGAATTTACAATTTTATGCTCTAACGTGTTTTATCACTCTTGCATGTCCTTAGAGCAATGGATTTCCTTGTGGAACTGTTCCTGAATTTACTTGCACACCCAGATTGGACAATGTCACAAGCCTGTACAGATTCATATCGCAAGACACTGAAGAAATTTCATGGCTGGGTTGCTAGTTCATATTCCACTGTAATGTCTTTGATCTATTCGATTCAATCTAATTTTTTCTTTATATTAGTGGAATTTGTATGCAATGTGTCTTGCTTCCCATTGAATCTCTGAATTAATTTGATGCTTCAAATTATGTTTTTGAAAATTATTCCATTCACGTGCTAAGGTTTTAGAAATTTTATGAATTCTTCCTGTAAATTTACTGCTTCCGTGTATTCTCTCATATCTTTAAACCTGGCTTCCTCCATTCTTCACTTTTCCCCCCTTCAGTTTTATGGATTTAAGTGCAAACTCACATGAAGTATGGTTGTATTGATGACAAGGATTTGATTAGAAAAAGTAATGGATTGCAGTAGCTATGCAAGGATACCTTAGTCCTCATACCGCAGAAGTTTAATCAATAAATGGGAATGTCATTTTACTCCCTCCAGCATTACTAGTATATTAACTATATGCTATACATCATAGCTAAGACTGGTGCTGAGTTATCTGAATGACTTTTCGAGACTTCTTGACATATTTCACGCTGGATTACAGGTTGTCATGAAGCTTGTTCCAGACAGGAAGAAGTTCATGGAAGTAATTTCTGGCCCAGGCAATGTTTCTGCTGACATGGAGCAATTCTGTACAACCTTTCCTCCATTTCTTGAAGAGAATCACAAGTTCCTGGTAAGGTGTTTCCGTAACTGAATTGCATGGTCAGTGATACCCAATATCTTTGTAACTGCTTAATCTAAGGATAGTATACTTCATATTTGACAATTAGGATCAAGGGGCCAAATTAAAATGCCAATAATGAAATATGAAATGTCAACCAAATTTACTGTTTTTATTTTATTGTTAGATAGCCCAAATCTATGTCAGTGTCTGTTCCTTGCTTTCCTGTTCATGCCTAAGTTGTAAGCTACGGCATTACCAGTAAAATAAGAAAGGATGGCAAGTGGAATCAACTATGCTAGATTCCATATGTGGTATGTACTCAGCATATATAAAGGAACCAAATACACTCTGAAACTTGGGAATTTCGGAGGTTTGAAGGAAGGGCCAGAAAGTCTAGTGGGCTAGTTGGAGATTTTTTGTTTTAGGAGCAACATTGTTGTGTAATGTCACTTTATACTTGTTTTCTCACCAATTCTATTTTGTTGATGCAGGCTAGTGTTGGTCTGGATGATATGAAAACTTTATAATTGAGGAGATCCTTCTGATGACCGGCAGTGGTTTTGGTTACCTTTTCTCCCGTTGATTTAGCTTCAAAAACTTTAGACGTTAGAGCTACATCAAATTATACAGCTATTTACTCTTCCATTCAACTCTTCTGTTCAACATGTGTTATGATAACTTCAATTTTTTGATTTAGTCTTTGCTCTCTAGCGTTCTGTATGGTTTGGGAGCAGGTATTGCGCACTGAGGAAGGCAGTGTTGCCCACCCTTAAGCATAGGTGAACTAAGTTGCCATTATGCTCCAGTCCAATGCATGTCATTTAACGCTTGGAACCCCCTGGGTTGCGACAGCAATTCTGATAGCGGTTTCTTTGTTTAGATACTAGAGCTGCATACAAGGGCACTCTTAAGAAATCATATTTTCTTGCAGCTTCTCCTAAGATTACAAAAGTAGATGATAATGTTGTGAATAAACAGTATAATAACCTTGGAAGGGTATTTCTGCATATAAATTAAAACAAGAACATCCTAGAAGACAGCAACTGAAGTTACAAATTTAGAGCAGGGTGCTCTATAAACAAGGCTTCTTATTGTTTTTAAAATCGCAAGTCCGCAAGTTGACTCATAAAATCATTCAATTTGACGAGTTAACATGTATCTAATGTACAAAATTGAACTAAAAACTCGAAAACCGGTAAAATCAGACTTGACTTGTGTAAAATCGATAAAATCAGACCGAGTTTATGAGCTTATAGGATCCACAAAAATGCTATGTAAGATGAGTGGTTTTTTTGGTTTTGTTTGAATAATCAGTAGACCGGTTCTGGGTTTTCTAGAAACCAGTTATCCTGTTATTTTCGTTCTTTTTTTTTTTTTGATTCCTTCTTGTATTGAAAAATTTTGTTTTTGTTTTGAGATATTTTATTTTTTTATGTTATTAACTTCTTTATTCATATTATCTATCCTTCTTATTTTATTTAGATCATTTATTTATTATAATGTTGTTGATTTTTTTATTAGATTTTAATATAATTAAAATTTTCCATCTAGGGTGGTATTATATTTTTGGAATTTGCGATGGCAATATTACATTTAATTATAGTTTAAAATAGCATCTAGATTCATCAAAAATTGATAACAATTCTCTCATTTAATTAAAAATTATTTCTTCAATTTCCATTTTTTCTTTATCTCTCCTCCTTTGTATGTATATCTTATTATCTTTTATTTATTTGGTAGTGACACTCCTATCCTACTATTGAAAAAGAAATTTATCATTCATGAGCAGCAGGCCTCGTGTAATGATTTGTAATCCCGTTATTGGGACCTCCACTTCGAATGCCAACCCAGTCATCTATTACCCGGTAAAAAAGATAAATAGCCGATGAGCCTCTGACGTGTCTGACCTGATTAGTTTGGTAAGTGTTCTAAAAAAGGTGTTCGTGATTTATTTTTTCTTAGTTTGTTTTGGATACTGCTAAATCTGCATGCTGATGTGTCATTAGAGAGGAGCAACAGAAGAAACCAAAAGTAAGAACCGTTTTTCCTAACCGTTTTTCCCGCGCTTTTGTGAAAGACAGGTAACGAAAAACACCCAAAGTTAGATGGCTCTGCCTTTCTGGATATTTGGCCTGGAAAATAGGCTATCTACTGGTTTTGATTGACAGAGGACGGGAAAGGAAAACGCGTCCTTGAAACAAAGATGATGTGTTAGACTACAAAATTTGGAGATTTTCCAGTTCATAGTATCCCTCTTCTCTTCTTGATTGGAGACAAAGCCAACAACCAAGAACTTACATCCATTAGGGTTGAGGAATGGCATCTAGTTCATGGAACCAAACTGTGTGTTCCTGGTCAGAGATTGTTTGATGTGCAATCACTGACATTGCAAGATCATGGCATTGTCTTGACTTCTTCGTTTTGTTTCTCCAAGGTGCGGTTTTCTCTATAGAATTTGCACATCCTTTGTTTCGATGGGAGTTTTCTTAATGTTTGTTCTTACTACGTTGATTGCTCCAAGTTGTCATGAGTTTGTTTTGTGATCCTTGGTGAGTTAATGGATTTGAATTTTCCATTAGTGATGATAATTGTTTTAGAATATATTAAATTATGGAAACAAATTTTACAGTGTTCAAAGAAAGTTTTTTGAGATGTACATAATTTATTTTCGATTAGCAAGGATATTTTTCTTAAATTTTGGTGCATTTTGATGGAATATACTGGATATTGTGACAGGATAAGCGGAAAGATTTAAGAATTTTCTTCTGTCAGCTTTGCTGATACACACACACACTTGCTTTACTCCATTTTTCAAGTGCAGAAGCACCAATTCAACAAACGCATCAACTTTGCAGGCGCGGCCAAATTAATTGCTTGGTTCGGCCAAAATGACAACCAAAGTGAAAGGTCTTTTGAGAGGTCTAAGATACATTTCACAAATATTTGGTACGTCTACTTTTTCACTCATAAAGAATATGTTATTTCAGAACAAAAAATATTGTAGCTCAACGTTGCATTAATACTAATCAAGTATTCCAACAATAAACTTGGCGGATATAAGCAGTAGTAGTACTGTACTATGCCTGTGGACGTCATCAATCTTTTCTCCAATTTTGCAGATGAAAAGGAACAAGAAATGCAAATTGGATTTCCTACAGATGTAAAGCATGTTGCTCACATTGGATGCGATGGTCCATCTGCAACAAACGCACCAAGCTGGGTATGCCAAAAAGTTTCCTTTCCTTTGCCTCTGAAGATCGTAGTTATCCATGAAAACGATTTAGGTTGCTTATGCTCCTATAGATAGGCAGCCCCATTTCATGCTTCCTTTGGCTACACGCTGCCTAACATTATCAGCTTATGTCCCTTTTCCTCCAGTCATCTGTGAGTTTGAGAACAAAATATGCGAAAGAAAAAGAAATGAAAACCTTAAATTTTACATAGGTATTGTTCCTTGTCACTGCTCTAATAGACTTTCTGATGAGAAATAATTCCTTGCGTGTGCAGATGAATGAGTTTAACTCTCCTCCAGAACTTTTATGTGTGACTTCAAATTCTAAAGAAGAAGAGAAGAGCCTTTCAACAGATCCACCCGCAGAAGGTTTGCCTTTTTCTAATGATCATGGATCGGTGTTTTTATGGATTAAAATGTGTGCAGGGTTTTACCGGATCATCTATTCAGTTGGGAAAAAATGTAGTTTGCTGATGTTGCTTTGCTTTAATAGACACAATTCAGACTGAAAAGCCGAGGCATAGGTCAAGGCGCTCATCAGGCAGTGCGAGCTCACTTTTAAATTCCCCAGACCGAAGGAGCACCGACTCATCTAGGAATTCCAGGCACCAAGCATCTAGCGGTACGGGTTCACCTTTAAATTCCCCCCGCAGCACTGATGCGCCGAAGAGTTATAGGCGTCACCGCTCTTCGAACAAGTCAATGGACTCTCCAAAAGGAGAATCATCAGGGACCAACCGAATCTCAAGACGGCAAAAGAACTCAAGTCTTGGAGCTGAATCGCCTACTCATGACCAGCCCTCCATCCCAAAACATTCTCGTGGAAGAAAGTCCAAAGGATCACCAGGCAGTGGGTCATCAAAATCAAAAGAAAAGAAGTCTTCAAAAGAAGCGGTTCCTTTCTCAGATCCTGGATCTGGGGGTTGTGAATCTATAAATGGAAGGAAGAACATTGCAAGCCAACTAAGCTCTGTTTTGGAAGCCTATGAAGAAGAGGGATGAAAGCAATGCAGTGATTTGTGTGTTAGAGATTTAATGTAATGTGTATGAAAGTGTTAACTATAATTCAATTTGTCTTTAATTTGCTTTTTAGTTCTCTTCATGTCGTACATGTTTATCTTGCATAGCCAAAAGTCAAAAGCTTGTGCTTCAGCTTTTTGGTAGCCTTTTTTACCCCATATTTTATTGGCGGATATGATGACCAGTCCAGAGCGGATTGACAACAGGAGTTTCTCCAGCATTGTTTTAAAATGTTCAAAAATATGACTGCTCCATCAATTTATCAAACAAATAATTAAATAACATGACTCTTTCTTTTCTTTTTTCTTTCTTACAAAAGTGGAAGGGTTTTCCTTGCAGTATTAGACTCAGTGATTTATGGCATCATGTTACTACTGATACATACAAGACTCAGTGCAGTTCTTTTGTTTGTATAGCTTACACTTGTATATAATAATGGCAATGTCAAAATTATGACTACTAAATAAGATTAGAAAGAAACTGATTTTTGTGAGAGAATTGCTTGCACTTACAGTATAAGAAGCGCAAGGATATTTAACGGGGTGTTTGGGAGTACGATAGCGGTTGCTTTTCGCTTAGAAATTGTATCAAAATATTTTTTAAAAAATAAATTACTTTTTATATTAACACATTAAAACGATATGAAAACACCAAAAATATTAATTTAAAACAAATAAAAAAATAAAAATTTAATTTTTTTTTAAATCACTTTTGAAACATGGAAACAAAACTCAATTATGGACATGGGGTTCTAGCAATACAAGAAGGTGGTTGTTACTTCAAATTTCACTTTACAATAATTTTAATTTCGTCATCCACTTTAAAGAGTTGGTTCCCTTGTCATTTGCAGGGAACTTGGGTGCATCTGCATTGTCAAATTTGCAGATTAAATGGAACTGGATAAGCAGAGGACCCTCTCTATGCAGAGATTATCAACCGTGCCTTGACCGCGTTGGAACAATCAGATTTGAAGATACAAATATTATGAAGAGACAAAAACGAAAGCAGCATAAACAAAGAAGAGGAATGATTAACCAAACATACCCAGACAGATTGCCAAATTCATTTATCGACAGCAAATTCACATTTAAAATCCAGAAAGAGTACATACGCATATATACTCAATGCATCAGATACACACCACCATGACAGCTAGCGCCTTCGAAGAGTGATGAAGGGAGTAGAGTTCAGGTGTGCAGCTAGTTTGGGAGATAAGTCAACAGCTTGTTGTGACAAGCAAGGCATTGGGGTCAGTGGTAGTTTATTTTCCACCGGCGTCAATGGAAGAGGGGTTGCTGGGAGATGATTCGAACCTTGGGTTCCCTTGGCTGGTCGCAAGCAAGCCAAGTAGCCATAGGACTGGTTGTTGCAAATGGGGAGTTTGATGGCCTGTACCGTCGACTCTTTCTCTCTTGGAACTGGTGCTCCACCAGGATCCTGCACATGTAAATTTATAGCGTTTCCATAAAAAAAACAGCAGCAAGCAAGCAAACTCAAAGAGATTGGTTATCTATCTTGTTTTAAGGACTAGCTAAAGGAAGATAAAACCTTACCCCAAGCACAAGAAAAGTGAATGCTTGATTGTCTGCAGCAAGATAGATTTCAATCAGCTTCCGCAGGTCAGCAAGTGTCGCATCCTTCAAAACCTTAAGTGTAGTGATGAACTTCCCATTGTTTCCTTTAGAAGCTTCCCATTTCACATGCACTTCAATCTGTGAATCATTACTTCCTATTAAAGGGTTGTAATTCTCCTTTGAATCTATCAAATCAGAAAGATTTTTCCTACATTCCATCACAGGCACATTTTTCTGTAGCGGTGGTGAGTTTTCCTTGTTTGAACTCTTGAGAGCATAATCCTCGCCATCAGTCAAAATTGGAGGTGTTTGGGAATCAGTATCTGCAACCCTCTTTTTTGCAGGTGGAGGAGTTCTGAATTGTTGACAAAGCTCTCTGTTGTTCCCACAAAGTGTAAATATGTTCTGGATTCTTAATAGTCTCGAAGAGGCTGGATCTTTCGAATTCTCATGCTCATTTACTGGCCCTGAAACTGAGTGCCTATCCTCTGACCCATCATTGAGTGCCTCAAACTTCAGAGGAGAAGACATCAAGGAGCCAGCACCAAAATTGATCACCGGACTGGACACATCAACAATCCTCTTCACCTCTATTACTTCTTTCTCCACTTCTTCATCTTCCACTTTGTGTTCCTCCTCTTCTACCTCTTCTTCCTCAAACACAGTGCTAAGACACACTTTATCACCATATGTTGGTGCAAATACTCCATGATCAACCACCTGATTCAAAGTACTTAAATGAGGATAACCAGACAAGCTTTGGATTCCAATGTTGCTAGATTGGTGAGCAGATGTGCCAACCAATTTCACATCACGAACAAACACATCTTGATCACCCATGTCTAAATCCATCGATTTCACCATCCCAGGGTCCTCATCAGCATAAACCCCCATCAATCTTCTGGCAAAGCCACTGCCATCAATGTCCCTAGGACCATTCACACCACTGTTTTCACCCTTTGAGTGACATAGCTCAAACTCAATTTCTTCCAAGCGCCTTCTCAGCATCTCAACTTCCTGCTGCTGTTGAAGTATCTTTTCTTCCATCCTCCTCCTCTCCAACTCAACAAACTCTTCAGCCATTCTTTGACACTCATCCAGCTTCTTTTCCAACTGAAGTTTCAGTTCTTCTGTACGCTCACTCACTTTTATGTTTATCTCCTCCTCACTTGCTGAAGACCCCTTCTCTTCAATAAGTGCTCTCAGTGCAGCAACTTCTTCTTCTTTCTTCATTAGCTGTTTGTGAGCTTCATTTCTCTCCTTTTCTCTAAGCTTGCTCTCCATTTGTAGTTTATAGATAAACTGGTCCATGGCTGCTATCCTTGATCCTAAGATGACAGCAGAAGAATCTCCAGCACCAACTTTATCCTTTATCGGTGTATGAGGGCCACGGACAATACATTTTGCTTTTGCTCCATATTCAAGCGTGCAGATTGTCTTGTGTATTTCTTTCGGGTCTGGACTTGCACACAGAATCATCAAAATTTTTGACTTGTCATCTTCAAAAGAATCCTGAAAAATAAGGAACAGGAAAACCTGATAAAGCAGAGTCCAAACAAGCTACACAAACTAACCTAGTTGTAATCAACATGAGTAGAGATTACTTGGAGCAGCATAGTCAACTTGCTATCTCTGAAAGGTACGTGAGAATCTCCATTAGCAATAGATTCAACCACTCTCTTCAATGCTATATTCCCTTGGTTGATCTTTGCTGTCTGTCATTTCAACAGAAGCACAAAATCAGTTTTCCTTTTCAATGCCAGCACGCAGAAAAGGGGGGCAAAATGGATCCCAAAATTTTACCTGCATTTTAGCTTCAAAACCACTTTGGCCTGCTTGGTCAATATTTTCTGACCCTGCCATATCCACAAGCATAAGCCGGCCACCTACTGTGGGAACATCAAGGATTATCTGTGCAAACAAGCCATTGAAAAGGCAGATCAATCTCAGTCAACAACAATAATTGCCGTAGTTTCACTTTTTGATCTAAGTCTGTTCTCAATGAGTCATACCATGCAATGACTCCTTGAACTTCGCTCATTGCAAAGCGTGCTCTTAATTATCCTTCGCTTCTCAACTTTCTGGATCTCTTTTGAAATCTTCCCGGCTTCATTTCCAGAAATAAAAGTCGCGTTTTTTGCCTTCTTTCCCATTACTTCAAGTCTTACCTGCAAATTATGATGACAACCTCATAATCCACTATAACATCTTGTCCACCGAGAACTGACATGGCATGGCGAACCCATAAAATGTCCTCATGGGAAATAAAAAAAATGCATCCAGGCAAATCATCAACGGAGAGATAAGCTAAGAAAATTGTTCAAATTAAAATTTCATAAACAACAAAAAATACAAGCACAAGAGAAGATTATATAACAGTTTAGCTGTCACAGGTACATATGCATTACTAGAACTAACAACTCCTGACTTATTCTGGTACCATAACAGAAAGAACAATTTCAGATATCTAGTTCTAGCACTCCCAACCCACTTCTTCATTAAAGAAAGTTGCTTGAGTTTCACTTTGTTCACACACCAATTTCAGGAAAGGCACAATCAGAGAGGTGGTATGGGTACAACAACAGAAAGAAGAAATTTAGTTATTCTTGATTTCTTATTATAAATAAAAAATGAATCATAAAATTGAACAAAATTTTCATAAAAAAAACAAAGAGCAATAGTTAACAAGGAACAAATTCTAAAAAAAGACAGCGTGATATCATAATGCCCTAATCATAACATAAAGAGCAATATCTACTAAAAAATAAGCAAATCAAAACCGAATTTTAATCAAACTTTTCGAATTTTAAACTTGTCGAAAAGTTTACCTTGGATCCACTGCCGCCCTTAGGCCACCCGATTCCAAGTCCACCCCCACTATTAGTTGACAAAAGATCATAAATTTCTTCATTATAAATCTCTAGAACTGTAACTTGCACAAAAGTGCCAATTCGTATCTCCTCCCCATCACCCCCTTCACTTCCCTCTTCTCCTCCTCCTAAAATATCCTTCAAAGATCGATAAACAATGCCTGGCTGCTTCGAGCAGCCAAACATTGTATGACTTTTCCCAGAACCAGTAGGACCATACATCATTATCGTGCATTTTGCACCCAATTTAACCCCAGTAATCCTCGACTCCACGAACTTCTTGTAAAAGGAATCGAGGTCTTCTTCTTCAGAAAAAGAGACCCCATCAAGGCTAAAGTCTCGGTACCCAATGTCTGCACGGACACGAAGAGTTTGATTGTCGGGGTTTATTTGCAAGATGGAATTGGGTTTCTCTTTTTTGTCAGGATAATCTCGTATTCTGCTAATTACTTCGATCGGGTGGTCTTGAGGGGTTTCTTTGACGGTGGAGTTAGGGTTTGGAGATGGATTAAGACTTGGGGTTCTTGTGGAAGAGAAATTTAACCTATGTTTTGATTGCGGTGTCTTTAAGAGGTGTGGATGATTCGATTTAGAAGAAGAAGAAGAGGGTGTAGGGGCCATTGTGTTTGCTTTCAGAATTTTCAAGACTCTGTTTTTGAAGGATATGGATTTTTGAGTTGTTTTTTGTAGGGGTTAGTGAAAGAATTCAAGAATGACTGAATTATTGCGAGATTTAAGGGACTTTCTCAAGGGAAAGACAAGAAATCTAAGGTCTGTTGATGGTTTTTCACGGGTCTTTTCTTTCTTTCCTTGTAGAGTTCAAGACTGCAACTGTGAAAAAAAAAACTCAGTTTTCAGAGAGAGAAAGATTGATTTTTGATCTGGAAGATAGAGAGATGGGAGAGAAAGGGAGCTAAAGAAGAGTTGGAAAGAGAGAAAATAGCAGTAGAAATTGGAAATTGAAATTAGGGTTTTTCAAGTTTGAAATTGAATATAGCCGTTATGGTTTCTAACGTCTATTTCTGCGGTGGGAGGGACGCTTCTCTTCTCTTCTCTGTGATGATTTGATGGTGGTCCTGGTGGTATTATTTATTTATTTATTTATAGTAAGGACTTTAAAATTAAAAATAAATAAAAAAGCCAATGGAGAGGCATGATGAGCCCATGTAAAAAAACAAATAGGAAATCACATTTTTATTCCCGTGTTTGTTTGTGGCTATTGGTCCCTATCTCTTAAACTTGATCAATTTGCACCAGCATAAACTAAATGTTTGTCAATTGACACCCCAATCAATGGCTGATTTGCATTTATTTTTTTGAGTAGGGATCGAATTAGATTTTTTTATAAAAACTCCCTCCTTTTTGCATTGATATTGTTCACCATCGGCTCGCCATCAATCCAGCCACCAGATTATCCCAAGTAACCACACAAATCCTTCAAAAAAACATGAAAATAGTTTTTTAATTAGAAACTATAATTCAGATTTAGGAATTGTTGTTGATTGGGGCCAATTGATCAACATGTTGTTGCTTTTTGGGAAAATAAATAAATATTTTTCAGTTTAGGATTTTTTTTTTTTTCTATTCAATATTATTAAGATTTTCCAGTTTTCATATTTGAAGGGAATACTTTTTCTTTTTTATTTAGTATTAATATGGTTTTCTGATTTATTTTTTTCTATATAAATAGTTGTAATAGCTTTTTTCAAGTAAAATTTTAATAAAAAATAAATAAATATTTAGAGTATCTCCTCGTAATTATATTATTAGTAATATTTGAAGATTTTAACTGGTAACAATCTCGAACGAGGCTTTGGTGTAATGTTGTTGATGCACACCACCACCACCACACGCCAGACCTGTATCGGTCATCTAGCATGAATTTTAGACCCGTTGGAATGCAGTGATCACGGAGAGCATTCTGTCGACAGTTCTAAATTTACAAGAGAAAATTTTACAATTATACAATGATTCGAGTGTGTAACCACCAAAAGATATCATTTACAAAATAACAGAGAGCAGTAACATGTGGAAGACACTTCACATGTACAGAAAACCTTGAATGGATTTCATGGAATGTTGAAAACCTTGAGTACTGCACGAGAAAGAATTCACGATAGTACAAAAACTCGAAGCTCGCTTCTATCTCCTCTTGTGACACGAGTGTCAGCATCAAGGTAGGTAACTTCAAATTCACCACTTCCAGTATTAGATGGGGGCCGTAATGCATCTGGAATTCGAGGTACTTCTAAGGGTGGAAGTTGTGATAAATTCCCGGTTGTCTTAACAGTTGTTTTCTCGAATGTTATTTTAATCTTCGCCGATCCTGTTCTCCACACAAGCAGAGGCATCCATCTTATTTTCTAGTTCACTGGAAAAGAATATCACGAAATAATAGCAGTAAAGCGAGTAACAACCAAATACAGAAGGGAGAAGTGAGCGAGAGGCCAACCTATGAGTTCGAATTTGTGGGCCAATGTGGCAGTCACTTCAACAGGTTGTAGGGGCCATGGAGCTCCTAGTTCAAGTTCTACGATGTTGTCAAAATCTTTGCTTAGGACATCGATTCTTTGGAAGACCTGATTAAGAAGCCAAAACAAATTTAGGGCAGATTATATCTTGTAAGCGTAGCTTGCACATCCAAGAAACCACGAGTCCAAATGATTTTCACACGTCTAGCTTGCCCATGACACACGGTATCACAATATTGTTACTTTAGACCAAACAATTGTAGACGAGGCCTTCACACACAAAAAAAATCATTTTGATGGGCGTTCACAACATGCAAGAAAGCCTGTCATGTGGCAAGAGATCTACAAACTACTCCAGTTAAGGTGCTTGAAGGACTGCACCTTGATCTAGGTTTCACAGAATGGTA
>Ga0307509_10008523_pt1 | contig 13049 bp, 15 predicted proteins | sample 10_EM_MG_FD_202245 | JGI IMG/M metagenome (GOLD analysis project Ga0307509, IMG submission 202245) | Populus trichocarpa ectomycorrhiza microbial communities from riparian zone in the Pacific Northwest, United States - 10_EM | ecosystem: Host-associated > Plants > Roots > Unclassified | place...
GAGGGATGTCGTAGAACAGCTGAAATCCGTCGTCACCTTCTGCGCGGACAAGAAAATTTGTGGGATCGGTTTCGTAATAACCAATGGCAGAGCGCCGCCGTTTCCGAGTCGAAACTTGGAGTGAGGATAGCGTTTTGAAGGCGGGGATGTCTATGAGGCCAGGGAAACTAGACAATCCGTATATACCTATCAGCCGGAGGGAATTGAGCTCGGGGAGTTTGACGGGAGTGACTCGTGACAGCGCCGCGCGGTCCGGGAAGCGGCAATGTGTCAAATAAAGGGACACAAGAGATGGGCTGCCGGAAATAGTAAACGGGAGGAACGTGTACTCGTCGAGTTCTATAGGATCGGAAGGATATGGGATATCAACCAACTCGAAGGAGGTCAGGTTACGTGCGGCATGGATCAAGGAACCGAAACAGCCACGAAGAGCGAGGTGACGCAATTCTGTGGGTGGTGAAAACTCCCAGCGGAACAATTTTTCGGGGATTGTCAGGTGGCCGTGGTGACTAAACTCGTGTCTTACGCGGAAGGTGAGACTCTCGAGGGCGGGTAGGGGAAATTCGAAGAGTAAGAAGTCATCAAGGGTGTCCTCGAAGTTCTGGTTCGGGCCGCCCCTTGAAACGGCGTCGATTATGTCGAGGCGAACGTCCAATTTGTGGATGCGTCGGATATGGTCAACTTTGAGGAGGGGGCTGATTGTGGTGTGATAACGGCAGGGATCGTTCTCGCCCTTCCACGTCAAGGATAACCACTCGCTCCGGATGCGTATGCAGCCTGGGTAGTGGTAGCATCTACCATATTTCAAGTCAAAACACACGGTCAAAGGAGCTCCTCGGCTCCTCTCCAGGCATGCGGCTACGAAGTCCGTGTGGTCGATTTTCACGAAAATTGAGGACCATAGGTGAGGGCGCGAGATCAAAGTGGACCTCCAATACCGGCATACGTGGGTCATCTTCACGATCTCGAACACCGACTCTCTGGTTCTTGGCTCCGCGACAAACTCGGAGATGTTGGTCAGGGTTTCGGGGGGGAGCTTGGTTATGAGGTTGAGCTCGTTCCGAGCGACCACGACACTCCTGACAGCATCTTCAAGGGAGGAATGAAGGGCTTGTAGCTGTTGACCCACATTGTTGCGTTCCATCAGACCGCCTCGTGAACTGTATTCGTGGTTAGAAGCGCCCATTCTCCAACAACGCGCTTTGGTATCGACTTACTCAGTATCAGCGATGTTCCGTACGAGAGAAAGGAGAAGTTCCCTGGTCTGAGCGGTGGTTGACATTGATGCAGATGGCTACATAGTGAGAGTCGAGGTGTGAGTTCGACTGGGTTGATTTCGTGAATGTAATCGCGTACCTTTTGTTGAGCATAAACGGTGTCCATGATCACTGGGAGAGGGAAGGAAGTCAACGGAGACGAGGCAGCAGGCCCGGGATTGATCAGGGAAGGTTCTCACGACTACTTCACCCGATTGGATCATCGGTAACGGCGACGGAGGCGAATTCTGCATGGAGTCTCCGTCGACTCGACTGGCCTCACGAATTCTGGAGTGAGAGGACGACCAATTATGCCAGCACGCGACGTAAATCATTACTTGGTGCCTGGGCGGTGTTTACGGCGAGGGTCCGCGGATCCCACATGACGGCATTCGCGCTGGGGTCTGGGCGATCCGAATAGCCCGTGAGGCCGCCTTCGCCTCTGTTTGGGTCGCGAAGCCTGGGGGAATATAAATCCACCCGACCTGATGGAACGGTTCCCCAGCGATGGACGCCCTCGGCGAGTTCGCCCCCTTCAGCCTTTTGGCCTTCTTAACTGGGACCCTGATTTATGCCTTCCGTGAATTCTACGTCGTCCTCCTCAACGCGAACAAGCTTGAGGACGGTAGGACCGGATACATGAACTACGGGTTCTGGGACGAGGGGCCGTCCACCGAGAACCCCCACGCCAGCCTCGTCAAGGCCGTGATCGAACAGCTGGATATCCGAGTCCTAAATAAACATACAAGGAACGGACGGGTGAACCTTTTGGGGATCGGGTGTGGGTTGGGTCAACCAGCAATCGACGCGGTGCATTCCTTGGGTACGTCCTCGCCGAGGCCCCGCTCACCCCTGCTACTCACCCAGACTCTCAGGCCCAAATGTTAACGTCACTGGTGTGAGCATCAGCAAGGGGCATGTCGCCGCTGCCAACAAGCTCGCAACGTCCGCTGGCCTCTCGCTAAAGATCGCTCACCACCTCCTCAACGCGACAAAGATCGACAGCCTCCAGAATGCACCGTTCTCCGGTGCCTACTCGTGTGAGGTCCTCTCCGAGATCCCGGACGACGGTTTATGTGCTTGCTTTACCGCACTCCACGACGTACTTCCACCTGGCGCCGAGTTTTCATACGCCGATATCGTCAGGACCGAAGCTACCCCTACCCCCCGCGCGAGGTCGAGAAAGTCTTCCGACCTACCACAAGGGTTCTTCAAGAGACTCCTGCTGTTGATCGCTCCGACGGCCGTCACGATGTTGTGGGGAGACGACTGGCGCCCCGCCTCGAGATTCAACTTGCTTCTCGGTCAAGCCGGGTTCGAGATCCTGTCCACGGAGTCTATTGGCGATCGGGTGTTCGTTCCGACCTGGGATTATGCCCGCGACAGGATCCAGAAGCGACCGAGTATGGGGATGGATGACTCACCATTCAAAGGCTGGCTAGCGAGGTTCCTCACGAAGGCGTCTTTGGGTGGCTTAGTTTTGTTGTGGGAGGGTGGGCAGGTAGATTATGTTCTCGTCAAAGCGCGCAGGTTGTAGGGTATAATTTCCTTTATTTGATCACGCCACCAGATGCCATGCTCGACAAACCCTGTCGGTTGAAACCCCTCACGGGATCCAGAAGTATGCGTACATATGAATCCTGCAGGATGTACTGAGAACTTCACCGAACCATGTCCCTAATTTGCCAGCCGGTCCTCATAGGTAGCCGGCCCCCACAAGGTGTGATGCGTCACCCATATCCGTGCTGAACCGGTTGTCGCCACTGTAATGTGTAGAATTGAGTAATACGTATGGGGGGCACATCAATCTTATCCAACTCACGCGTCACGAAGTAGGCTTGTCAGATCGAATCTCTGGAACAGAGAATCCCATAATTGCTGGGTAACCTCTACGTCCGACTCATCGCCGTCCGAGATCGTGCATTCAACCCTACTGAGCCATTGCTCCGCGTCTGCGCGTGATCGCGCCAATTTATGAACCAACTTGAATATCGGGAAGTACGACCGTCTCACAACCTTCACCCTCAAATCCTTCAATTCCGGACACAACCGCCTGTGATCGTTCAGGCACGTAAGGACTTTGTTAGTTAGGTGACCCCAGCCCAAACCGACCCGTCTCAACTGTGGGAGACTCCTGAATAGAGCTAGGATCGGATCGGACGACACACCCTCGAGGTTCTTCCCTTCCTCATCGAAGTAAAGGGTGGTGACCAAGCCTAAGGAAGCATTGGATAAGGCACCGAGAACAGGGGTAAACCGTCTCCCGACCGAGTGTTCTGCAAGGGCTAGCAACCGGTGGGATTTCTTGTCAAAGCCGGCCGCCGAAATCCTGTCTCGATCCCCCTCGGAACCATGATATGTGATAGTAAGGGTGGTGATTCCAGATGGAACCTGGAGACCGAACCATACTGAACCAACCCAACGTGGAGGTTGGTCGAACGGCCCGATCTCCAGACTCTTGAGTGCGGGTAAGGCAATGTAGGGAAAGATGTGTCCATGTTGCACGTTTTTGATAGATAACCTCGCCAAATGGTCCAGTTCGACGGCTTTGTCTGGGAGGAAGTCGTAGGGTACGTGCAAGTTGACTAGTTCAAGGGATTCTAGGGTTGGGTTCTGCCGGAGGAAACTGGTGAGTTTCCCGGGTGCAACCGCCATGTGCCCTTCCAGTTTGAAAGTCGTCAACCCGCTTGTGAATTCCACTGGCCAGTGGAGAGTCTTCCTCACGGAGAGGTGTCGCAGTCTTGGGAACCGATTGTGTTCAGAGTCTGGGGGGTTGGAGTTGTGGGTGGTTGCGTGCTGCACGCAGAGGTCTTCCCAGACGAGTTCTTCCAGGTTAGGAAGGTCGAAGTTGAAGTACTGGTGGAAAACCTGACAGCACGCAATATGCACGACTAATCGTCGAACCTGGTTCCGGTGCAGGCGGATATCCGTCAATGCTTCCTGAAGATTGTTGAGAAGGCGGACGTTCTCTCGCCGGAACATCCAAAACTGCAGGTGAACGTTTACGCTGAGCGCTGCAACCCCACAACGTTCGAGTTGTTGAGTGATAAGGCCGGGGTCTTGCCCTTTGAGGTGAACATCAGACCAAACGCTGCTGTGATTCAACAGGATGGTCCTCCAGTAACGACACACATGGGTCAACGATATGACATCTTTGAGGGTTGGTGTGGAGTCGCACTCTGGGGGGGTGGCGACGAATTCGAATATCATGGAGAGTAATTCCGGAGGGAGACAACCGATCGGCCGCGCGTGGTTCCGTAAAACGCGAATGTGTTGAAGGAGCTGCAAGGCGGTTTCCTCTAATTCGATGACCTAGGTAATCGCCATGAGGGAGAGGTTCAATTTTTGGTTTGTGGCTGTAACCCAACCTTCAGTCCGTTCCGCAGGCCATCGCCCTCACTATCGGGGACGCATCAGCACTTGCTGCATACACGAAGACCCAGGTAGCGTACCTCACGGAGAGGAGGGTGTTTGCGATTGAAGCCAGGATTCGTTGCAAGTTGGGTATAGCATCATCTGGTAACAAACTGCGGTATCCCCCGACTTCAACCTCGGCTTTCTTGCCAGGTCCGTTGTTACGAGTCGGAAGCTGAAGGGACATGCATCGTCAGCCACGAAAGGAACCACGATAGGCCACAAACCAGGGAGGATGCGCCTCGTTCCGTTTCGGTAAAGTGAGCCGATGGTCCGCGATCATGCCGGCGAGAGGTGTTTCGAAGCCTTCCGAGAGCGCTTGAAAGAGGCATAGGTATAAGGTGTGGTTCGTAGATGGTATATCGACCGGCCGGCTGAATCGTATTCAATGTCAGCAGCTCTCCTTGGGAGCCGGGTACAGGGCAATGAGACCCATCGTTCACATACAGGCGAGCGCTTTCGTCGTCTGGGTGAAAGCAATGAGACGACGAACGCGGCAGGTGAGAGACACGACGGGTAACTCACATCGTCCTCACCTGTTGACCTCTACCCTGACAAGGAGTGGGATCAAGAAGGGGTGACACGTGACTCATCACGATCTCACTCTCGACTTCCAGGCAGTGGCTGTCCCCACACGATGTCTACAGGAACCCCGGGCCCATCTCAATCTCCCGCTCAAGAAGCACCCACCCCGAGTGCGACTCAAGATGTGGTCCAAGTTGCGGACACTGACCGTCTCGTCTTGGAGTATCTCAAAGTGCGCGGATATGCGGCAGCTGAAGAAGCCCTTTCAGAGTTAATGGACGATGACACCTCCGAAAGCAACAAAGCCTCTGGATCCACTACAATTTCTGCGGACGATCTGATCTCAAAGATTGCCGTGTTCGCGTCGAAACCGTCACGTCCGGGCGAGAACGTATTCAAGAGCACCCCCAACGTCTTGGAGGGACTCGTGGGCATGAATAACCCGACAACGATCCACGATCTTATTGCCAGTCTCGGGGCTATCGGTGCTGAAGATATTCTGGTATCAGATCCCACCGACAAACATGGAGGTTACCGCGAATTGGAGGCTTGGGTGGAAGGCTCTCTTGACATGTATCAAGTTCGTACACTCGTCTGTGTGTCCCGTCCTCTTTGTTGATCACTCTACAGCCAGAGCTCCGCCCAGTACTGTTCCCGATATTCTGCCATTTCTACCTTGATTTGATTCAAGCGGGGTACAAAGATGCCGGTCAGTCAGTGGTGCTTCAACGTCGAATTGTATCTGACAAATCGAGATGCCCACAGGGCGGTCATTCTTCAACCACTTTTCACCACAATTGATGACAAGCCACAGACCCACTCTTCACCACCTCTCAACTTTAACCCTGCCTGCGCATGTGCAGAACGACGACTTGGCTCAACGGTTCAAGAACGAGAAATACGTGGTCAAGATGAGCAGGTCTGGGCTATCGCTACTGATAGGTTGGCTCACCGAGGGTTCCTCGGGTGAGGGCACTGGTGCCGGCATCGGATTCTCTGGCGAGACGGGTAAACGGGGTCGCTCGGCGACACTGGGGGTCGTAAATAATCACTTACGGTTCGATGGTAAATACGTTCGCCTTTCCCGTGAATACCTTGTTTTATTTACTGTGGATCCACAGTTACCACTGCAAGTTCCACCACCGTTACACCAAACTCGTGGGAGGAGTCTACCGGACTTTTGTCCTCGTTGATTCCCCAAAATAAGGGCACTGCGACTAGCCTCGTCGACCCGAGGGCGTTCAATGCCTCTGCTGGCCAACTAAAATTAGGCCCTGCTCCCTTGAGCGAAGACTTCCAAACCGCGATCAAGGAACAGGCCATGGTTGATCGGGAATTGTCCACATCCTACGATTTCAACTACAATATTCAACCGACGGTACCCGGAACGATAGCCCCAACAAACGCAGAACTACTTCCATATCCTCCAACTTTCAAGACATTAGATGTAAGGCGCGAGGTGGAGAGGGTGAGAGACGAACGAAAACGGATTCGTCTGGAACCTTCGGCCCTCACTGCTGTTGGGGTGAACTCCCCTGCCGCCGCTACTTATAGGGCAGCCGCACTTCCAAGTGTGTGCATATACTCCCTGCATGACGTGCCGGAGGGGTATGATTGTTGCCTTTTAAAATGTGACCGGGACTAACCCCTTGTTAGTGCCCCGTGTATCGAGTTCTCTCCAGATGTCTCCATGATGGCTGCAGGATTCGCCGAGAGTTACATCCGATTATGGAGTCTCAAGGGTGAGAAACTTAGGGGTATGCGAAGTGACTTTCAACCAAGTTCCGTCAAGGATGGTCCGTGCTTTACATTCAACGGTGGCCATACCACTGATAGTTCATTCTAGCTGCGTCGTTACGAAAACTTAAAGAAAAGGGCGGAACGACAACCAGGAAGCTGATAGGACACAGTGGACCGGTTTACTCGCTCTCCTTTGATCCACTGAGTGGCTCTGCTGCCTCGCCGCGACACCTGCTCTCCTCCTCTGCGGATGGAACGGCACGATTATGGTCACTGGATACCATGACGAATCTAGTCGCCTATCGTGGCCATCAGAATCCGGTCTGGGATGTAAAATGGAGCCCGATGGGGATATATTTTGCTACCGCGAGCAGAGACAGGACGGCCAGGCTGTGGTCAACAGATCGTACGACGGCGTTGCGAATATATGCGGGCCATCTAAGTGATGTAGATGTGGGTTCGTTTACTCCCTTTAGAGGTTCGTCACTGAAGACGCTGACAGTGTCTGGACTTCCACCCGAACTCATTGTATCTGGCGACGGGGTCAAGCGATTGGACTGCCCGATTATGGGACGTTCAACGCGGGTCATGCGTGAGGGTGTTCATAGGACATCAAGGAGGGCTCTCTACGCTTGCCGTTAGCCCTGACGGCAGGTACCTTGCCAGCGCAGGTGCGTAGGATGGCCCGCGAGCTTGTATGATGGACTAATGATCATGATAGGCGAGGACCTCACCATAAACCTTTGGGATCTCGGTTCCGGAAAACGGATAAAGAAGATGATCGGACATAAGGCTTCAATCTACTCGCTCGACTTTAGCGCTGAGTCCTCTCTGCTCGTCAGTGGTAGCGCGGACTGGACGATGAGGTGTTGGGATGTCAAAGGGGCTGGTGGATTCCCCGGCAAACAACAAAACGGGGCGATCGTCAACGGATTTTCATCCGCTGATGCAAACAAGGAGGACAGCGAATCGTCTGAGAGGTGAGTGACCTCAGTTTCTTACCCCCCACAGTTCCGTTCTGAAAGCAGTACTCCCGTGGCACAGCTCGGATCTGCTGGCTACTTTCCCCACGAAGCGAACTCCGATCACCAAAGTCGAGTTTACACCTCGCAATCTTTGTCTGGTTGCTGGACCTTATCTGTCCCCGGACCAGCGGTAGTCACCGTTGATAGATACCGTAGGGGCGCCTGGTGTATCGTAGAGACCGTAACTTAGCATTCACCCAACTGTGGCATGGTTTTTTGAGCGGACCCGGACGATGATTAATGACATCTGGTCCGTGCAGTCACGTGGAGGTCCACACACCCTCCTCCCTGCTCTTGTTCACATTCTCGTCACGGACACTTCACCTCAACGACCACTCACACTCGAAGCCACACCCACGCGTATATCCCCGTCATGGACACCGTAAGCAGGACGCGTAAAATTATCGGTCCACTCGAACGTACGCTAATCTTTGCAAACGGTTCCTCATAGGGTATGGAGGTCGATGTCATCCCGGGCCACGTTGATCTCGGACAGCAGCCCCTGAAGTCCGTCCAGCCAGAAATCCTCGGAACGAACGAACCTTCGACATCGCAAGGCTCGGCCTTCAACCTAGGAAACCTGATGCAGTCGCTCACGACTCCTCCCGGTCCAGCTCCAACGCTTGCGTCGACAGCAACCTCTCGATCTCGCGAAGGTTTTCCAGAGATCCCTGTCAAAGTCCACATTCGCCGACCCGGGAAGGACGCCTGGGTCTATCTAGGACGTGCTACTGTCACTCAAGAAATTCTCGGCCAATCGTCTCGTGTTGGTAAGTGGTATCATTCCGTCATTCCGCCACTGCGGTCACGAGCGGCTGACAAACGTACCCTCAAGTTGTTCGCTCTGCGACAAACGACAAAATCATGACAACCTTCCATGAGGTACGCTGGTTTGCCCTATCGATTTGGTTGCCGCTTATGAAACACCAAAATTCCAGTCTTGTGACCTGCAGGCAGAGAAACGAGGTAACTTCGTCGTTATCGGCTGCGTCGAAAACTCGAGAGTCGTCTCGTGGTCGCTAAACGTCTGTACCATCATCCATTGACCAAACCATGGCTAACGCCACGATCCCCTCAGGCATTGAACAACTCTGAAACTCTTCGCCTTCTGGCGTCGATCGAGCTCGCGTGCTACAAGTGCAAACAAGCGGTGGGCGACCCACGAATGCACTCCAAGATTCGTCGCAGGATAGCGCACGTAATCAAGGATGACAGAAGGAAACGCCACAAGAGGCGGAGAGACCAGGACGCTCTGGTCGACGCCTTCTCCCAAACAAACCTCAATGGCCACGCAGACCGACCAGATTCCGGTATCATTCAAACAGATCTATGAGGGCCTGTCGTGGCTCTTCTCTGTTCCTACCCGTACCCTCTTCGTCATCCTGTTTTGGTCCCCCGGTCACGCGACCTCGTTGTAATACCTCCCAACCTCATCTTACCCCTCCCCCTCCCCCAAGGAAACCACCGCCTCCTCACGTTCCCTGTCCTCTATCCAACCGGGCTGTCACATTCCACGTCGTGTTCTGTCCTCAGGCTCTGCGGTGTACCTCTCTCTACTGCCTCATCGTATTGTGCTCTATAGCTTCCCTTGCAACGGCTTTTTCTCCTTCCTTCTCCCTAATTCATCTTCCCCCTCCTCCCCTATCTCTCCCCCTCAACAATTATCTGAACTCACTAAATAATCTCCTTTTCTTTCTTCCGCCTAGGTGGTGAGGGTTCTGTTTGTGCTTACGGTCACCAGCCAGGCGATCCTCTCTCGCTCCCACATCACTCTTGTCATACCAGCTCTTCCTCTCCCTCTATCTCACGCATGCACGCTCTCCCCTCTATATTGTCCAGAATAGACGTTAAACTTGCAGGATTCAGTGGGAATCCTAGTCCCCGTTGGACGCCGCAAATTTGGGTCCGGGTGGGAGGTCAAATAATACATGCGATAGATAATATTTGTATCTTGTGCCAGGGACAACGAACGGGGTGTAATATAGGGTGAGGTGGACACATCAAGAGGAAGGGGGTGGAAGAGAGCGAGGGGGTGAATCAGTCCGGGAGATATAATGCAAGGTAAGGAGTGGACGCCAGGTTCAGCACCAGCACTTCATGCCACGCGACCAAAAACAGAGAACAAGAACGGGCCGGGGCGGAAGGAATTATACACATGAATAACACGAGTGTTCGAACGGAGCCTGAGACCTCTTTGAGCATATACCCGTCCACCACCGAGCAACGCTTTTCTAGACGGTCCCGAAGGAGCCCTATTTTATACGCACAACGCGAATAAAAAGAAACGATCGGGGTATCTTGAACGATGGTCACTGGAATGCTGTCGGGCCTGTTGGCGGTGGTGATTGGTAGTCGGTATAGAGCGAAGATCCCGCCACGGATGGCGGTTCCTGTCCTCTTCGTTCGGTGTACGTTGGCGGAAGTTCAATGACATCCTGATCGCCATCCTCTGGTATGGCGTCCTCTACATCGGTGTGCACAACGTATCGGGGCTGCCTGAAGGAACCAGCTTGTGACGCTTTTGACCGGCCAGTCGAGGATGGGGGTCCAGAACGAGGTGGGACGAGGTCCGCGTCCTGGAGATCCTCTCTGGAGTGTCGTAAGCGGTCCGAGCTCGAGGCAGCTTGCGAGTGGTGTGAGAATGGGGTGATATGTGACACAGTTCGGTCGTCGCTGATGGTGTCGACGGGTCGTGGCTCATCAAGGTCCAGAGACATCCGTCGGGAGCCACGCTTTCCTCGGTAGGAATATACGCCTTCCGAATAGGCGCTCTCCCTCTTGCTCCTGCGTTGAAAGTAAAAGAAGATAAGAGCACCGACGATGGCAAGAGCCAAAACGCCTCCTAGGGCCGCAAGGGCGATGGTGACAGTGCTTGGTCCGCTCCCCTTCGTGGGGTCTCCACTAGGTGGAGATGAGGGGCTGGTCGATGACGTTGGAGTCGGAGGGTTGGAGGTGGAGGCAGGGGAGTTGGATTTGAGACAGCTAGTGTCATCGGAAACCCCGACAAGTTTGACATCAGAAGAGCCACCTGGGTAAGGGTATTATTGAGTTATAGACGCCTTCTGGAGCTGAATGGTACCGACCGTTGCGGCCTTGGGAGTCCATCATAGCAAAGACGACGGACGTTCCAGCTTTTACGCCAGCTTGCCAGTTATACGTCGAAGGCCCGGTTGGAGGGTTGAACTGGAATGAGGTTCCCCCAGGAATATATGCCTGCAACGAGTACAAGTTTGTGAGCGTTCCGGGCTTGATCGACAAATTAGGACTGACGGTGATCGTAACCGGTTGAACTGCTTGGTCGTAGCCGTTGAATACATAAGTTCTGAGGGAAAGCATTAGACAGGGGGTGGCAACAAGTATAGGGGTGGCGGGCTTGCCTGCACTGAGTCAATGCTGAATCGAGTTGGAAAGCGAAGTCGACGCCGGGGTCCGTGGTGTTGCAGGTCTTCCCGCTGACTGACGGCCCCACCTGCGTCACTAAGCTTGTGCCGCCGGATCCAAAGCCCGTCGCGTCCGACATTACGAGGAAGAGTTTCTGGTCTACTGGAAAGTTAATTTGGACGTTGTAGAGCCCTTTGCCGTTGGATACTGCTGAATCTGGGATCTTGAGAGTCCTTGGTGTTCCGAAGACCTGTGATGAGGGAATCTGAGCGGGATTCTCGGCAACGACGAGGGGCGAATACGCGTACTGGGACTAAAATAAGCTCAAATGGGCCCTGGCCACCTATGCCGAGAAGTGAGTTTATGGTTGACTTGGGGTGGGGAGGGGAGACGGACCGGTCCAGGAAATCCCGAGGTCATCACATGAGCCTGGCACACCAAACTGGTATGTAAAAGCAGAGTGAACGGAAGGAAGGATATAACTGAGGAGGAAGAGAGAGGGGAGAAGGAAATCCGATGGCAGCATCCTGCCGGAGGGAAGGTGGGAGAGGGAGAGAAGGAGAGGATGCGGAACGGGATTCAAATATAATCGGCCAGGGTTCATCACAGGGCTGTCCCCAACCTCGAACACCCGCCGTCAAGGCAATGCCGCCACTTTCTTGACGACCGTAATCGCCGGCTTGACAGCGGGGATCCACTAACCGTATCCACAACCTAATGACGCTGGGGAGTAGCTTGCAGAGCTTTGGCGAACGAACCGAATAAACACCATCACCCTCAACGATAGCGGACGGTTTCGAGTACACTGCGGGCGGTTTGAACATCGTCTCATCTGCGCCCTGTTCTGGGATTCCTGCTGCATTGGACGTTCTCGCTCGTGCGACCCTTATCAACTCGCCCAGAAATCACAAACCCGACCGATTGCGTTCGCCCCCACCAGTGCTCAGCGCTCAACTCCTGTTCCAATTTTCATCGCCACGTCGCTCGAGCGCGATCGCACCAAAGCGGTGTGCCACTTTCTGTCGGACCCGGGAGCCGCACCCCCCATCCTCACCTTCACGAAACACGCAACCCGCAAAAAACACCGCTCTGAAATTCCTGGCAGCAATGATTGAAGTCGAGTCTATCAATCCTAATCAAGGTGTCTGTCAATTGATTGTCCCCCTTCTTTCCCCGCTTCGTCGTGCGCACCATATCCCGTAACTCCGGTTCACGAGTGACGTCATCGCTATACGGTTGGTCGCATCCGGGGCCGACCGGCGTATGAAACGATTCTTCGACTTGGTCCACCCGAGTGGGACCGTGACCGGACCGGAAACCAGGTCCACGGAAGTTATCAGGATTTATTCCGTATGCGTTGGGCGCATCACTATTGTAGCGTATATATTGGTCCTAATATTATCTCCCCGTTTCCCCCGGAATTGACCCCGAATGAGAATGAGCGACCGTGGAAAAGTCGGTTGCAGCCGTGAAGCACGTGATCTGTGGCTTCATCCAGTTCGGTCCTGAGCTCACAAACTCACTGATACCGCATCCGCTCCCGCCCATCCTCAAGGTGAGCATCTCCGTCCCCCCCAGAGATCCCTCGTCCATGCCAGAATGCCGTGACGAACCATCTGTGCGGTTCCTGTGAAGGAATTCGCCGGATGAACGGATGGATTGGGGATCAACGATTTGGATGACACCTGTTAACTGATCTCTCTTTCAA
>Ga0307509_10008524_pt1 | contig 13048 bp, 10 predicted proteins | sample 10_EM_MG_FD_202245 | JGI IMG/M metagenome (GOLD analysis project Ga0307509, IMG submission 202245) | Populus trichocarpa ectomycorrhiza microbial communities from riparian zone in the Pacific Northwest, United States - 10_EM | ecosystem: Host-associated > Plants > Roots > Unclassified | place...
CCGTTGCCGCGCCGCCAGAGCGCGCGCGAGCGCGGCGTCGTGACCGTAGATGTCCGGTGCGAAGTGCAGCGTCTGGTCCGAGGGCATGACCATCGCGGTCATGTAGAACAGAATGACCGGAATCGGCCGCGACAGATTCACGCGCAGCGAAGTCGATCCGGCCATGGCCTCTTCGATGCGTTGGCGTGTCCATCGCGGTTGGTCGTCCAATACCCACTGCGCGAGAGCGACCGGATCCTCCAGCCGCACGCAGCCATGACTGAAGTCGCGCCGCACGCGACCGAAGAGCTGCGTTGCCGGGGTGCCGTGCAAATAGACGTTGTCGTCGTTCGGAAAGATGAACTTCACGAGCCCCAGGGAGTTCTTCGGCCCGGGGCGTTGCCGCACCCGCAGCGTACCGTTCCGCAGCATCTCGAGGGCTTCGGCGCTCGCGGATACAGCGTGCGCGGAGTCGCCTTCGCCCTGCACGATTTCCATGTCGTTGCGCCGCAGATAGTCGGGGTCGCGCGTCACGGTCGGCAGCAACTCGCCGGTGACGATCGAACGCGGCACGTTCCAGTAGGGGCGAAAGATCAGGTAGCGCATCTCGTCGGACAGAACCGGTGTCCGGGTGTTCAGCGCCTTTCCGACCACGACGCCCATCGTGATGGGCGCTTCGGCCGGCACCGCCGTGTCCCAGGCCCACAGCCGGAACATCGGGATGTTGATGCCAATGAAGCGGCCACCTTCGAGATCCGGCAACCAACGCAGGCGCTCGAGTGCCAGTTCGAGTTGTTGCACGCGCTTCGAAATCGGGGTGTTCAGCGCCTCCAGTGTCGCGCGGTCGATCACCCCATTTGCCGCCAGACCGTGCCGCCCCTGAAAGCGCCTGACGCCCTCTGCGAGCGTCGAATCGTAGTGACCAACGACCGGTGGTGCGTCCGCCCTCAGGTCGCCGAACGCGACCAGCAAGCGGCGCAATGCAGCGGCTCCGTCAAATGCGTGGCCCAGTCGCACCGGCAGTGCGGCGGTCAGGTGGTCGGGCGGCCGTTCCGCGTCCTGAGCGCGATAGCGCACCAGTGCTTCGCGAAGCTTGCCGTATTGGCCAGCCCGGGGTCGAAGCTCGGCCACCCATTGGGGCAGGCGCCGCTCGGCGGCGGCGGAATGCAGCGCCGCCGTGAAGTCGGTCGCGGCATCGGGCCGGCGCGCGATGCGGAACCCGACGCTGCGTGGATCAACGCGTCCGAAATGCAGGTCGTGCAGATACTGTTGCATGGCGCGATCCATGTCGCGCTCGAAAGTGAGCGGCGACGATGGTGCGGGCCTGCGTGCACCGTCGGGCATCGTGGCGGTGGCGATGAGCTCGGGGGTCATGTAGTCGCTCGCGGCCAGGCCGTCGGCGGCGGCTTGAGACAGCAGGTGCAGCGCCTCTCGAGCGCTTGCACTCGGTTGCCCGTCGGCGTCCAGCCAGGAGAAGGGCGGTGGCGATGCTGCCAGAACCTGAATCGGCAAGAGCAACACCGTAAGCCATCCAGTCAACGTCGCGAAGCTTGAGAGGCGGGAGCTGAAACCTTGTCTCGCGCGCTTCACATCGTCGCCTTCAGCAGGAGCAGCGCCTGCAGAACAAAGCGCCGGTTGTCCTGCACTGCAGCTGCAGGACCGAGCAGTTCGGCGGCCTTCGCAATGGGGTGGTTGGGCGATGTGATGCGGTCGTAGACCGGTACTCCCGCCTCGACCCTCAGCCGCTCCACGAGGCCGGGAGCCATGCCCTCGCAGACGACCACGTCGTACAAGCGGCCGAGCATGTGTGCCGTCTGCTGCAGGTCCTGCACCGAGCTGAGTTCCGTCAGGCCCGGGCGAATGTGCGCTACCTGCGCTCCCAACTCGGCGGCGGCGCGATCGAACAACGCGGCGTCGTCACCCTCCGCGACGCCGATACCGGTCAGCAGGCCGTACTGCTTACCTCGCAATAGTCGTTGCGTTGCCCCCGCGCCGGCGGTGCGCTGAAGCGCGCGCGCGGCTTCCACCAAGGCCGCGAGTTCGTTCGCGGATATCGCGTTGGCGTGAGGTTCAGCAGGTAGTGGGGTCGATGCCATGGGGCCAAGTTCATGCAGCAGTTGCCACTGCGCGATACGAAGCCTATCGATGCAGGTCGCCAGTTCCTTGATGCTGGTCAAGGATGATCGCGGCGTCGCACATCGATACGCGTAGCGCCTACTCATCGTTGCCGAGTGACGGTCAGACCGTGGTCGGCAAAGCCCGCAATGACCGCGGCACCGAGATTGCGCGTAAGCGATTGAGGCGCCGACCAGCAAATCCCATCAGGGACAGCGAGCTCGACTCGCAGAGAAAGTCCGGATGTACGGGAGCAATCTTCTCCTTCATGCCTCAGCAAGTTGAGACCTTGGCAAACCGGGGGCGTCCATGTACGGTCAACCAACCACGTCACTTGCAGTCGGCGCTGTATTCTGATGCGGCGCTGGCGTTCGAGCAGTCAGGCCGCTGCAAGCGCGATGTTCCAGAGCAGCAGAGCATCGAAGTCCTCGACGGTCTTGGCTGTCGTGTATGGACGCATGGCATGGGATGACGTTTCACCAACCATCACCAGCGGCTGCCACAACCCGTCCAAAGGTCGCTTCTTGCATCCGACGCAGAACAGGAACATCACTCTGCGTGAGGCAGCAATTCTGCAGGGTTTCCCTCGACGGTATCGGTTCAACGTCGACCACGGCAAGGAAGCGATTGCGTTGATGATTGGCAATGCCTTGCCCCCGCCCTTCATCGCCGCGCATGCAGGTGCCCTGAAAGTGGGCTTGCGAAAGGCGAGCGCGAGCGCTGCCTGGCGCACCTGGGCGAGACATGCCGCTGTACCGATGGCAGATCGTGTAACTGAGGAGCAGCGCAGCCGCAACATGGCGGCAGTGCGCTCGTCAAACACAACACCTGAAAGAGCTGTTCGCTCAATCCTGCATGGACTGGGATTGAGGTTTCGGCTCCATCAACGAGAACTTCCTGGAACCCCGGATATTGTGCTGGTGCGCCACGAGACAGTCGTGTTCGTGCATGGCTGCTTCTGGCATAGCCACGATTGCAAGCGAGGAGGGGTTCCTTCTACGCGGCCTGATTTCTGGCTGCCCAAACTGCAGCGCAACCGTGAGCGCGATCGCGCCAGCGTAGCCTCGCTTCGTGAGCTCGGCTGGCGCGTACTGATAGTGTGGGAGTGCGAGCTGCGCGAGCCGAAGCGACTCGCCCGCCGCCTTGCGCGTGCATTCGGCATCTAGGTATGGCCCACAAACGTCCACGTCAATCCTGAGTAGCGCGGATGGCCGCCATACACCTAAACCGTGAGGTAGAACTCCTTCTCTCACCGGGCCTGGACGGCGTTAACTGTTCAACTGTAATAGTCCGACCAGCACCGTCATTGCGGCAGGGTTCCTTGCTTGAGCACAGACGTCGCGCAAATGCTGCGGACGACGTCCACTTCGACCGACGCCGTACGCGTTTCGACGGAACGCATTCAGGAACTCTTGGGCTTGCGAAGATCAGAGTGCGGCCTGGGCCGCTTTCGTGCGAAGGTCATTGGGCGCGCATGGGCCGCAAATGCGGCCCATGCGGCCCAAAAAGAGAGGGCCCGCTCACCGGCGGGCCCTCGTGTGTGGTGGTGGAGAGGAGGAGGATCGAACTCCCGACCTTCGCATTGCGAACGCGACGCTCTCCCAGCTGAGCTACCCCCCCACGACGTTGCATAGTCTATCAAAATCGGGCGCCCATCCAGCCAGACGATGTACAACGCGAACTCGTCGTCGCCCCCACGCGAGAGCTCGCATGACCCGTCTCACCCCCGATCAGCTGGACAGCCAATACAACAACCGCGCGCGCATCCCCGATCACGCGCAGATCTTCGAGCGCTGGGCCGCCGCCTCGGCGCTGGCGCGCGAGAAGTCGCTGTGCCACATCGACATCGGCTACGGCCCCGCCCCGAGCGAAACGCTGGACGTGTTCACGACCCCGCGGGCGAATGCACCGGTGCTGGTGTTCATTCACGGCGGCTGGTGGCGCTCGCTCGACAAGCGCGACCACTCGTTCATCGCGCCCGCGTTCACGCAGGCCGGTGCGATGGTCGTCGTGCCGAACTACGCGCTGTGCCCGGCGGTGACGATCGAGGCGATCACCTTGCAGATGGTCCGTGCGCTGGTCTGGGTGTACCGCCACGCTGCGCGCTACGGCGGCGACCCGCAACGGATCGTCGTCGCCGGCCATTCGGCGGGCGGTCACCTGGCCGCGATGCTGCTGAGCTGCCGCTGGCAGGACGTGATGCCCGACCTGCCGGCGCAACTGGTGCGCTCGGCCTTGTCGATCTCGGGCCTGTTCGATCTGGAGCCGCTGCGCCGCACGCCGTACCTGCAGGCCGACCTGCGCCTGACGCCGGCGTCGGTGGCGCGGCTCAGCCCAGCGCGCTTCGCGCGGCCGCAGGGCCGGCTGATCGCAACCGTCGGTGCCGACGAGAGCGAAGAATTCCTGCGCCAGAACCAGCTCATCCGCGCGGCCTGGGGCGCCGATGCGGTGCCGGTCTGCGAGGCGATCGTCGGCGCGCATCACCTGAATGTCCTGCATGCGCTGGCCGACCCGGACGCGCGCCTGCACGCGCTGGCGCTCGAGCTGCTGGGCTCGGGCTCGTCGATGGATGAGAATGACTATCATTTGTTATGAATGAATAGCTGCATTCAATGCAGTGCATTGCTCGTTTGTATTGCCCGCCGATCGGCAGTGGGTTAGCGTGGGGTGTGCCGCCGCTGGCACTTCGTGCTCCGGCGACTGCCGCCGTTCAACTTGACAGGAGACTGACATGGGCTTGAAAGGATCGAAAACCGAGCAGAACCTGAAGGACGCCTTTGCGGGCGAATCGCAGGCCAATCGGCGCTATCTGTACTTCGCAAACAAGGCCGACATCGAAGGCCAGAACGACGTGGCGGCGCTGTTCCGCTCGACCGCCGAAGGCGAGACCGGCCATGCGCATGGCCACCTCGAGTTCCTCGAAGCGGTCGGCGACCCGGCCACCGGCCTGCCGATCGGCTCGAGCCGCCAGAACCTTGCGGCCGCGGTCGCCGGCGAAACCCACGAGTACACCGACATGTACCCCGGCATGGCCAAGAGCGCTCGCGAGGAAGGCTTCGACGAGATCGCCGACTGGTTCGAGACGTTGGCCAAGGCCGAGCGCTCGCACGCCAATCGCTACGTCAAGGCGCTCGACGCACTGGTCGACTGAGCCGCTGTTCGATGCTCACCGGACAGGGGGCTTCGTGCCCCTTGTTCATTGCCGAAAGACCATTCGATGAGCAATCGCGAAGGCAACCTCGAAGCGCCCACGCGCCACGCGGTGGACTGGAAAAACCCGGCGTTCTACGACCAGCCCGCGTGCGAAACCGAGATGGCGCGCATCTTCGACATCTGCCACGGCTGCCGGCGCTGCGTGAGCCTGTGCCAATCGTTCCCGACCCTGTTCGACCTGATCGATGCCACGGCCGATGGCGAGGTTCATGCGGTCGCTCGATCGGACTTCTGGAGCGTCGTCGACCAGTGCTATCTGTGCGACCTCTGCTACATGACGAAGTGCCCGTACGTGCCGCCGCACCCGTGGAACGTCGACTTCCCGCACACGATGCTGCGGGCGAAGGCGATCAAGTTCAAGAACGGCGAGGTCGCCGCGGGCGAGAAGCTGCTGGCCTCGACCGACACGCACGGCCAGTTCGCCGGCATCCCGCTGGTCGTGCAGGTCGTCAACGCGATGAACAAGACCAAGCCCGTGCGCAAGCTGCTGGACAAGACGCTGCATGTGCACCCCGATGCCTGGCTGCCCGAGCTTGCGTCGCAGCGCTTTCGGTGGGGCGCCCAGAAGGACAGCGCCGCCACGCCGGTGGTGAACGGCGAGCGCACGCCGGGCAAGGTCGTGATCTTCTCGACCTGCTACGTCAACTACAACGAGCCCGGTATCGGCTTCGATCTGATCAAGCTGCTCAAGCACAACGGCATCGCGTACACCGTGGTCGAGAAGGAGAGCTGCTGCGGCATGCCCAAGTTCGAACTCGGTGACCTCGACGGCGTGGCCAAGCACAAGGATGCGAACATCCCGGTGCTCGCGCGGTATGCGCGCGAGGGCTACGCGATCATCGCGGCGATCCCGTCGTGCACGCTGATGTTCAAGCAGGAGCTGCCGCTGCTGTTCCCCGACGACGCCGACGTGACGCTGGTGCAGGAAGCGATGTTCGACCCCTTCGAGTACCTGATGGCGCGCCACAAGGACGGCCTGCTCAAGCTCGACTTCAAGGCCGCGCTCGGCAAGGTGAGCTACCACATCCCGTGCCACGGCCGGGTGCAGAAGATCGGCAAGAAGACCGAAGAGGTCTTCAAGCTGATCAACCAGACGGTGCCGGTGCAGCTCAACACGGTGGAGCGCTGTTCCGGCCATGCCGGCACCTATGGCGTGAAGACGGCGTTCCATGCGAATGCGATGAAGATCGGCAAGCCGGCGTTCAAGGCCATGGGCAAGGACGAGCCGGACTACATCAGCTCCGACTGCGCGCTGGCCGGCCACCACATCGCGCAGGGCATGGAACAGGCGGCGCTGCCGGCGGCGAAGCTCGCGCATCCGCTCAGCCTCGTGCGCATTGCCTACGGCTTGGAATGACGACCACGACCATGACCATCACCAAAGACAGCCTCATGACGCTCGAGGCTTACGCGAAGATTCGCAAGAGCGCGAAGGCCGAGTTCATCGCGCACCGCAAGCTGCGCACCGTGCACCTGGGCGAGCACATCAGCGTGCAGTTCGAGGACGAGCGCACGATCCGGCGCCAGATCCAGGAGATGTTGCACATCGAGAAGATCTTCGACGAGGACGGCATCAACGCCGAGATCGAGGCCTATGCGCCGCTCGTGCCTGATGGCACGAACTGGAAGGCGACGGTGCTGATCGAGTACCCCGACGTGCACGAGCGCAAGCGCGAGCTGGCGCGGCTGATCGGCGTCGAGGACCGGCTGTTCGTCGAGGTCGAAGGCCATGCGCGCGTTTACGCGATCGCCGATGAAGACCTCGACCGCGAGAACGCCGAGAAGACCTCAGCGGTGCACTTCGTTCGCTTCGAGTTCGACAAGACCATGCGCGACGCGGTGCGCGCCGGCGCGAGCGTGAAGCTGGGCTGCGACCACACCAACTACCCGGCGCATGGGCTGATCGGAGCGGAGACGCTGGCGAGTCTTGCGGGCGATCTGAAGTAGCCGCGAAACAGGTATCGCGTCAGCGACCTGCCATCCCGAACGCGCGGCTCCACGCTAGCTCGACGACCGGCCCGAGACGGTCGTCGTTGTGCAGCGGGCGGGCGGCGCCAAGACCCAGGCGGATCTCGCTGGCGCTGCCGGCCTGCCAAGCTGCCCAGGCCATGCCCTGGGTGATGGCGCCGCCGGCCGTCGTCACACCGCCCCCGCCGGCCGCGCCGACCAGCGCTTCGGCGCCGATCCGCAGCGAGTCGGCCGGTTGTGCGCTCAGCCCCAGCCCGACCAGGCCGACCGAATACGCGCCCGCGCCGCCGGCGAACGCGCTGTGGGCCTGGCCCGTCAGGTAGACGTGCTCGCCGAGGTAGCGGTTCAGCTTCAGGCCGATCGTGTCGAGCGGCTGGCGCGTGCCATCACTGCGCGCGATCCGGGTGTGGTGCTGCCAGGCGCCGACCCATTCGGTGCGCACGACGTGGCCGGCCGGCGCGCGGCCATCGTCCGATGGCGGCTCGAGATCCAAGGCCAGCCAGACCTCAGCCTGGCGCGCGCGCAAGCCGCTGCGCGAGCGCACGAGACCGTAGTCCGCGCCGATCGTCCAGCCGCGCGCGGGGCTCCACTCCATCGTTCCCAGGCCCTTGCCGATCAGGCCGCCACCGGTCGGGACCGCGCCGCCGCCGCCAACACCAGCGCTCAGCCGAGCACCGACGCGCCACGAGGGCAGCGCCGAACTGGCGGGCGCGACGCTCAGCGCCGTGGTGCCGAGGATCTCCATGTAGCCCGCGGCGTCGCCCTTCGCGGCGGCCGCCGCCTCCATGCCCCAGGTGAAGCCGTCGATGCTCGAGCGCCGCTCGGCGCGTGCGCCGATGAGGCCGATGCGCGGCGCCTTCGCGCCGTCGAGCCGGTAGCTCCCGACGGTGACCGCCATCCGCTCGAAGCCCAGCCCGGTGGCCGGCCACGCCGATGCCGAACTCGGCAATGCGCCGTCGCCGCTGAGGTGCAGGAACTCCTGTCGCCAGCCAAGCAGCAGCCCGAGCTGGTTGCTGTGGATCTGGCCGCTCGGAAACCTCACCGACGACCACGACAGGCCGAGCTGCAGGCTGGGGCCGATGTCTTTCAAAAGCGTCACCGCGGGTCTCAGCATCAGCCCGCTGCCGACCGGGGCGTTCGCACCGCCACCACCGCCGGCATACAGGCCGGTGGCGAGCGAGAGGCCACGCCCCAGCCCCCAGCGCCGCTGCAGCTCGATGCCGCCGACGAACAGGCCGCCGCGCTGACCGGTGGCGGCGCCATAGACGCCCGGGCCGATGCTCCAGTCGCTGCCGATGTCGAACAGCAGCGAGCCGCCGATCAGCCCCATGCGCTCGCCGCCCGGCAGGTGCACGAGCTCGAACCCGAGCGTGCCCGAGGTCGGCAGCGATTCGAGGCGCACCTCCTCTGCTTGCGCGAGCGGTGATGACAGCGACACAGCGGCCGCGAGCAGCAGCGTGAGAACCGGGCAGGAGGAGGTCACGGCGGAGTGGGTGGGTCAAAAGGCTGGGATTGAACCACGCCGATGACGGCCGATTTGGCGAGACCTATTCGATAAATAGTCATAGACAATCAAAAATCGCAGATTAATAGCTTAGTATTAACCCGTGAATGCAGTTCCCAACCCCTCCACTCCAAAGGAAGTACCCATGTCCCTGATCAACACTCAAGTCCAGCCATTCAAGGTCCAGGCGTTCAAGAACGGCAAGTTCATCGAAGTCACCGAGCAAAGCCTGAAGGGTAAGTGGTCCGCCTTCATCTTCATGCCGGCGGCATTCACGTTCAACTGCCCGACCGAAGTGGAAGACGCGGCCGACAACTACGCCGAGTTCCAGAAGCTGGAGGCCGAGGTCTACATCGTGACCACGGACTCGCACTTCGCGCACAAGGTATGGCACGAGACCTCGCCGGCCGTCGGCAAGGCCAAGTTCCCGCTGATCGGCGACTCGACCCACGCGCTGACGAAGGCGTTCGACGTCTACATCCCCGAAGAAGGCCGGGCACTGCGCGGCACCTTCCTGATCAACCCGGAAGGCGTGATCAAGACCGCCGAAGTGCACGACAACGCCATCGCGCGCGACGTGAAGGAAACGCTGCGCAAGCTCAAGGCCGCGCAATACGTGGCTGCCCACCCGGGTGAAGTCTGCCCGGCCAAGTGGAACGACGGCGCGAAGACCATCACCCCGTCGCTCGACCTCGTCGGCAAGATCTAAGCTGGTTTTTACGCAGTACTGAAAGAGAAAGAAGGAGCTTCACGATGTTGGACGCAAACCTGAAAGCGCAGCTGGGGGCTTACCTCGAACGCGTGAAGCTGCCTTTCGAAATCACCGCGTCGCTGGACGACAGCGCCGCCGCCCAGGAGATGCATGGCCTGCTGCAGGACATCGTCTCGCTGAGCGACAAGATCACGCTGAAGACCGACGGCACGGACGCCCGCAAGCCGTCGTTCGCACTGAACCGCATCGGCGAGGCGCCGCGCATTCGTTTCGCGGCGATCCCGATGGGCCATGAGTTCACCTCGCTGGTGCTGGCGCTGCTGCAGGTCGGCGGCCACCCGCCGAAGATCGAGGCCGAACTCATCGAGCAGATCCAGAACCTCGACGGGGACTTCCGCTTCGAGACCTACATGTCTCTGACCTGCCACAACTGCCCGGACGTCGTGCAGGCGCTGAATCTGATGGCGGTGCTGAACCCGCGCATCACGAGCGTCGTGATCGACGGCGGGCTGTACCAACAGGAAGTAGAAGACCGCCAGATCCTCGCCGTGCCGATGGTGTTCCTGAACGGTGAACACTTCGGGCAGGGCCGCATGGAGGTCGACGAGATCGTCGCCAAGCTCGACACCGGCGCCGCGGCGCGCGATGCCACGAAGCTCGATGCCAAGGATGCGTACGACGTGCTGATCGTCGGTGGCGGCCCCGCGGGTGCTGCTGCGGCCGTCTATGCGGCGCGCAAGGGCATCCGCACCGGCATGCTGGCCGAGCGCATGGGCGGGCAGACGATGGACACGATGAGCATCGAGAACTTCATTTCGGTGCTCGAAACCGACGGTCCGAAGTTCGCCGCGGCGCTCGAGCAGCACGCGAAGCGCTACGACGTCGACATCCTGAACCTGCAGCGCGCCGAGAAGCTGATCCCAGCGGCCGACAAGAACGGCTTGATCGGCATCCAGCTCGCGAATGGCGCGACGCTGAAGAGCAAGACCGTGATCCTCTCGACCGGTGCGCGCTGGCGCGAGGTCAATGTGCCGGGCGAGCAGGAATATCGCAACAAGGGTGTGGCCTACTGCCCGCATTGCGACGGCCCGCTGTTCAAGGGCAAGCGCGTCGCAGTGATCGGCGGCGGCAACTCGGGCGTCGAAGCGGCGATCGATCTGGCCGGCATCGTCGGCCATGTGACCTTGCTCGAGTTCGGCGACCAGCTGCGCGCCGACGCGGTGCTGGTCAACAAGCTGAAGAGTCTGCCCAACGTCGTCATCCACACCCAGGCGCAGACCACCGAGATCACCGGCGCCGACGGCAAGGTCAACGGCCTGAGCTACACCGACCGCGCGAACGGCGATTCGAAGCACGTCGAACTCGAAGGCGTGTTCGTGCAGATCGGCCTGGTGCCGAACTCCGAATGGCTCAAGGGCACGCTGGAGTTGACGCGCCACGGCGAGATCGTCGTCGACAACCGCGGTCAGACCTCGTTGCCGGGCGTGTTCGCGGCGGGCGACGTGACGACGGTGCCGTTCAAGCAGATCATCATCGCGACCGGCGATGGCGCGAAGGCCGCGCTTGGCGCCTTCGACCACCTGATCCGCAGCTCGGTACCGGAGCCGATCGCGGCTTGACGACAAGTGCGTTCAGGCGGCCGCTGCGACGGGCCGCCCGACGCGCCAGCCGTCCAGGCTGTAGATCGCGAGCGCGAGCCAGATCAGCCCGAACCCGACCAGGCGCGCCGGCGTGAACGGTTCGCGGAAGATCCACACGCCGAGCACGAACTGGATCGACGGGCCGATGTATTGCAGCAGTCCGAGCGTCGTCATCGACAGACGCCGTGCGCCGGCCGCGAACAACAGCAACGGAACGGCGGTGATCGGCCCGAGCGCGATCAGCCACAGGTTGGTGCGCAGGTCCGGCGCCGGGAAGCTCGCCTGTCCCTGCATCGACCAGAGCACGAGCGCGGCCAGCGCGAGCGGCGCGAGCAGCAGCGTTTCGAGCGTCAGACCTTCGAGCGCGCCGAGCACCGCGACCTTGCGCAGCAGTCCGTAGCAGCCAAAGGTCGCGGCCAGCGCCAGCGCGATCCACGGCAGGCGTCCGGTCTGCCAGGTGAGCCACGCAACGCCGAGGCTCGCCAACACCAGCGCGGCCCATTGCGCGCGGCGCGGGCGTTCATGCAGCAGGCTGTAGCCGAGCAGCACGTTGACCAGCGGCGTGATGAAGTAACCCAGGCTCGCATCCACCACGTGGCCGTTGTTGACCGACCAGATGTAGGTCAGCCAGTTTGCCGACAGCAGCAGCGCACTCGCGGCGAATGCGCCCAGCACCTTGGGCTGGCGCAGCACCGCGCCGAGCCAGGCCCATTGCCGGCGCACGCCGAGCAGCCCGAGCAGCAGCAGCAGGCACCAGACGATGCGGTGCGCCAGCACCTCGGCCGGTGCGACCGTCGTGACGACGCGGAAGTACAGCGGAAACAGCCCCCACCACGTGAAGGCGAGGGCGGCGTAGACGATGCCGGGATGCAAGCGGGCTCAATCCTTCTTCAGCAAGCTGTCGCCGTATTGCTCGCGCAGCCGGTTCTTCAGCATCTTGCCGGTGGCACCGAGCGGAATCGCATCCACGAAGACGACGTCATCCGGCGTCCACCACTTCGCGATGCGACCCTCGAAGAACGCCAGCAGTTCCTCGCGCGTCAGGTCCACGCCGGGCTTCTTCACGACGATCAGCAGCGGACGCTCATCCCACTTCGCGTGCTTGGCCGCGATGCAGGCCGCCATCGCGACCTTGGGGTTGGCCATCGCGATGTTCTCGAGGTCGATCGAGCCGATCCATTCGCCGCCCGACTTGATCACGTCCTTGCTGCGGTCGGTGATGTGCATGTAGCCGTCGGCATCGATCGTCGCCACGTCGCCGGTCGGGAACCAGCCCCGCCCTTCGCCATCGGTCATCAGCGGGTTGCCGCCTTCGCCCTTGAAGTACTGGCCGATGATCCAGGGTCCGCGCACCAGCAGTTCGCCGGACTGCTTGCCGTCCCACGGCAACGCCTCGCCGTTCTCGCCGATGATCTTCATGTCGACACCGTAGACGGCGCGGCCCTGCGTCGCCTGTACCGCCATGCGCTGCTCGGACGGCAGGTCGAGGTGCTTGGACTTCAGGATCGCCGCGGTGCCCACCGGGCTCATCTCGGTCATGCCCCAGGCGTGGATGACCTGCACGTCGTAGCGTTCCTGGAACGCCTTCATCATCGCCGGCGGGCAGGCCGAGCCGCCGATCACGGTGCGGCGCATCGTCGAGAATTTCAGGCCGTTGGCCTCGACGTAACCGAGCAGGCCTTGCCACACCGTCGGCACGCCGGCCGACATCGTCACGCGCTCGGTTTCGAAGAGCTCGTGCAGTGACTTGCCGTCCAGCCCCGGGCCTGGGAACACGAGCTTCGCGCCCATCATGCAGGCGGCGTACGGCAGGCCCCAGGCGTTGACGTGGAACATCGGCACCACCGGCAGGATGGTGTCGCGCGCCGAGCAGTTGAGCGTGTCGGGCAGCGCGATCGCGAAGGTGTGCAGCACTGT
>Ga0307509_10008525_pt1 | contig 13048 bp, 6 predicted proteins | sample 10_EM_MG_FD_202245 | JGI IMG/M metagenome (GOLD analysis project Ga0307509, IMG submission 202245) | Populus trichocarpa ectomycorrhiza microbial communities from riparian zone in the Pacific Northwest, United States - 10_EM | ecosystem: Host-associated > Plants > Roots > Unclassified | place...
CGCCTTCCGAGAGCGGCGTGCCGCGCGCGCGATGGCGCGGCCCGCCGCCGCGCCTCACCAGGCCGTGGCGATCGAGCACCGCGTGGATGGTGCTTTTGGCAGGAACCCTGATATCGCCGTCGAGCCGCCTGACCAAAAGCTCGCGAATCTTGCGCGCACCCCAATGCGGCTTCTCGGCCTTCAGGCGGACAATCAGGGTCTCGATCTGGGCCGGCAGCTGGTTGGCGTAGCGGACCGGTCGCCTGGAGCGGTCACTCAGCGCCTCGAGGCCATGCTCCTTGTAGCGGTCGAAAATCTTGTAACCGGTCTTACGGGAGATCCCGAACTCCCGGCAGACCTCGGTCATGGCCTCGCCGTCGAGCAGGCGGGCCACAAAGCGCAGGCGTTCTTCCATTACCGAACTCGCTTTCCACGGCATCCACACCTCCCGCCCAAAAAAAGCGAAAAGTGTAACCCATGTGTCCGGTACGAAATGTCACCTATGTCTCGGGCCGCTCACCGCAGCCGCCTGTTCTCTGCGTGAAGATGCTGGCAATTGAGCCCAGTATTAGCGGCGATTTCTGATTTGGGTTCCGAACTTCTAAACGGCCGAGCCCGCCCATTCTTCTCCGAATGGCTCAATTCTCTCCAGAGCTCTGGACTCCGCGGATTCGGTACAGTTCTCGAAATTCGAGTGTTTCGAGCGGCTTATGAATTTTGATGAAATGGGGTTCTGCAAATCCTCTCGGGCAGGCAAGAGCCTCCGCTTTCGAAATCGCCATATCGAGCTTCGATTTCTGCCGCCCCAGCCAGCCATTTCGGCGTCTAGCCAGACTTCCCAAGAAACGCGAGAATGGGCCGGAAGTCCCGGCTTTTCGCGCATTCGATTTGGTCTCCGGACTCCCGGTTCGCCGATCTTGAGGTGGAAATCGCCGAAAGTCTCCGGGCCTTGTCCGCGAATATTCCCGTTTTGCGGAGACTATCAGCGGAGACTGGTTTGATCACGACTGCAGCCCGAGGGCGGAAGTCAACTTAGTGCACTGACGAGGCTTCTAAAAGGCTTCGAGTGTGGCGTAGGACGGATTGATCCTCTGCGCCCGGTCCGAATTTTCGCATGCTCAAGGATCAAAGGTCGGAACGAACCGTGGCGCCGCCTTGACGCTGGAACCCGGCTGGTCGAAAAACGGGTAAACCGTCAACGATTCAACTACACGGGGGGAGCGGTGCGCATCCAATCGATCACGATCTCTGGCTTTCGGTCCTTCGGACCGGACGCGCAGCGTATCGAGCTCGCAAATGATCTGACCACAGTTGTGGGACCAAACGCCTCCGGCAAAACGGCTTTGCTCCAATGTCTCGCCAAGATGTTTGGGGTAACCCGGTCGCAGCGCACGCTTTATCGATCCGATTTCCACTTGCCGAGGGACGTGGCTCCCGACGATCGAACGGCGAGGGACTTGTTCATCGACGTCATTATTTCGCTGCCTGAATTGAAGGATGGTTCGGCAACCGCCGAGACCGTCGCGCCGACCTTTAGGCATCAGCAACTCGAAGGGCCAAAAAAGATGCCTATGTGCCGTATGCGGCTTGAGGGTCGCTGGCAGGACGACGGCACCGCTGAGGGTGAGGTCACCCAGGAATTGTTCTGGATCGATCACCTTAACGATAAGGTCGAACCAGATGACAAACATGCCGTGTCACCTGCCGACCGAGGCCTGATCCAGTTTTACTACACGCCGGCCTCGCGCGACGCAGCGACGCAAATCCGCGCCACCACTGGTGCTCTAGCGGCGCGTCTGTTGAAAGCGATTGAATGGTCCAAAGGGACACGCAAAGCAGTCGACGAGGCGACCAAAAAGCTTTCGGATGCATTCGGCGGTGAAGCCGCTATCGACGCCATGACCAAAGCCCTTGGCACGCGATGGCAAGAACTTCATGACGAGAAGACGGACACCGATCCAAGCCTCGCACTCGTCAGCAAGCGCTTCGAAGAGGTCGTCGCCCACATCCAAGTCATGTTTCAGCACGGACCAGCGAAGATCGAGCGCGGCCTCGACGTGCTGAGCGACGGGCAGCAATCGCTTTTCTATTTCGCTCTCGCCGCTGCGGTTTTTGACTTAGAGCGCAACGCCGTTGCTGAAAAGATCAAAGGCTTCCGCGTGGACGAGCTTCGCATACCCGCCTTAAGTATCTTCGGCATCGAGGAGCCGGAGAATCATTTGTCGCCGTACTATCTTTCGCGCATTGTGACGCAGGTCCGCTCGATCGTCGATGGCAACGCGGCGCAAGCGATCATCACGAGCCACTCGCCATCCGTACTTGGCCGCATTGAACCCGCCGAAGTGCGTTACTGCCGCTGCGATCCAGACACATGCATTTCGACGGTGCGGGCGGTCGAGCTTCCGTCCGGAGCGGTCGAAGCTGCCAAGTTCATTCGCGGCGCGCTTCTTGCGTTTCCGGAGCTTTATTTTGCTCGCTTCGTGGTGCTTGTCGAAGGTGATTCCGAGCGCATCGTCATTCCGAGGTTGGCGCAAGCGGAAGGGCTTATGCTGGACCCGTCCTTCGTTGCGATCGTGCCGATCGGCGGGCGCCATGTTCAATACTTCTGGAAACTGCTGGACACCCTGTCGATCCCGTACGCAACCCTGCTGGATCTCGATCTCGGCCGGAAGGGCGGGGGGTATGGGCGCGTCACTACGGCGCTCGGGGAATTGATCGCCAACGGCGAAGACAAAGCCGAGCTACTAAAAATCGAGGGTGGCGTCGCCGATCTTGAAGGCATGAAAGGCTGGGATTCGTCGAACTGGCAGACTCTCAAGAGTTGGGTAAATCTGGTCGAGGCGCATGGGGTTTACTACTCCGCGCCGCTCGATCTCGACATGGAAATGCTCGCCGCATTCCCCGATGCATACAAGGCGATCATTCCCAAAGGCGGCGGTCCATCGCTCACGCCGGACGAGGCTTTTGAGGTTGTACTTGGGAAAGGCGGGAAGGGGCTAGACGAGTACAAGGCAGTCGAATTTGCGGGCTACAAGGTTCACATGCCGGCATACCGTTATCACTTCTTGACGCGCAGCAAGCCGGCGACGCACCTACAGGCACTTACACAGCTCGACGACAAAGCGCTCAAGAAGGGCATGCCTGACGTGTATCGGCGGCTCATCAAGCACATAGATGCCAATTTGAATCGGGACTAGCCATGACGCTCGTCAGCCGACGGATAACCCCGGAGCAATGGAAGCCTATTGATGTGAAGGAACTCGAGGCCAATGCTCTCGAGGTGGTTCGTTCAACCGACAATCGTTCCGTGATCGCCGGTCCCGGTTCGGGTAAGACCGAGCTCCTTGCACAACGCGCCTCCTATCTCCTTCAATGCGGGATCGCGCGTACGCCGCGGCGCATTCTCGCAATCAGCTACAAGCGCGACGCGGCGAACAATCTCGCCACGCGCGTCCGTAGTCGCTGCCATCCGGAACACGCCTACCGCTTCGACTCATTGACTTTCGATGCTTTCGCAAAGAGCCTCGTGGACCGGTTTGGTCAGGCTTTGCCTGCGCGGTGGCGGCCCCGGCCTGACTATCAAGTCGTCGTCAACGCAAACGACCGGACTTTTGAAGATTTCTTGCGACTCCTGACGCCACCTCCGGAAGTTGGAAGCCGGTCAGACATCATGGCAATCGACGTGAAAGATTTCCAACGTCGGTGGCTGTTTGGAGCGCCACTACCCGAAGGCGCGCCGACGATTTCTTCTCCCGCTGAATGGGCGGCAGACCATTTCTGGCAGTCTTGGCTCCACGCTGGAAAGAAAAGCTCACTTACGTTCCCAATGATCAGTCGGCTGGCAGGCTTGCTCGTAACGAGCAATCCAATGGTCGGTCATGCGTTGCAATTGACATATTCTCATCTGTTTATGGATGAATTTCAGGACACAACCCAAGCACAGTACGACTTAGCAAAGGCAATTTTTCTGGGCTCTGATACCATCTTGACTGCAGTCGGTGACAACAAGCAGCAGATCATGCGATGGGCGATGGCGATGAACGATCCGTTCACGCCGTTTGAGGCTGAGTTCAAGGCGAAACGCACGCCGCTGCTTCACAACTACCGTTCTTCGCCGGACCTTGTGCGCATTCAACACGTGCTGGCGAAAGCGTTGGATGCCAAGGCGTCAACTCCGGTGTCGAAATCGGAAGGAACCGTTTCGGGTGACAGCTGCGCTGTGTGGGATTTCAGCACGCCAAAAGCTGAGGCGAGCCATCTTGCTGACTTTGTTAGCGCGCAGATGAAAGAGCATAACCTAGCTCCTCGCGACTTCTGCCTTCTCGTCCGCCAGAAGCCCGCCGGCTATATGCAAGTTTTAGAGCCGGCGTTCGCCAAAGAGGGTCTTTCACTTCGCAACGAGGCTGAACTGGTCGGCGCGGTCGCTGTCCAGGAGCTGCTTGCGGAGGACCTTTCGGAATATCTCGTTGCGCTGCTGCGCTTGTTCATGAACGTGCGTGCTGGCCGTCATTGGACGGTGTGCTTGGACATGATGTGCATGTTGTGCGGGCTCGCATCGGATGATGACGCAGGGCGGGTGAAGATCGTAAAGCGGTTGAACGTATTCGAGGATCAATTCAGGAAAACATATCCCAAGCCGGTCACCAGCCTTGCTGAGGCGAAGACTCTTATAGGGGAGCTCATAGCGTTTCTTGGGAAGGCCAATATCCTTGCCGCGTCGCCTGCCTACCGACAGGGCGATTGGCTCGAATCCGTGAGTGCAGCAGCAGCTCAGCATTTGGAACGTTGCTGTAAGACTGCAAAAGGATGGTTAGAGGCGCTTGATGAGTTCGAAGGCGTCCGCTCCGTTCCCCTCATGACGATTCACAAAAGTAAAGGTCTCGAATACCACACTATTATCTTCGTTGGACTTGATGATGCGGCATGGTGGAGTTTCGCCAATGACAAGATCGAAGCTACAGCGGGGTTTTTCGTGGCTTTCACGCGCGCGAAACAGCGCGTTGTATTTTCATATTGCGCCCAGCGAGGTGATCGAAGCAAAATAGCCGCTCTTTACCAGCTTCTGACCCAGGCTGGTGTGAAGACAATCAATGTTGCTTAGGCGCATACCTGCTGCGGGTCTGATCTTTCGAAAACAGTTTGCCAGGTCGATTAGCAAGACCTGCCGTGACGTAGTGCGGGCCACCCGCGTGACTAGGACCGCGTCCATTCTCCTCGCCATACTGCAGGAAATCATTCCACACGAGTCCATCGTACGTGAACAACTCCGCCTCGCTGGGTCCCATGCAGGCGCATCGAGACGTTTTTGTCCTAGCAGCAGCGCGACTCAGCGATGCTCGCAGGTCGCCGCGATCAAACTGCGGGATTGACCCAGACGACTTCGTTAAGGCTCATGAACACAAGAGCGCCGCGCGCGGCGCCCGTTGCCTCAAGGTAGTCCCGTAACTGATCAGCATACGCGGCTCGAACGCTCATCGTTGGCTTCACGTCAGACTTCCAGTCGATCGCGACGTCGATCTTGTTCTCTCTTATCGCAAGAGCATCGGCACGTCCGGCGACAAGGTAGGTGTCTCGCGCTGCCCAAATGGCTAGTTCGGGAACGAGATATGGTCTGAGCACAGCGATCTCCGGCAATGCTAGAGTTCGCAACGCGGTATCAGCCATTTCTAGCGGCTCCGGACGAGGTCCGTTATCGTTACCGCCGCTCTCCAACTGCGACAGCAAGACTACCGCGCGAGCCGTCGCTGCGTTTTTGGTGCTCACCAGGTCGCCGCCAAGCAGCTCCTCTATAAGCTTATGAAGAATGATCCCGCGCAGAGCACCCGCTCCGACAATGTCGGGATGCTCTGCAATCGTCTCTGCGATAACGACGCTTTCCAAGGGGTCACCAAGGCGGTCCGGATCGTGATCGCTGGGTCGTCGCCAAACGATAGGCGTCGCGTTCTCGTCTATGCGTCGCTGCTCGGCCGCGAAGACATCCGCGGACTGCTCATTCTTGCTGGTAGGCGCAGGGGGCGCTGTTGGCTCGGGAAAAGCTGAGAGATCTATTTCAGGAATTTCGCTCTGCCGGAGATCGATTGAACTGAACCAAGAGTCTTTTGCGGCTTGGGGAATAGAGGGGAGGATGAGCAGATCGCGCGCGCGGGTGCACGCCACATACCAGATCCGTCCACGTTGATCGGCCTCTTCCTCGCTTTCCTCCGCGCGCGCGGCCGCGAGGTCTGGCGGCGCGACACCGCCAAGCATCCAATGCAAAGTGTTATCGGATTGGCGGTGAACGAATTGATCCCCGCGGTACAACTCCGTCGTCGAATTGATCGGAATTACAACGGGCCATTCGAGGCCTTTGGCGCTATGGATGGTGACGATCTCGATCGCATCCTCAGCCGCGTCGATGCGGCCTTCAGGTACCCGACGCTTTTGTTCCCAATCACCCTGAAGGTCGCGGACAAACGCCCGCAGGCCCGCGACGCCGTAGCGTCTTGCCCGTTCGATCAGAGCATCGAGATTCGCCAGCGCTCTCGCATTGCGGTTCTTGTGGCGGGCTGCCATGATCACCCTCGCGTTGAGCCGCTCGATCGCGGTCGCTAGAATCAGGCTCGGCGTTGCAATGGGCGCCAATTTACGCAGAATTTTCAACTCCTGAAGAATCGACTTTGCCAGCGGATGCTGCACAACAGCCGGATCGGTCCTGACTGTGAAATACGTCGCTTGGCCTGTTTCGCCCGGAGGAAGCGCTGCTGTGATGTCCAGAAGTTCCTGCTCGCTCAAGCCGACGAGCGGTCCGCGCATCAATGCGCCGAAAGCGAGTACATCCGAGGAATCCGCCAGCACGCGCAGGAGCGCAAGAATGTCTTGCGCCTCCTGTCGCCGCATTAGAGTTTGCCCCGCTTGTGAGGACACCGCGAGGCCGCGCTGCTCAAGCGCGCGTTCATACCGCCAGAGTTCGGTATGTCCCGGCGATAGTAGCGCGATATCGCCCGGCCTTAGCGGTGATTGCGACTTATCGGCACGCGCGATCATTACGTTGCCGATCAATCGGGCGCAAATCTCCGCAACGCGCCCGGCCTCCGCTTCTCGGAACATCTCCGCGTAGATGCGCCGGTCAGTATGAACTTCGACCGTGAAGCGGCTAACGCAGGAAACAGGGTAAGCGTAATCAGGGATCGTCGGCGCCAAAGGTACGTATCGAGGCTGCGACGGCTTGGAAAACACCTGTTCAAAGCAGCGATTAACGTGCTTGATGATTGCGTTTTGCGATCTGAAATTTGCTGTGACCTCAAGGATCGCGCCGGCAGCCTGCGCTCTGATCAGTTCGCAACAGTGCTGATAGGCTTCGATGTCAGCGCCGCGGAAACGATAGATCGCCTGCTTCGGATCGCCTACAAGGAACAGCGAGCCGGGCCGGAGCTTGGCCTCTTGCCAAGGCCCCTCGTGTCCCGGTTTCGCGGCGATCGCGAAGAGAATTTCGTTTTGAACGCGGTCAGTGTCCTGAAACTCGTCGATCAGAATGAACTTGTATCGCCGCCCGATGGCTCGCCGTACGTCGTCTCGACAGCGGACCAAGTCTCGAACGTGCAGTAAAAGGTCGTCGAAGTCGAGGACTGCCGCCGCACGCTTGATGTCACGATAGCCCGTCAGCAACTGGTCGAGCGAAGACGACAGAGTGCAAACAAGGCAGATTGCAATATAACCGACGAGTTCGTTCCATGCATCAGTTACCACCTTATATCGTGCGATGGCTCCGGCGTCGTCTCCTTCATCGCGATAGGCGCCGAACCTCTGCGCCGCTTCATCGTACAACATGAGTTGTAGGCCTTTGTCGAACAGACGCGAACGTCCAGCGTCGCAGAGTTTCCAAAGCGTGGCAAAATCGGGAATGGTAACGAAGGTGTCGGTATATCGTGCTGCGAGCTTTCGCAGCTCCTGCGCGATCTCATGCGCCCACCTTTCACGCTCGGCGCTCGACTGCCATCGGTCAAAATCATCAACCGCTTGGACAAAGGTGATGTCGGGGCGCGCGTTGGAGACCGGAGGAATGGGCGCGGCATCAGGATGTTTGCGGCGCAGGATTGCGAGCTCGCGAATGAGCCCAACAACCTCAAGCGGGATTTCCTGCGCGAGCACGACGATCGGATCGTCGGCAATGGCGTCCGACGCGAGGCGTCGCGAGAACCAAGCCGCAAGCTCAGATAGGAACAGCGCATCTGCGACGGGCGCATCCACAACACGAGCGCCCGGATCGAGTCCGGCGTGCACGCCATGAGTATGCAAAATGGCTTGGCAGAATCCGTGAATCGTGGTCGCCGTGAGATCGTCGAGCCGCGTGGCCGCGCTCGCAAGGGATGCGCGCTGGGTGTCTGTCAGCCGCCCGTCAGGGAGAACCGGCTGGACAAACGCTGGTATGTCGTTCAGCAGCAATCCATCTACCGTGTCTTTGATGCGGCGCGCGAGTTGGCTGGCGGCGAGTTCGGTGAACGTAATCGCGGCAATTTCGCCAGGCTCGTGGCCATTAGCGAGCATCATAGCGATCCGACCCGCCATCAGAGAGGTCTTGCCCGTGCCCGCAGCGGCCTCAACCAACAACACCGATGTAAAATCGGTCATGGCTCGTCGGCGATTATCCTGATCTACGAGAGTCATGTAGACGCGTTCCAGAGCTTGCTCAGCGTCTGATTGGCCGATCGGAACTCGACAGTCTTTCTACGGAGATAACTCTCCCGATCAGCAGGCAAGGCGAGACGCATGTCGTCATAGTGAGGGTCCTTTTCCCATCGTGGTGCGAGGCGGCCACTGCGGAGAATATCTACCGCTGCCACCAAATACGTCGTGGCGTCGATGATGGCGCGGTCCAGTTCGTCGCCCCTGAGTTCGAATGTCGCCGGGTCGTCGGCGAGGTAGATCAGTCGCGCTACGATCGTTCTGACGTCTGGAAGAAGCTTGCGCACCGCCATCGCATAGAGCACCCTCTGCAGCTCGCGGCCCTGCCCAAGTGCGACCCGCTGGTTCTTCGGCGGGGGTTTGACGCTCTTATAGTCGGTGATCCGGGCCCCATCGCCGGATGCGCGAATATCGATCCTGTCGATGCGGCCACCGTAGATCAGGCCGGCTTCTGAAATCGGGATCGTGACAGTTGCGTCCCATGGCCAAATGTTCAGGTCGGTCTTGCCCTGACCAAACGGCACTTCGCTCCAGCTCCGTGTGTCAGCGCGGGTCGGATCATCGGCACCAAGCCCCTTAGATGTGCGCCGTGCCGCTTCGCGAACTGTGTGCCGCCACAGAATTGGCGGTGGCACGGAACGCTGCAATGGCCAGGATGAGGCGACCGAAGCGGACGCCTTTTCAATTGCCTCGGCGATTTCCTCTTCGCTCGCCCGGGCAAAACCCGGTATGGGCTCAAGTGTCGTGATGGCGCTGCTTATCAGTTCATGCACAAGCTCACCGAAGGTGAAGGGATCGAGTTGGAGCGGCTCCGGCTCTAAGCGAACAGAGCGCCATCCTAGCGCATGGCGCCACACGAACCCGAGTGGATCACGCAGCAGACGCTGGAGCGTTGTTGTCGATTGCGTATGGGCGAGGGCAGCAGCAATTGCAGGGTGGTTCGCGGTGACCAAGCCGTCGTGGGCGGTATGTGTCGCTTCTCGGTGCCAGTTTCGCCAACACAACTGAGTTTGACGGACATGCTGAAGTTGGCCCGCGTCCCGGGGGCGTGCCAGCAGGCGATCCGGCTCGCTGAAGGCATGCTCAGGAATACGATCGCGCTTGCGTACGATTTGATTGGCAGGCCACAGCGCACTTGGCGACAGTATGCTGCCCTTTGCGCTGCGTTCCGGACGCGACAGAACCAGGACACTACGCGTTCCGGTGCGAATGACTTCGAAATTAAGCCGATCGCGTTCCGCCGTCGTGATGGGGCGAAGCGTGCGACGACTAAGAACGTGGTCGGGAATCAAAGGGTCATCGTTCTCCGAGCGTGGCCAGGAGCGACTCGTTAAGCCAAGCAGGCGGGTGAATGGTCGGGGGCTGGCCGCCAAATGAGACGCCGGACACCACACAACATTGCTCGCGGGATCACGCCCGTCGGTCACCTTTAAGGCCTCCAGCGAGAGAGCGATCGCATGCGGTGGCGCGCTCCGTAGCGCTTCGTCCCACATCGCCAAACTCGCTCCGCTGAACAAGCGCCGGCCAACCTCGCGTCCGGCAGTAGGTCCCTGCGCAAGCAGCTCGAGGATCGGAAGCAAGACGCGTTCGGCGACATCGCCGGCCGCCCGGTGGATTCTCGCCGCTGACAACGCTTGCTGCCAATGATCGAGGGCTCTGAGACCCGCGCTTCGCGTGATCGCGGCAAACCAGTCGTCTGGGAGGGCGTTGAGGAAAGGTCGATTGGGCAGCCTCCTTATGAGACGCCAAACGCGTTCTTGGCTGAGACCATTCGTCAGAACGTCGGCAAGCGCCGCGCATGCCTGCCCTTCGGGCGTGCTGAGAGCAGGAACGCCATGCGAGAAGTGCACAGGAAGACCGGCATTGCCGGCATACGCGAGAACGTGATCGTCCCCATCCTGGGTTGAGGTTGCGGCGATCGCTATTTCTTCGGGCTTTGCGTGGCCTGAAGACAGAAGCTCGCGCACCCACCGCAGCGCTTCAATCACCTCAGATTTTGGATCGGCGCTGACTTCTGCGGAGATCTGCGGCGTGAACGGCGCGCGAGGACGGACTGTCCCTCTGAACCACGCGTGATCGCTCCGGCACGGTATATCCCAGACCACTTCCGTGAATCGCGCGAGTTCGTTCACCAACGAGCGCCAAATCGGATCTACGGACACAAGGCCCACCAATGTCACCGGTCCGAGGAGCGTCTTCGCCAGCGACGCACGCCCCATTGCGGCGGAGCGAAGGTCGCGTGGTAGCATCCTTGCTGTCGGAAGGCCTTGTCGAATGCGTGCTTCGATTAGATGCAGATCGGCGAGGCGGCTGATGTCTTTGGGAAGGGATGACAGATCGATGTTCGCACGCCAGATCGCATTCAAGGATTGAAGCACGGCGCGCGGCATTCCCGGCAATTCCGCTACACTCGCGACATCCTGAAATTCGCCGTCAGCGAGTGCACCTTGAATTGCGGGAAAAAGAACGTCGGTGCCAACAGGTGCCAAGAAACCACCCGCAAGGCGGGCAGCAAGAAGAGGGAATGTGAGGATATCTCGACCGACAGCTCCTTCGCGGGCGGCAGCAAGGCGTTGACTGCGTAGTGCGAGCGGGCCCTCAACGATGAAAGTCGACCGCGTGACCAACAATAGCCCCTCCGTTTTTGCGCTACCCAGTTCCCAACACCGGGACATGCGCGGCCATCCGCCTGCTCCCTTTTACAGTCCAACTATTTTGGGAGCCACAAATCTCGCTGGATGTCCCCTGTATAACTCGCGCGAAGGATCGAGCAAACCTCTCTCCCTTGCCGCCTGGTATTGATTGAGGAATTCGGGGGGCGCGACACGTTTGTCGAACGTGCTGCGCGGCGAGCCGAACATGCAGCCCGAAATCCTGACTTACGCGCTTGCTCATCGCCGAGTTTGGGGAAAGGCAAAACTATTAATTGACCGACATGTTCCATAACACTCGATCAGCGAAGGGGCTGTCCGCCTTCGCGATCAATTGCCGGCCTCGCTTCAACCGAGCGGAGCCCTGCTTCGAACTCAATGCGTGAAGATTTGTGGGAGGAAAACTTCGCGGACGGGAACGGCGCCGGCTGCGGTGGCGGGTTGTTTACGTGTGCGATGCACAACCAACAGCGCTTGCGCGCGCGTGCACGCTGCGGTTGACTGTTGGGATGAAGGGCAGGGCGGCATTCGTTCTCTTGGGCCTCGGCATCTTGGCCGGCTACGCGCTTGGTGATCACAACGCGCCGGTCGGCCATGCGCCAAATATTGCGATGCTGTCGCCCTCGGGTGTTGCTCGCCCCCAAGCCTTCAGCGGGCCCGTCGCTCAGCTCCCCGAGCCAGCTTCGGCCCCACGCGCCGATAGCCGATCGGCGCCGTCCGCGGGAGCTGGTTTCCCGCAGGAAAAGCCAGTAGGAAGCGACAGCAAGCGCAAGATGGAGGTTGCGTTCACGTCCGCCGCCATTGCGGCGATTATCGTCGAGGCCAGCCGCGCTCAATACCATGCTGGCGGTAGGCCGTGTGCCTGCCCTGACGATACGATGCGAAACGGCAGAGCCTGTGGCGGGCGGAGCGCTTATTCCCGGCCAGGCGGGGCTTCGCCGCTTTGCTATCCGAGCGACGTAACGACGGCGATGATTGAGTCATACCGGCAAAGGACGGCGTCGCGCGAAGCGCTTGCACGTTAGACGACGTTATGCGCCATTGGTGGGTGAACCAGAACCAGACCTACCGCCATGAAATCTCGGGCGGATATCTGTGGTCGCCTAAGCGCAATGCCAACGGTGCCCGCAATCCGTTCTATGAGTCGATGCGTGAGGTGGCGCCTGGTGACCTGATCTTCTCGTTCATGGACACGCGGATACAGGCACTCGGCATCGTTCAATCGTACGCATGGGAGAGCCCTAAACCGCTGGAATTCGGAAATGCCGGCGAGAACTGGGAAGGCATTGGTTGGAGGGTGAAGGTCCAATTCACCGAGCTTGCCAACATGATTCGGCCGAAGGATCACATCGAGATCTTGAGACCCCTGCTTCCCGCCAAGTACTCGCCACTTCAGCTGAGCGGCAATGGGCTGCAATCGGTCTATTTGACGGGAGTGCCAACGCCGCTTGCCGAAGTCCTGATCGGTCTGATCGGCCAAGAAGTCGCGCCACTGGCGCTGTCGGCAACAAAGGTCATTCCGACTTCGACGGATGACTTGGATGCCTGGGAGCGCAAGATTGAGCAAGGCGTGGCCGGCGACCAGTCAATTCCGGAAACGGACCGCTTGGCTATCATCCGGGCGCGGAAGGGGCAGGGGCTATTCAAGGAGCGGGTGCGCAAGATCGAGTCCCGATGCCGGATCACAGGAGTGGAAAATCCCGTTCATCTGGTCGCGAGCCACTGTAAGCCATGGCGTGACGCGACCAATGAGGAAA
>Ga0307509_10008526_pt1 | contig 13047 bp, 6 predicted proteins | sample 10_EM_MG_FD_202245 | JGI IMG/M metagenome (GOLD analysis project Ga0307509, IMG submission 202245) | Populus trichocarpa ectomycorrhiza microbial communities from riparian zone in the Pacific Northwest, United States - 10_EM | ecosystem: Host-associated > Plants > Roots > Unclassified | place...
TGGTTCGCGAAGGCAGACTGGAAGGGTGCAGCTCGAGCTGACGGTGGTGCAGCCGCCGACCGACCTCGGGTTCATCGCCGCGTTCGCGATCACCGACCAGATGATCCATATCGCGGGTGGGACCTCGAGTCGTGCGCCGACGTTGCTCGCGTCGTCCAACGCGCGCCACTTCGAACGCCAGCGCGCGCCGCGCGATCTGGGGCTGCGCGACGTGCTCGTCGCGGGCGACATGCTGTGGGTCTGTGGTGAATACGGGCAACTCGCGGTGTCTCGCGATCGCGGCACGACGTGGAAGCTGATCGAGACCGCGACCGACGTTTGCCTGCACGCGCTCGCGCTCGCCCCCGACGGTGCGGTGTGGGTCGTGGGCGATCGCGGATTCGCGGCGCGGCTGGTCGGCGAAGTGCTCGCGCGGATCCAGCTCGGCACCGAGGTCCGGCTATGCGGCGTGCGGCCAATGCGCGACGAGGTCGTGCTGCTCGGCCACGATGGTTCGCTGCGCCGTCACAAGCAAGGCGCGACCACGATCGCCGCGACCGGGAGCGCGAAGCCGATCAACGCGCTCGTCGTCACCCGGCGGGGCACGTGGCTGGTCGCCGGCGATGCGGGGTTTGTCGCGCGCTCGCCCGACGGTGCGTGGTGGACGCGCGTGAAGACCGAGGCGACCGCGGACCTCGAGGCGATCGCACTGTGGGACAAGTCGGGTGAAGGCCCCGCGCGCAGCACCGACGACAAGATCGTGATCGTCGGCGATCGCGGCCAGATCCTGATCTCCGCCGACGACGGCCGGACCTGGCAGATCCAGCCGAGCGAGCTCGCCGCACATCTCTACGCGGTCGCACCGTTCGGCGACGGCCTGTTGATCGGCGGCGACGACGGCCTGATCGCGAAGCTCGCGCCACCCGGCGATCGCACCTGGGAGGACCGGGTCAACGTGTTCGGCGGCGCGAAGGCGCTCGACCTCCAGTTCGCCGCGGGCCCCGCCGGGTTCGTCACCAAGTACCTGCCGTCGATCACCGGGCGCGACGCGCTCGACGCCACGCATGCCGAGGCGTTCGTCCGCGCGTACGGGATCACGCCGCCCGCCGACGTCGCCGCGTACTACGCGAGCGGTAGCGACGCGTGCTTCGCCGATCTTCACGTCGATCACCTCACGCTCGAGCCAGCAGACCGCAACTTGTTCGAGGCGCTCGTGACCGGGGCGGGCAACGGCCTGGTCGAAGCGTTCTGCGGTGCGTTCCGGATCGGCCACGACGACGCCGGCAACTCACTCCACGTCGAGCTCTACGAGTGGGATGGCCCGCGCCAGGTCGTGCGCTACGCCGCCGACGCGTTCACCGTGTTCGCGGACTCGCTCGACTCGCTCGTCTATCTCGCGGCGCTCGGCGGCGCGCATCGCGACGACAAGATCTCCGACGACGCACTTCAGATCGGCCTGCGCAAGCTCGCGGGCAAGACCGCGCCGAGTCTCGATCCGAAGCGGCGCGACACCGAGTTCTTCTTCTTCCGCTCGCGCTGGATCTGCGCGCTGCTCCAGGGCCGGATCGGCGAGGTCGCGGCGCTGTTCAACGCCGACTTCAACCAGATCGTTCCGGGCGATCAGCTCGCCGCGCGCTACGACGCGTGCGAGCGGTTCATCCCGACCGCGCTGTACTCGATGTGGCGCGCGTACCTGTTCGACGAGCCCGAGCTCGCGCGTTACCTCGAGATCGGGCGGCGTCACAAGGCGCGCCTCGTCCGCGACGCGACCGCGCTGATCGACGAGCTGCGTGCCGGAAGAGCCGCGCTCGGTGCGATTCCCGACATGCGCGCCCACCTCGCGAGCTTCCGCGCGCTCGATCTCGATCCGCGCCGCGCCGAGGCACGCCGCCGCGAGGCCGAGGAGCGCACCGCCGCCGAGGCCCGCGCGAAGGCACTCGCGAACGCCGAGCTCGACGCGATGGAGCCGAGCCGCTGGCCGGAGCTCGCCTGGAAATGGATCGGCAACGGCCTCGCGCACCGGCAGCTGCTCGCGCGCCTCGACACGAGCTCGCCGACGGCGGCGCAGCTCGCCGAGCTCGATAGCCTGCGCGGCCTGGGCGAGCACGCGCGTCGCCTCGCGACCCTGCGGCTCGCCGAGGAGCTCTCGCCCGAGCTCGAGGCCGTGCTCGCAGGCAGCCTCGTCCGCGACGACCTGCTCGCCGGGGCCTTGCCGGCGGCCGCATCCGACTCCGCCGCCGACGACGAGGCGCCGGGCCTCGCCGCGATCGATCGCGCGCTCGCCGCGATCTACAAGCACGCCGAGCCGCACGCCCACTACGGTGCGGCGCTGCCGTACTCGCTCGGCGGCAACGATCCGATCCACGGCATCTCGGTATTTCTCCGCGACGAGCCGGTGCCGCACTTTCACTTCGTCACGTACGGGTTCTCCGATCTGTTCCAGAAGGAGACCGACGATCCGCTGATCAGCGGCTTCGGGTTCGAGCTGACGTTCCGGCTCGCGCGCGCGAGCACCGACGAGAAGGTCCCCGATTGGGCCGTGGCGATGCTCGAGGACCTCGGCCGCTACGTGTTCCGCACCGGCAACCGGTTCGGCGTCGGTCACAAGCTCGGCCTGCCGGTCACCGACGCCGCCGGGCTCCACGCGATCGTGTTCGCCGCGGATCCCGAGCTCGGCGAGATCAGCTCGCAGTTCGGCGTGGCGACCTTCCTCCAGATCGTCGGGATCACCGACGACGAGTACAAGCTGACCCAGGAGTGGTCGGTGACCGGCCTGATCGAGCTCCTGAAGCGGCGGCTCACCATGCTCGTCACCGATCCTGCGCGCCGCTCCGTGCTCGCCGACGCCGCGACGTCGATCGTCGTGAAGAAGCGGGTCGCGCTGGAAGGCTCCGAAGAAGAGTCGGTCTATGCCGAGGAGCTCGCGTTCGACATGCGCGAGGGCTTGCGGGTCGAGCTCGATCCGCGGGTCGCAGAGGTCCTGCCGCGCGCGATGCGAGGCCGGATCCGTCACGGTCGGCCGTACACGATCAAGGGTCCCGGCGGCGTGAAGCTCCACCTCAAGCCCGCCGTCGCGGCGCGGGTCGTCGGCGGCGATGGCGAGGTCACGTTCGAGGTCCCGCCCGAGATCGCGGCTGCGATCGAGACGGAGCTGCGCGACGGCAGCGTCGGCGACTACCAGTTCGACGCCCTCCACCTCGTCGTCCGCACGCCGGTGCCGCAGGTCGAGGAAGCCGAGGAAGAAGACGACGACGAGCCGGTCGAGCCCGATGACGACGATGCGGATCCGCCGCCGTCGCCGATCCGGGTCCGCCACGCGCTCGCGATGACCCGCCGCGCACTCGCGCTCGCGCCCACCGATGGCGATGTCCAGTTCACCCACGCGATGCTGCTGCTCGACGGCGACACCGCGGGGCTCGACACGCTCGACGCGCTCGTCGCGGTGCTGCCGTCGTTCGAGGCCTCGGTCCGGATCAACGTCGCGACCCGGATGGGCCGCGCCGAGCACCCGCGGTTCGACGAGGTGGTCGACGCGGTGCTGTCCGACGTGTTGCCGACGAAGATCGTGGGCGAACGCGCGTTCTCGATCAGCGGCAGCGGGGCGGTCGCGTCGTACGGCGACGTCGCCGAGGAGCTGTTCGCGGAGCTCGCCGAGGCGATCCTCGTGCACGCGCCGAACCGGATGGCGAAGCTGATCCCGGTGCTACCTCCCAACGTCACGCTGCTCGCGAAGATCGCGCACGACGCGATCCAGGCCGACGAGCGCGACCACGCGCTCGCGCTCTACGACCGCGTGCTCGAGCTCCCGATCCCCGACGAGGGCGACGCGCGCACGAACTATCTGCGGTCGCTCAACAACGCGTGCATCCAGGCCCACGCGGTCAAGGCGTACGACGCGGCCGCGCGGATCGCCGATCGCGCGCAGCCGTTCGCCCACGAGAATCCGTACATCTATCACGCCGCCGCCTGCGCCTACGCCGCGGTCGGCGATCTCGCGAAGGCGTTCCAGCAGGTCAAGCTCGCCGTCGAGCACGACTACGAGCACCTCGAGAAAGTCGAGAGTGATCGCGACCTCGGCAACCTGCTCGAGTGGCCCGAGTTCCAGGCCCTGTTCCGCGACTGGCACGCGCGCCAGGAGGGCAACTAGTGGCGGTCGTGGTCCACGGACTCGATCCGCTCGAGGGCGAGACCGCGTTCGCGTTCATGGTCATCAAGCTGCGCACCGCGGTCGATCGCGGCGGCCTGCTCGAGGTCCTCCGTTACATCGCGCCGCTCATCCCCGATGCCGACGCGTTCATCGACGAGTTTCCGGACGAGCTCGACGGCGCGCTGCGGATCATCGGCATCCCGTGGTCGCCGCCCGAGGCGGGCCTCGCGGTCGACGTCCAGCGCCGGTTGATCGATGGCGCCGATGGGGTCGGCGTCGACGCCGCGTGGTTCTTCCAGACCGGGACCAGCCTGCCGTTGCGCGACAGCGACGACGACGACGACGAGGAAGAGGAGGAGCTCGAGGAGGGCACGCGGATCAGTGTCCGCAGGGCCCCGACCTCGACCGGCGAGACCCGGCGCGCGTCGACCTCGACCGGCGAGCAGTTCGCGCTCGCCGCGGTGTCGGGAGAGATCGGCGGCGCGGAGGTCACCGATACCCAGGTGTCGATCGCGGTCGACGACGAGACCGAGCAGGAAGACGATCTGGGCGATGCGATCCGCGCGCCGAGCGAGCCGCCCGACGACGACGTGTGGTCGCACGGCCCCCCACCCGGCACGAGCGCCGTCCGGTTTCCCGTCGACGAGTATCCCGCGATCCTCGAGGATCTCGACTGGGAGGATTTCGGCATCGCGTTCAAGCTCGCCGGGCCGACGCTGCCGGGCGAGAGCACCGTGTTGCTCGGGTTCCACACGCTGTGGCTCGCGCCGTACGGCGATCGTTATCGCAACACCGCGGTCACGATCGATCCGCGCCATCACTCGGCGCACCTGTGGGTCGATCGGTTCGCGGTGCCGTGCAAGCCCGAGGAGCTCGTCCACCACCTGTTGTGGATCGTCGCGCGGCTCGACGAGGTCATCCCGGTGCTCCACGCGCGGTTCGCGCCAGCGTCGATGGGGCAGAAGTACGGCGGGATCACGACGGACGAGGTGCCCGAGCCGTTCGTGCTCGGTGGGAACCCGCTGCTCGACGTCTACGAGCGGGGCGGCGAGGTCGCGGTCGACGCGTGGATGCAGGCGCAGACCGACTGGTCCGCCGACGAGCTCGCGTTGATGTTGCGCGAGCTCGCGGTCGAGATCGTGAGCGGCGACGAGGAATTCCCGATCCTCGCGCAACAGGGCGAGGACGAGGAGGGTGGCGGCGACGACGACGACGACGATGACGATCAGGACGACGACGACGGCGATGACGACGCCGACGCGGATGACGACGACGACGACGAGTCCGAGGGGGCCGACGACGAGGACCGCGGGCGCCACATCGCGCGCCAGGCGGCGGCACTTCTCGAGGCGCGAGCGCTCGCCGGCAAGCTCGATGCCCGCGCCGGCGACGCGCTGCTCGGCCGGCTGAAGAAGCCGAACCCTCCGCGCGCGCTCGTCGAGATCGTCGGCGCGGTCCGCCAGCGCAACGCGGTGCCCGCGCTCCTCGAGATCCTCGAGCAGAGCATCGACGATCAGCTGGTCGCCGCGACCGCGCGCGCGCTCGGTGCGATCGGCGACCCGCGCGCGATCTCCGCGCTCGGCGATATCGCGGCGGCCGCCGGTGCCTTCGTCGCGAAGCCCGCCGCCGCGGCCGCGCTCGCCGCGTGCCTCGCGACGGGGAAGGGCGCCCTCGACGACGCTGATCTCGCGGAGCTCCTCGCGGCGATCATCGACGCCGGCGACGGCCGCCTCGATCCCACGACGTACGTCGCGTGCGGCCGGATCGCCCGGCTGTTGCCACCGCATCGCCGTGCCGAGGCGCGCCGGCGGCTCCAGCTGCTCGAGGTCCCGCACGGCGACCCGCTTCACCAGCTCGCGCGCCTCCTCGCGCTCCAGCTCGCGAGCCCGGCGGTACCGCCGCCGCCGATCGCTCCGGAGGCGCGCAACCTGCTCGAGCGCTCGCTCGCCGACGCCGGCGCGTCTCCCGAGCGCCTCCGGCTCGCGCTCGAGATCGCGACGACGCTGCCCGATCTCGTCGAGCTCCACGCCGTGATCCCGCTGACCCGCGTGCTCGATCCCGAGGTCCGCGCCGCCGCACATGCCGTGCTCGCGCGCCTCGGTCACCCCGCGCTGGTCGCGCCGATCTACGACGCCGTGGCGGCCCACCGCCTCGACGACGCCGAGCTCGTGCGCCGGCTCGACGCGAGCCACGTCGTCGGGCGTGACGCGTTGATCGCCGAGGTCGGCCGCCGCAAGCTTCCGGCCGCGCGCCCGGCCCTGCTCCAGGCCTGCCACGCCGCGATCACCGCTGCGCCGACCGGCGAGCGCGTGTTCGAGCACGATCGCCGGCTGCTCGCCGCGGCGCTGCCGATCCTCGCGCGCTCGCCCGACGCCGAGGTCGGTTCGGTGATCGACCGGATGGCGACCCATCCGAACGGCGCGCTCCAGAAGCTCGCGCGCAGGTGGCACCACCTGCGCCACGACGACGAGGGGATCAACTGAAGCTCGATCCCGATCGCGACTACTCGATCGAGCTCGATCTCGACGAGCCGGACGAGCATCAGGATCTCGTGGCCCGGCTCGCCGAGCAGCTCGGCGTCGAGCCGGCGGCGTTACCTCCCCTCGAGCTGCGCAAGCGCTCGATCGACGCGCGCCGCGGCCGCGTCCGGTTCCACGTCGTGCTCGGCGTTCCGGAGGCCGGCGCAAAGCTCGGCGGCGCTCCGCTGCGCGAGACCTCCGGCCCCCCCGTGATCATCGTCGGCGCGGGTCCGGCCGGTCTGTTCTGCGCGTACGAGCTCGCGCGCGCGGGCGTCGAGGCGATCGTGATCGACCGCGGCAAGAACGTCCGCGATCGCCGCAAGGATCTGAAGGGCCTGACCCAGCACGGCCACGTCGATCCGGACTCCAACTACTGCTTCGGCGAGGGCGGCGCGGGGACCTACTCCGACGGCAAGCTCTACACCCGCTCGCACAAGCGCGGCGACGTCCGCGACGTGATCGAGGTGCTCGCGATCCACGGCGCCCCCGAGCAGATCCTCGTCGACGCACGCCCGCACATCGGCTCCAACAAGCTGCCAAAGGTGATCACCGCGCTGCGCGAAGACCTCGCCGCGGTCGGCTCGATCGTCCGGTTCGGCGCGCGCGCGAGCGAGCTGATCGTGAAGGATCGGCGCGCGATCGGCGTGGTGCTCTCGACCGGCGAGGAGCTCGTCGGTCGCGCCGTCGTGATCGCGACCGGCCACTCCGCGCGCGACGTCCACACGATGCTGCTCGCCGCCGGCGTCCGTCTCGAGGCCAAGGCGTTCGCGATGGGCGTCCGGATCGAGCACCCGCAGCCGCTGATCGATCGGATCCAGTACGGCCGCGCCGCCGGCCATCCCAAGCTCCCGGCCGCCGCCTACCGCCTCGCGTTCACGCCCGCCGACGGCCGCGGCGCGTTCTCGTTCTGCATGTGCCCCGGCGGATGGATCGTCCCGGCCGCCACCGAGCCCGACGGCGTCGTCGTCAACGGCATGAGCCTGTCGCGCCGCGACTCGCCCTACGCGAACTCCGGCCTCGTCGTCGGCGTCTCGCTCGCCGATCTGCCCGGCGACGATCCGCTGCGCGGCGTCCACCTCCAGCGCGCGCTCGAGCAGGCCGCCGCGCGGGCCGGCGGTGGCGAGCTCCGCGCCCCCGCGACCCGGGCGACCGACTTCGTCCAGCGCCGCGGATCGTCGACGGTCCCGGCGACCTCGTACCAGCCCGGCTTGACCGCCACCGACGTCGGCGCCGTCCTCGACGCGACCCACTTGCCACTCGCGCAACGTCTGCGCGAGGCGCTCGTCCAGTTCGATCGCCAGATGCGCGGCTATCTCACCGAGGACGCCGTGCTGATCGGCGTCGAGTCGCGCACCTCGTCGCCGGTTCGCGTCCCGCGCGACGACGCCTCGCTCGAGTCCCCCGACCTCGCCGGCCTCTACCCGTGCGCCGAGGGTGCCGGCTATGCCGGTGGCATCGTCTCGGCCGCACTCGACGGGGTTCGTGTCGCGCGCCAGATCCTCGCGCACTAGACTAGCGGTGCGCGAACAGCAGCACGTAGCGGACGAGCATCGCGACCCCGAAGCCGAGCCCGATCACGCCCGTCACGCCGAGCCGCCGGTCGCGCCGCCGCTTCCGCTCGCGCAGCTCGAAGAGCTCGAGGTTGCGCGCGCCGACGTCCTCGGTGAGGTGCTCCTCGAGTGTGCCGCGATACGGTGCGCCACCCTGCGCGGGATCCGCGGCCGAGTCATGGCCGGCGGCTGCGAATGCAACGGGCACCTCCGCGGCGACGATCGCGATCGCCTCGATCGCAGCGACCGCCGTGGCGTGCTCGGGCCAGCGATCGAGCGTCAGTACGAGCTCGTGGTTGTCGGCGAGCACGACCCGGGCGTCGGAGTTGGCGAGTAGCAGCTCGCGCAGCGGCTTCGCGATCACCCGCGCGACGACCTCGGCCGGTGTGCCCTCGACGACGAACATCTCGTCGAACGCGCGATCGCCAACCCGGATGTCGATCAGCTCCTCGCGCTTCTTCGCGCGGAGGTCGCCGAACGTCTCGCGCCGGAGCTCGAGCTGCAGTGGATAGTGGCGCGGGACCGAGGTCGTGACCGAGAGGTGCTTTCCACCGTCGCGATAGCGCCGCAGCACGAGCGCTTGACCGTAGCGCGTGCACGTCACGGTCTCGTGATCGATCCAGCGCCCGTCGACCGCCACGGCGATCGCCTCGAGGGCGATGCGCGACGCGCGGCGGCGCCACCACGCGATCGTCAGGGGGACGCCGATCAAACCGGCGATCACTGCGAGGCCGAGCGCCGTGTCCACTCGTGAACCCTAACCGCTCAGAGCACGAGGCGCACGCCGAACCCGAGGCTGGCCGCGGGGATCTGGGAGACGTTCGCCTGGGTGTAGACCTTCAGCTTCCACAGATTGACCTGGACGCCGGCGAGGCCGCGGAACGTGCCGGGGCTCGACGTGTTGCTGCCCGTCTCGGTGATGTGGACGGTGCCGATGTTGGTCTTGTCGGGCGTCGTCAAGGTGCCGGTGAGGTCGCCGTCGACCGTGCTCTTGCCGCCGGTGATGTCGAAGCCGACGCCGGCGTAGAGGCTGACGAGCAGCGCGATCCGGAGGCCGGTCGTGAGCTCGATCGGGATCGTGCCGGCGGTCGAGCTGAGGTCGAAGCGGCCGGTCGACGCGAGCGACAGCGGCTCGCTGATCCCGTCGACGTTGAACTCCTGGGTGATCGTGTTGTTCGCACCGAACGACCAGCGCGTGAACTCGACGCCGGTCGTGAGGTCGAGACCGCCCCAGCGAACGATCGCGGCGCCGACGCCTTCGTCGACCTGCGGCTCGACGAGCTTGTACTGGATGTGGAAGCCGCCGGTCGCGATGTTGCCCTTCAGCTGATCGGTGTTGCCGTTCTCGTAGAAGCCGTTCGCGAACAGCGTCCAGCGCGGCGCGCCTTGGTCCTTGAGATTCCAGCCGAGCATGATCGACGCGTTGACCGCGGCACCGCCGGAGGTGGGGCGCTGATCGACCGAGATCTCGTCGGCGCTCGACACGCCGACCTGCGCACCGATGCCGATCATGAAGCTGCCCGGCAGCGACATGTAATCGACGCCGAGGCCGCGCTGCGCGAACGAGGTGGCGTCGCCGAACGAGCGCAAGAACTTGTTCACGTTCGCCGTGTCGTACGCATCGTCGACACGCGCCTTGATCCGCATCGCGAGGTCGCTCTCGGAGATGCCTGCTTGCTGGGCGAGCGCCTGGCCGTCGGGGGTGAGCGTGACGGTCACGGCCGCGTCGGCGTGAGCGAGCGACGGCAGGGCAAGTGTGACGAGGATCAAAGCTCGGCGCATGCCCGAGATCGTACACTACCCGACGACGGCGAGTGCCGGACTGCGGCGACCGGTGCGCTCGGCGAGCAGCAGCGGGCCGCGTTGCGAGCGCCAGCCATCGAGCTTGCTCGCGTGATGCGCGTACGAGATCGGGCAGGTCGCGGCACACGACTTCGGCGCGTCGAACGCGGCGCGGATGTCCTCGACGGTGTACGCGAGCAGCGGCTTGCCGGGATTGCCGACGCGCGGCTGGCACAGGTGCGTGAGACCGTGCTCGTCGACGAGGAACGTCCGCGCGCCGGCGCGACACTTCCACGCCATCGTGCCGTGATCGAGCAGCGTCTGGGTGTACGTGTCGTCCATGAACGACGGCAGCCGCGACTTGCCGAGCGCGCGGATCTGATCGTACGCGGCGCGCGTCTCGGGCGACGGCGGCGCGAGCGCGCCACTCTCCTCGCGGACGAGCGAGATGTTGCTGTGGAAGCCGAACGCGGTGACGGTGCGCGCGACCTCGAGCGCTTCTTCCGGCGGCGACGAGCCGATCACGGTGTTGATCCGGACGTGAAACTTCGCGTGCTTCTTCAGCAGGCGCAGCTTCGGCATCAGCGGCTTCAGCGACTTCTTCGAGATGGCGTTCGGTACCGCGTTGTCGATCGAGAGCTGGAGCCCGTAGAGCCCGGCCCGGTTGAGGTCCTCGATGACCTTCTTGGTCAGGAGGTAGCCGTTCGTGTTGAGAAACGGGGTCATGCCCTGGTCGCGCACGTACGCCACGATCTCGGCGGCCTGCGGATGGAGCAGCGACTCGCCGCCGGTCAACGTCACGAACACCGAGCGCAGCTTCGCGAGGTGATCGATGCGCGCCTCGAGATCCTCGAGCGGCACCGGCTGCGAGGTCTTGTCGTACTCGAAGCAGTAGCCGCACGCCAGGTTGCAGCGGCGGGTGATCACGAGGTGCGTGATCAGCGGGCGGTCGCGGTCGAGCGCGGCGCCGACGACGTCGGCGACGACCCTGGCGGTGCGGAGGAAGCGAAGCATGCGAGCCGGAGTAGCCAGCGGCGTGCCGTCCCACAGGTGCGCGAAACCGCTAGCGCACCGTGTCAGGTTCGTTCAAGAACTGACGCGCTTGATGCCCTCGCGGACACCGACGCGAGGACGCCAGCCGAGGAGCGTGGTCGCACGCTCGCTCTCGTAGTGGAGCCGCGCGAGCGCGGACTTCAGGCGATACGAGGCGATCGGACTCTGCCGGCCGAGTACGCGCAGCGGGAGCTCGCTGAGCCTGCCGAGCGCGAACACGAGGCCGCGTGGCACCCGCAGGATCTTCTTGTTCCCACCGGCGAGGCGGAGCACGTCTTCCTGGGTCACGTGATCGGGGTCGATGATCTGGATCACCTCGCCGCGTGTCAGCTTCCTGGCGATCGCGCTCGTGATCGCGTCGACCACGTCGTCGATGTAGACGAGCGGCAGCTCGAGCTTGCCGTCGCCGAGCACGATCCAGCGGCCCGCGGCGGGGCGTGCGACCGCGCCGGTGATCAGCGGGATGCCACCGCCGAAGATCTGGCCGGGCCGCAGGATCACCGCCGGCAACCCGTGGGCGGCGGCGAGGACGACGAGCTTCTCTGCCGCGAGCTTCGCCCGGGTGTAGTCGCCGCGCTCGCCGGCGCGAGGCTCGAGCTGCGCGGCCTCGTCGACCGTGCCGTGATCGGCCGAGCCCGCCCAGTCGACGACGGACATCGACGAGATGTGGACGAGCTGCTTCACGCCGTGCTGCTGGCAGGCCGTGATCACGTGCTCGGTGCCGCGGACGGTGCCGCGTTCGTGCTCGGCCCAGTCCCCCTTCATCGTGGCACCGGCGTGGATCACGATCTCGACACCGGCGACGGCGCGATCGACCGCGCCGGCATCGCCGAGATCGCCGACGGCGTAGTCGCCGGCCGGCGGCGCCTTGCGGACGAAGCCGCGGACCTCGTGTTCGTCTTCGATCAGGCGCTTCACGATCGCCTTGCCGAGCGAGCCCGACGCACCGGTGACGAGGATCTTGGTCATCGCCGCTTCACGATCTCGTCGATCGTCTGCTCGACGGCGGCGACCCGCGCGGCCCAGGTCTCGTGCGTCATCGCAGCGGAGCGCGCGGCCCGGCGCTCCGGGGAGCCCTCGCGCAGCGCTTGCTCGATGGCTGAAATGAACTCGGCGGGAGTCGCCGCGATCCGCGCGAGCGCTGGATACCTGCGGACCTCCGGCACCGGCGTCGAGACCACCGGCAGCCCGGCCGACAGGTACTCGCGCAGCTTCAGCGGGTTCACGAACTGCATGCGTTCGTCGATGCGGTACGGAATGATGCCCACGTCGAACCCCTTGCAGTACGCCGGCAGGTCGTGATGCGGCTTCTGCCCGAGAAGATGGACGTTGGGCAGGCCGCGAATGGCAGACGTGTCGCACAGCTCCTGACCGATCAGCGCGAGCTGCCAGTGCGGGCGCTCGCGCGCGATGTGCGCCAGCAGCTCGAAGTCGACCCAGTCGCGCAGCGTCCCGTAGAACCCCAGACGCGGGTGGGGAAGGGCGTCGAGGTCGCGCGGCACCACGGTCTCGGGTGCGAGGGCCTTGGCGAACAGATCGTGATCGACGCCGTGGGGCGACTCGAACGTGCTCGGGTTGATCGCGCGCTTGGCGTCGGCGAGCGCACCGTTGATCGCGAACACCGCGTCGACCTTTGCGAGCAGCGTGCGCTCGGCGGCGACGGTCTGGTCGCGATCGAGATAGCCGAACATCGACCATTCGTCGACGCAGTAGTACACGGCCACCGACTCGCCGAGCGTGCCGACGTAGTCGCCGACGTTCGGCAAGAACGTCCACAGCTGGAACTCCTCGATCCCGAGCCGCAAGCGCAGCATGCGGATCGTCGCGCGGAGGACCTGGCGGTTGAGCGCCCGTGCCACGGGACTGTGCGGGAATGGCAAGGCGAGCGGCGTGTAGACCCACAGATCGTTCTCGACGTTGATCGGCCCCTTCGCGAACTCGCGCAGCTTGCGGACGATCTTCCCCATGTCGCGACCGCTCGCGAGCGAGGGCGTGCGCGTCGCGATCGAGTTCAACC
>Ga0307509_10008527_pt1 | contig 13046 bp, 15 predicted proteins | sample 10_EM_MG_FD_202245 | JGI IMG/M metagenome (GOLD analysis project Ga0307509, IMG submission 202245) | Populus trichocarpa ectomycorrhiza microbial communities from riparian zone in the Pacific Northwest, United States - 10_EM | ecosystem: Host-associated > Plants > Roots > Unclassified | place...
GTCAACAAATCTCAGGGCCAGTCCCTGGATCAGGTTGGTGTAGATCTACGCACCCCTGCCTTCACTCATGGGCAACTATATGTGGCCCTCTCCAGGGTCACATCGCTAGACGGACTGACTCTCCTCCTTTCAGAACAATCCTCTACCCATACCGATAACGTAGTATATCCTGAAGTCCTTCTCCGCCCTCCCTCTGGCAAGCCTACTTTGCCCTTTCTCCTCTCCCTATATAGAGCAGAATACTAATTACTTGTTATCATCAGACTCCTAAACAGATATCACACCCTCTGGACCTCTTCCATCTCTAAAACCTCTGCAGCTTCCTCCCTCTCCTTCTCTGCTGGTATGTCTCCCTTTCATTCCTTCTCACAGCTATAACTAATAATCCTTTAGCAACCTTCCTGCTTCTCTTCCTCTGGTATGTATTTTCCACTTCTATTTACCATTTTCCAGTTCTTGATCCTGAATAACTAACCTGATATACATTATATCACACTTAGCCTCCGCTTTTCCTCTATTCTCTTTAATTCCTCTCTTCCTGTAATATAGTCTTCTCTCAAATCAAAAGTGCTCTCTCAGTCCTTGCTTTCCAAATCAAGTAACTCTACCCAAACCTTACTGTCTACCCATGATATTCGCCTACTCTAACTACGGAGATACGGACGAGCTGTAGGCACGGGGGACGCTAGTCTTATATGTACTGAGCAGTTAGTTCAAAATGTCAGCTGATTTGTCATCAAAAAGTCAGCGTGCGAAAAGATGTCAAAATATGGCGGTCACATGATCAAAATTTCGAGGTCATATGATCAATATATCGGCACAAGTGTGATACCATATACAGGTAAGCCATTTCTCATCACAGGTCAGGTCCCACATATTTGAGACAATAAGTATTTCTCATCACAGCTAAATTACCGCATTCTCTGTACTATGAGAGTAATTCTGAGCACTGGGGCACATAATGCTAAGTAAAAAGACTGGGCACTCAACTAGATTTTGAATATAAGCGACCACCACCCCCTTTCTCTCCCAAACCATCTTCTCTCCTCACATTCTCCACCACACCCAACATATACAACATTTATTCTCCTTCTCCACCAACAACATTATGGCTGCAGTCTGCTCACCATGCTACGCTGTGCTCAGTGCCAGTGAAATCAAATTGAGGACTGCTTTACAAGGGATACGAGAGGTTGTTTGCGGCAAAGCTGCTGTAACCTCTTGCTAAGAAACTCTTTTTGAACAAGCCTGCCCTCCACTGTATTATATGCTGATTATTGTTCTGTATAATACAGGAGAGAAGGACAGCTCCAAGAAGAGCATGGCATACAGGGCCTCAATGGGTGCAGAATGATACTATAGGACCTGTGGAAATAGAGGTAGAAGGCTTGTTAATTCTTACTATATATGTGAAATCATGGTGGCTAACAAGGATCAAGGAGTGGAACCTTTGGAATTAGCTGCCGATAGAGCAATGAGAGGATAACAGAGAGTGCTCCGTGCAGGGCCAGAAGGTAGGACACTGTATGAAAAATAAGAAGATTTTAGCTAACAGAAAATAGGTAATACAAGGGATATGCGAAAATGTGGACAATGAAAGTTGGAGAAGGTGATAGAGGAAATTGAGGCACACAGGAGAGGGGGTACGTGATCTACTGAGAGGGTGTGTCGGGTAAGTACCTGATTAAAGTTTGCTTTATCCAAGGGGTATATAATTAGAAAGCAAACTGAAGGAGATAATATAGGCTGTACCACGGATAGCGAGAGCAGGAGTAGCAGCATCAACTACTTTTGATATGCAGCAGGTTAACCTAGCACTGGCCCGTGGAGTAAAGCTGCAGCACATTACAATAACCAATCCACTAGGTATCTGGGGAAGGTTAAGGCAGCGTTTGTGGGATGATCTGGCCCAGCGGCGCTTGACAGGCAGGGTCAGGATACGAGTTGGAGGAGAAGATATGAGGACAGTCTTGTGCCGGGTTATCAACTCTACCATATTCAGCAATTCTTAAATGAATATGGTAAGTCCTTGGAAGGGTTAAGTCTGCCACAGTGAGTATTGAATTAGAGGCAGAGCGAGAGTAGGGTAGAGGAAAATATGAGGATGGGGGAGGAGTTGGGTTATAATAAAGTAAAGGAGAAGGTGCTGTTTGACTTGATGAGGCAGAAGTTGAATGAGGAATAGCTTGCCACCTTTAATGCGATTGTTGCTGTACTTGAGAGCTATGAGTAGGACCCACAGCAACAGCAGCCCGCTGATACCTTCTTTCTTTATGGGTCAGCAGGAACAGGCAAGACCTCCAACTCCAACTAGCTGTGCAGTCATTTCTGCACCCCGGGCAAGATTGTGATTTCTGTGACATCCTCAGGGATTGCTGCTGAATTGCTCCATGGTGGCCGGATTGATCATTCAAGGTTCAACATTCATCTTTCAACTGACTTCAATGCTGTATGCAGTATTACCAACAACTCCTACTTTGGTGATTTGATTCTAAGGACATATCTTCTCACCTGGGATGAGGTTCCCATGCAGCATAAGGGGTAGTTCAAGGTAGTCAATCGGACATTGAATGATTTCTGCAGCAGTGGTGAATAAGGCATTTTGGTGGGATACCTACGGTACTTGGTGGTGACTTTGTACAGATCCTGCCAGTCATTCGCCATAGTACCCAAGAAGTAACTATATTGGCCTCTATTCAAAAGAGCTGAAGCTGGCATCATTCCACAATCGTGCGACTCAAAACAAGCATGCAAATAATTTCCATTTAGGTCAATCAGCACTCTCTCAACCTTTATAGGTATATAGTCACCAATACTGCCCTCTGTGGTAAGCTTTAACTGCCTACCTAGATTTGCCCGGTATCCACACTTGATCAGCTCTGTGATCATTTGTATCTACAATCATTGTTAAATCAGGCTGTTATAATCCACAGTCCTCTTGCAAGTAGAGCAATTGTTTCCTTTCCAAATGAAAGTGTCAATTAGTTCAATGATTCATGGCTGGGAAGGATCCCTGCTCAGTAGTATGTGTTTTTAGCTATTAACCATATTAATCCGTCTGAAGATACAGCTGCTGCTCAGCCTTTAGCCATGGAGTATGTGCAAAGTATCTGCCTACCATCACTTTCACCCTCCTGGAACACACTCAGTTGACCATCCATCTATGCTTTGCCATAAGTGTCAACAAATATCAGGGCCAATCCCTGGATTAGGTTGGTGTAAATCTACCCACTATTGGCTTGACTCATGGGCAACGTTATGTGGCCCTCTGTAAGGTCATATTGGTACATGGACTGACACTACTACCCTTACAGCATCCTCTACCCATATGGATAATGTTGTATATCTTGAAGTCCTTCTCTGGCCTCCCTCCGTTAAGCCTACTTTGATCTTTCTTCTATCCCTATATGTTGATTTGAATACTAACTGATTGTTATCACCAGACTTCTAAACTGGAATTACATCCTAGGGACTTGTTCCCTCTCCAAAACCTCTTCTGCTGTCTATCTCTGCATCTCTACTGGTATGTCTCTTGTGCTTTCCTTCTTCCAGCTATCACTAATAGTGCTTTAACTATCATTCTGCTTCTCTTGCCCTGGTCTGTATTTTGTACTTCAATGTACCTGTTTTCAGTTCTTCATCCTAAATAAACAAACTTGATTTACAATATATGATACTTAACCTCTCACTTTTCTTGTGTTCTCTTTCATACCGTTTATCCTGTAATATAGTCTTCTCTCGAATGAAAAGTGCTCCCTCAGTCTTTCCTTTATTAATCCAAAGTAAGTGTAACCAAACTTGACCATCTACACCATATATTTCCATATTCTAACCACGGGGACACGGACGAGCAGTAGGCACAGGGGATGCTGGTCTTATATGTACTGAGTAGTTTTATCTCAGTGGACACATCTAATCTGATCCAAAAAACTGGCCACAGGATCTCACTCATGTCCGCTTTCTGGTCACATTCTTAGTACTGGTGTGTACAACGCTGGGTATTTGTGGTCACATCGAGGGGGGCAACCCACAATGCAACGCACAAACCTCACCTTACTTGCTTGCTGCCCTGAACCCTCCCGCCCGGCCGAGCCCAGGCATCCCTGGAAAGCCGGGCAGAATGCAAGCAAGAAGGAAAGAAAGTAAAAATAAAAGAAAAAAGAAACAAGAAAAAAAAAGAAACCACCATTAGAGCTCAATGTCTTGCATAGGTTTTGGCTATAGTACATACCCTATAGGTTGTCTCACACAATTTCTGCTTTTCAACTAACCTCCCCACCACCACTCTTACACCACCATCCACTCCCGTCCTCCACAGTCCCTGTCAACAGCCCATACCTGAACCAATATAAACATTCTGATTCCTCACCAATATAAGGAACCAGACGAGCCGTAGGCACGGGGCTGCTAGTCTAATATGTACTGAGCAGTTAGTTCAAAATGTCAGCTGATTTGTCATCAAAAAGTCAGCATGTGAAAAGATGTCAAAATATTGCAGTCACATGATCAAAATATTGTTTTCACATGATCAAAATATGGGAACAACTGTGATGAGAATTACAGTACAGGTATCTCTGATCACATGGAAGTTTCCAGGAGATTCCATCACACCAAGTGTATTCCTGAGCATGTGTGCCAATACTGCCAAGATTGTAGGCTTGGCAAGAACCTTCCTTTTCTATATATATCACTTACCTCCACTACCCCTCTTCATAAAACACGCTTTCTCTAATAACATCTTTTTTCCACCTACACAACTGTAACGACCCTACGATAGGTAGCTACAATTACTACCACCTTAGCCCAATGGTATACCAAGTGGTAGCCAGAGGTGGAAGGGTCTCATATACTTAGTATATAAACAGCCGGATAACCTAGGACACGGTCTAGGGAATAGTGAGTAGCCTTGGGTACTCTAGAAGGCAGGGTAACCTTTCGGAAGTAAGTTCGCATAAAGTCAAGAAATTTATGGGAACGTTACACGGCACTCCGAGACGACTTTGGTAGTCCACTGGAGGGCTGGCGAAGCGGTTAAAGGCATAAAGGGGCAAAGTTACCCTACCTTGGGAATTTGGCCATTATGTCCATGGGCCCCAGTTACCCTACTGTGGAGTCCAAGTTACCCTACCTTCACTGGCAAAGTCATCCTAGAACTTAGAGGTCGATTGCCTCACATTGTACGGGCTCTTAGAGGTTCATGGGCGCACACGCATCTGCGCGGGGAGACCCCACGCCTGAATAAAGGTGGCCCGAACATGCTATTGAACTTGGGCGGGTTTAGCTAACACCCCCCTCTAGCCCCAGTGTTGGGACGGCGCGTCATAGGCAGACAGCTGCATAGTTGCTCGTTTGCTAGTAAAAAGAGGTCTTTGGAGCGGCTGCCGTAACACCGTATACATCGTCGCCGTCCGTCCGACTGAATGTCGTTCGCAGGATATATAAGGGGAGTATGGGTAACCGCCAATATGGAGGTCACCCATATATGGTCTCTCGGGCACCTAGGAGTCTATTCTAACCTACTGGTAGTAGGGTAGTCTTCCTAGTGGGACTCAGGTTGTCTCAGAAGGCCAGGGTGCTTTCGAGACAAATACCTCAGTAACCAGCCCGGACCTTCTCCCCTTGATTTGTAGCATTACTATGGGTTGTCAATGGACTCTGGGGGTATGAGTCTTATCACGGTAGAGTATGTCCTGAGAGGCTGGCTATGGGTAGCGCCCACGAAGCCAGCCATTGGCTACATCTCACCGGGGGAGCTTGCATGTCAAATTATAACATTGGATAGTCGCGTAGATTAAATTATGGACTGCATAGCTTGTATAGACGAAACTACCACTGGGCCAGTGAGTCCACCACCTAGGTATTGACTCAGGTTGTTGGCATCACAATTAGCCACTGGCGTGCCTTCGATAGGAAGAGTTTTTCCACTGGCGGTTGTATTGGAGATGCATTGCAGAAACTCTTATCCTATTGACGGAGTTAAGCGTACCCGAGTAGGTCTGACACTTCCGGCAGGATAATTCCTGATGGAGGGTAGACTTCGGACAAATCCTGAGCAGGACAGGGTGCTCGCACAAGGTCGGAGTAGTCGTGAATGTCAAAGGCTTAAATCTGATATCTACTTAAGTTTAAGCGTTTGGCATTCTACTTCGATAACCAACATTCCTTGAGAGAACTAAATGGAGTGAAGCTTCGAGCTTAACTATATTAAGTTTTACCGTTTGATTCTTCTTGAATTATTTTACCTCATCTTTATCTTCTACTTTGAGTGTTTGGTGCGGTCGCAACTTTAGAGTTCACCTCTCTATAGGGTGCCCCCGTTACACAGTCAGAAAGGAGGAGTTGTTTAGCTCTCAGCTTGAGGCGCGCATATGATGGGACAACCCCTGGACCGGGGGTAGGTAGTCTGTCAGGTGGAGGGAGATAGGTGGTAACGGGACCATGTCGTGTATGAGCTGGACGGCCGTGTAAGCCAAGGCTGTGATGGCGTTGTGACGGTATCTTGGGTTCTTTGCCTTGTCCGGAGCAGAACGCCACTCGAGATTGAAGAAGAGGTAGGGCTGGGGGGTAATTTTCCCACGCGCCAACAATGCGGCATGGTGGGGCGAGAAGGTGGGGACGGATTAAGGGAGGCAGGCCGTGGCCGGGTTTACCTCCGGAGGGGAGCAGACGAGCCTTAGGCCGGCAAGGCGACGCTGGTGGCGTATAAGAACGGACAGCGGGGGAAGACAGGCCTCCCTGTGCAAACATACTATGTTGGTCGAGGAGAAACAATTGGTGATCCACCTACAGACCCGATGCCAGAAGACGGACATCGGGCCCATGATCGAGGGGGGGGGGTTCCCGACTTCGGACCCATATAAAAGAATAGGAGCAAGGAGCGAACGTGCAAGGGAGAGACAAAGGTAGGGAGGAAGGCCCATCCCGGGGAGTGAGAGGCAGCGAATTGTGGCTAGGGCGGCATTTGCGAGAGTGTACCTCCGGGAGAAGTGGGACCTTGGGTCGAAGGCGGGGGTGAAGATAAAGCCCAACCCTCTCAGGTGGAATTGTGGATAGAAAAGCTTATCCTCCAGTTGCACTGGGAGGAAGCACGGTGGCTCGTTGCTCCTGGTGGTCCTCCAGTGGATCAGTTCAGTCTTGGGGACAGAGAAGGAGATGTTGATTGGGGAGGCCTTCCTCTTGAGTGCTGAGAAGGACTTCTGAAGGAGGCGAACGTTGGTCCTGTAGGAGGGTGAGGCCACCGTAACAGCAAAACCGTCGACATAGGAGATAATAAGGGACCTGGGGACTTCCAGGTGGAGGGAGGAGACGTATATAACGAACAGGAGTGGAGAGATAGGGGATCCTTGAGGGACTCCAACTGAGACGGGAGCGAAAAGGCGAGGGGACCCTTGGAACGTCAGGCGGCAGGTGCGGTCTCTGAGGAAAGAGCCGACCCATTGAACCAGATATGGGCTAACCCCTTTCTTTCGAAGGAGAGAGAGGAGTGAAGGAGCTTCTACTTTATCAAAGCCTCCCTTCACATCACGGAAGAGAGTTGAGACTTTGTAGCGGAGGCGGTAGAATGACTCAACATTGTGTTGTAGGACGAGGGCGGCATCGGCAGTCGATCTCCCAGGGAGGGACCCGCACTGATAGGGGTGGATGAGGGAGCAAACCATTGCCTGGGCTGAAAGGCGGGAAGCTACCACTCTCTCGAGGATCTTAGACAGCGTCCGGAGGAGGACGATAACCCTAAAGGAGGAGGGTGAGTCCTATGAGAGTTTGCCTGGCTTGTCGAGGACAATACCAAGCGCTTTTTTGAGGGAGGGAGGGTGAAATCCATGAGCTAGTAGGGGGTCTAGGAGGGAAGGAAGAAGGGAGGGCTTGATGCGGTGTACCGACTTCCACACAGAGTACGGGATGTGGTCAGGGCCAGGGGCGGAGGTGTTCGAGGACGTGGAGAGAGCTCTGGATATCTCTTCGGAGGTGAGGGGGGTATAGTCCTCATAAAGCGTGAGGCGGAGGAGCGGGGGTGGTGGGGGTTTGGAGGGGAAGAAATGGTCAAGGAGCGTCTCCGGTACCTCGGCCGGGTCGGAGGCCCCCGGTAAGTCTGGGATCCTTTGTGGCAGGGCGCCAAATGCAAATCTCTTGGCCGTCCAGACGGAGCGCGGAGTGGCCGAGGACAGGAAGTCCGACCAGTGTGTTCTTTTGGCTGCGGCAATGGCCTTAAAATATGTTCTTCTCGAGCTCTTCACATTGCTCCAGTTGAGGGGGGACAGGTCGAGGTGGGATATCCTTGCGAACTTGTGATATTCCCTTCTCAAAGACGATAGGCGAGGGGACCACCATGGCTTCGAGTGGGGGCACGCGCGTTTGCTCGGGGCAAGGGAGGTTAGGAGGGAGGTAAGGTGGTTGGAGAAGATGTCGAACCATCTACTCAGGGAGTTGGGTGTGGGTCTGGCCGGGCAGGGCAGTGTGGCGAAGTCCTCTAGCGCCTTATCAACTGCGTGTAAGTCGAGGAGGGCCCAGTGCTGAGTGGGGGGGGGGAGCCTGATTGCGGGTGGTGTCAGTGTTATCACACATGGGACATGATCTGAACTGGTGGACAGGAGGGGGTTATCCCATCAGGAGACAAAGGGGGAGAGAGCGGTGTTTGCAAAGGCCAGGTCTAAAACAGAGGGTCGCGAAGTGGTATCGAAAGGGAACCGAGTATAGACCTCAGGGGTGTTAAGAAGGTGGTACGGTGCTTCGAAGGCGGCATCAAAGTAGCGTGTAAAGATGGTAAATTCCCTTTCGGACAGAGAGCGCCACGGATCTGCTAACGGGTGGTGGAGATTAAAATCACCTAACACCAGCTGAGGGTAAGAAAGAACAGAAAAAACCTTCTCAGGCGGTATGGAGCGGTAGGGAGGTCGATTCGTACGGAGAAGGTACAGCGAGGTGACCCTTAGTGAGCTGTGGGGGGATCCAAAGAGACCTACTGGGGAAAAAACATCCACTCAAAGCATTTCCGAGGAGTCAAGGAAAATGGTTGAGCATGACAAGTGCTGGTTCAAAGTACGAGATACATAAATGGCTACCCGAGGGCGGCTAGAAGGGGGGGGGGCGAAGGACATATATCCCGGGAATGTCGGTAGAACCGAGTGTCTGCAGGGGGGGTCTTGAATAGGAACAAGCAAGGGAGGGTGGGGTAGCATGGTAAGGCTGTGAAAGAGTGAAAGAAAAACATTCCAGCTCCCAAGGCAGTTATGTTGAACGATTCGAAAGGACGGGAAAACAGCACTGCTGTCGGTGTATCGAGTAAAAGAATTCTCCATTATTGGGCAGAGCCCTCACAGGAGTCGGAGTCTAGAGATTCATCACCACTCTCTCTTTGGGCAAGATCGATGACGGTGATGGTGCGTTGGGCTCTTTGCCTAGGTGGAGGAGCATCGCGGGGGAGTACAGAGGTACTCGGGGTGTGAGGAGGGGCACCTGGTGCTGAACAAGGGACCGTCGGAGAACCAGCCTGGTCTTCAGCAAGATCCATGCTGTCCTGCGTCTGTCAAGGCGGCACCGCTGGTGCATCTGGGGTGGCTTTGGGGCGGGAGGGGCAATCCCTGCTGCGCGCAGAGTGCTCTTCTTGGCAGTTAGGGCAGCATGCCACTGAGGATGGACAGCAGGCGAGGACAGGTTGGAGATTGCCACCCTTAGGGCAGGAAGGGTCAGGGCAGCGATGCTGTGCTTTGGTGTGGGTGAGCGAGCAGAAGAGACAGGTTGGTAATATGCTGGGACAGCGGGTAGAGATGTGGCCAAATTTCCAGCACTTTTTGCATTGGGAGTTCTTAGAGGAGGAGAACATCTGTTCCACTCTCCGGTTCCGGGAGAAGAGGTTGATGGAGGGGAGGATGGCAAAAGCGTCGGGCGGGGCCACATTGACGACCACAGAGGTTGCAGATTTTTGGTCACGAGAGTCCAGATCCGGGTTAAGGTAACACGCTCAGAGAATGGAGACTCCCCTGGCATTGCGGATAGACTCATGAAGAGAGGGGAAGAGTTGGGCATCGTCTGAGGGGAGGAAAGCAAGGGGAATGGAGTGAATCAAGAGTTGTGTTTCGTTCGGGGCGGGTTTGAAGAGATCCCAAGGGGAGTTGCCTACTGGGAAGGCTTTGTTCAACCTCGAGGTAAGGGGAGCAAAATATAGGGTATAGGCGGAGGCGGGGGTGTGAAGGTCAGTGCCGAGCAATGACACTGAGCCTTTGTCATTGACCGTTCAGGTGAAGGAAAGAGGAAGGGAGCAGTTAGCCTCTCTGAGGACAGAGGCGGCGATGTCTGGGAAATGGGCTGCTATTTTGAGCGCCTCTGGGTGGGGTTCAAAGGTGGTTCTGAAGGCAAAAAATCTGAGGACAGCTTGGGGGAGAGGAGGGGGAGATTTCGTAAAAACCTCACTAGACGTAACTGCAACGGAGGAAGCCGAGACAGGACTTCTCGCCTGACGACCCTTCTTTCCTTTGGCCAGGGGTGCGACAGCTTGAGCATAAGTGGGAGTGGCCTTAGAGGCCATGGTGGTGGGGGGTCGCCAGTCGGGGTCCAGGTTACCTGGTGTCCAGGCAGGGCCGGGGGGGTATTTCCCTTTTGCGAATTCCTTCGCTTCCGAGGTGTAGGGGTATTTCTTGGCAAACGCCTCAGAGTTGCCATATAGTGTGGGAGGGGAAGTTGACATGTCGTATCTCGGGAGATCCGAGTCAGCTGAGGGGGAGGGCCAAACCGTGTTAGGCGGTGGTGGGGGCGGAGCTGGAGGAGCTCTTTCTTTCCCTTTCTCTTGGCGAGCGGGGTTGGTGTTGCTTGAGGGAGTGGGACGAGACCCGCTAGAGCAGGGTGTAGCCTGTTGTGGGACAGCAGGGCGCTGGGGAGGGAAGGGGGCCTGAGCAGTTGACGGAAGACGGGAGGCAATGTCACGGAGAGATGCCTGGAGCGGGGCGAGGCTTGGTGGTTGCGGGGAGAGGTTCAGGTTGGCAACCTGAGAGGCCAAGTCGTGGATTTCAGTCGAGAGACTCTCGAGAGCAGTTGCGATGTGGACGCTCGATTGAAGCGAGGTTCAAAGTAGAGGGAGGAGCATCTGTTCCCTGATAAAGAGGGTGGATATGTTTGCCGGAGTAATGAGGGGAAAACCTGCGGCTAGGAGCCCTAGGTCGGCGGCAGTCTGGTGGAAAAGAAAGACCAAGTGGTCGAGATTTCCTGTGGTCGGGAGGGGAGAGAGAGGGGCCGGAGTAGGGTTTCTCGAAGGGCCACCCTGGTGGGAGGCCATGTCTGTAGGTGGGGGGTGGGGACGCGAGGCACAACAGTGAGGATGAAAAGTATGGGAGAAGGGATCGTGCGCAAAATGATGTGGTGTTGAGAAATGTAGGGGGGGGGAAAGAGGAGAGCGGAAGCGTGGTAAATACTGTGACTGTTTTTCTCTTTCTTTTTTTTTTTTTTTAAATCATATGTTCATTGTTTCTACGGTACAAGAAATGACATGCATCTTTAACGATATGGCCAAAACAAAACTGAAAATCAAAATAACAATCAACAAAAGAAATAATAATAACCATTTCCCCCAACGCGACCGATAAGCGTCGCAAAGCAGCCAAAGGTAAATAAAGGAAAGTATAGACCACCAACTTGTCTTGAGGGCCAGGGGCGGGTGGGGCGGTGGAGGGAAAAAGCAGGTTCGGGGAAGTGAGGAGGGAGGGGGCAAGCGGGGGCATCCCAGGAGGGAAACCAGTGGTGGTGGTGCGAAGGAACTGAGCCAGTGCAATAAGCAGCTGTTGGTCGGACCAGACTGGAGCCTCAGGAGCCACGTGTAATGGGGGTACCCTGTAGAGAGGTGAACTCTAAGGTTGCGACCGCACCAAACACTCAAAGTAGAAGATAAAGATGAGGTAAAATAATTCAGAAGAATCAAATGGTAAAACTTAATATAGTTAAGCTCGAAGCTTTACTCAATTTCGTTCTTCTCGAGGAAAGTTGGTTATCGAAGTAGAATGCCAAACGCTTAAACTTAAGTAGATATCAGATTTAAGCCTTTGACATTCACCACTACTCCGACCTTATGCGAGCACCCTGTCCTGCTCAGGATTTGTCCGAAGTCTACCCTCCATCAGGAATTATCCTGCTGGAAGTGTCGGACCTACTCGGGTACGCTTAACTCCGTCAATAGGATAAGAGTTTCTGCAATGCATCTCCAATACAACCGCAGGTGGAAAAACTCTTCCTATCGAAGGCACGCCAGTGGCTAACTGTGATGCCAACAACCGGAGTCAATACCTAGGTGGTGGATTCACTGGCCCAGTGGTAGCTTCGTCTATACAAGCTATGCAGTCCATCATTTAATCTACGCGACTATCAATGTGATAATTTGACATGCAAGCTCCCCCGGTGAGATGTAGCCGATGGCTGGCTAAGTGGGCGCTACCCAAAGCCAGCCTCTCGGGATATACTCTACCGTGATAAGACTCATACCTCTAGAGTCCATTGACAACCCATAGTAATGCTACAAATCAAGGGGAGAAGGTCCGGGCTGGTTACTGAGGTATTTGTCTCGGAAGCACCCTGGCCTTCGGAGACTACCAGAGTACCACTAGGAAGACTACCCTACTACCCGTAGGTTAGAATAGACTCCGAGGTGCCCGAGAGACCATATATGGGCGACCTCCATATTGGCGGTTACCCATACTCCCCTTATATCTCCTGCGAATGACATTCAGTCGGACTGACGGCGACGACGTATACGGTGTTACGGCAGCCGCTCCAATGACCTCTTTTTACTAGAAAACGAGCAACTATGCAGCCGTCTGCCTATGACGCGCCATCCCAACGCTGGGGCTAGAGGGGGGTGTTAGCTAAACCCGCCCAAGTTCAATAGCATGTTCGGGCCACCTTTATTCAGGCGTGGGGTCTCCCCGCGCAGATGCGTGTGCGCCCATGAACATCTAAGAGCCCGTGGAATGTGAGGCAACCGACCTCTAAGTTCTAGGATGACTTTGCCGGTGAAGGTAGGGTAACTTGGACTCCACAGTAGGGTAACTGGGGTCCATGGGCATAAT
>Ga0307509_10008528_pt1 | contig 13045 bp, 17 predicted proteins | sample 10_EM_MG_FD_202245 | JGI IMG/M metagenome (GOLD analysis project Ga0307509, IMG submission 202245) | Populus trichocarpa ectomycorrhiza microbial communities from riparian zone in the Pacific Northwest, United States - 10_EM | ecosystem: Host-associated > Plants > Roots > Unclassified | place...
TTGCCAAAACAGATGGCATCCGAGCCTCCCCAGGACATCGATCATGCCGAACCTGGCCCCTCCCGCGCTGAGTGTGCGGATTTTTCTAGTGGTCTCCGTTGTGTTTGCTTTTTGTTTTTCCTTTGTTCGGTTGATCGTGCCATGGGTTTTCCTGATTCTTCCTGCTTGTTCTTTGATTTGATTCCTTTCGTCTATCTTCTTAGCTAGTCAAGGGTTTCTTGTTGGGGGCGAGATGTGCGGTTGGTTCCATACCAGAGGGACTTGGGGGGTTGGCTTTTTCCCAGGGGTAGTTGGGGGTTTTTTCTATGCCATAGCGCAAGCTGCATGTAGGATTTTGTACCCATAAACAATAATCATATGATTCTAAAAAAAAAGAAAAAAAAAAAGAAAAAAAAGAAAAAAAAAAGAGGGGCTTTCCAACCTCTCGTTGGGTATTATCCTTTGAAGATTCCCATCATACCAGGATAGCTCTCATCATCTCATCCACATGACGACGTCTTGGGGAAACCCCCATATCATGCAATTCCTTTACCCATTGAGCAATTCTTTCCTCCTCCTCCTGATGGAATTTCTGCTGCCTTTCGTGAGCTCGATTAAAAGCTTTTGTCTTTCCCTCCAAGCGATTTTTCAACGTTCTTTTCGTCAAACCAAATATGCGAGCGACACCAGGATATGTTGCCTCAGGATGCTCTCTCTGATGCGAAATTGCCTGAGTGAGGCTTGTTTCCCGCTCTGCATATGCAGACTTTCTTACTTGGGCTTGGGATTGGGGCATTGTTGAGAAATTGAAGGAATAATGTCCTATGTTGGGGTTGTACGATGGTGGTCAAACTCCCTGGGGTGGTCAATTACCCGGTCGGAAACGTTATGGCCGGTCAGTAAGTTCAGGAGATTGAGCGAATTAGTACGTGTTTAAAAAGAGCAAAGGCAGATATCAAACCTCATGAGAAAACCTTGTACCTCTGGAATAATTTGCCAATCTTCTAGTGTGAATAGCGGGATCTACAGGCTACAATTCTAAACCTAGACCAAACTGAAAATTTCCTTCTAGTGATTATGGCAAGGGTATTAGGCATACTGAAAGGCTCAGGCTTCCCTTAGTGAATAAAGACCCATTGTTACCCTACCTTGGGTCCTGAGTTCAGAGCTCTCCATCTGACAACCTCTCTACCATACCAGTGTTGGGATGTGTCTAGACAGGGAGAGGCGACAGTAGTGACGTCCCCTCACCAAAAACAAGGCCTTTAGAACCTTGCTTGTAACTCAGTATACGTCACAGTGGTTAGTCTGACCAGATCTTGTTCCCAGGGTATATGAGTGGGAGCTGGAACAAGCTTATGCAGGGTGTTTAAGCCAAATTGGTCGACATCAGATAAGGCTACTGAGCACTAATGATGGAGTGCAAGAAAGTGCTTACTAGGTAATATGATCTTTTAAAGATAATAGTCAAGCAAAATCCTTCAATACTACACATTCGGGCAATGAAGGTTTAAGAAGTAAATTCTGTTGCTGGAAGAAGTATAGTACCGGCAGCTCCAAAAGGGCACCTAGCTGTGCAATAGCTGTTATTTGTGGCTTTGCAAAATTTGATTAGCAAGATACTCTTTTGTCAATAGAAGATTTGTGAAAAACATAGTCTAAGGTTTGAAGGTTTAATTATCCTTATAATGGGTGTTTATAATTGGAGTTTATGTAGGCAAAAAAATATAAATAAGAGAATAGTAGATCATAATAAGTCATCTGAGAACTAAGGTTTAATCAAAAAAGTGTTTTTCATACATATTGGGTACAAATAACGAATCAAATGCAATAAAACTAAGCTTTTATAATATCTGGCTATGCTTAGTAATCTAATCAAGTGTGGCTGTTGTAACACTTTTTCTTCTTTCTTATCAAATGTACCACTTTTTAAATCCTTAGGGCTCTACAACTACAAACTTAATTGCTGAAAAACAATCTATTTTATATTCTTCTTTATCTTCTCTTTAGGAAACGGGCATTTTTTTAGATATTATAGTTGTAGTTGTTGAGCCTTAAGGATTTGAAAAATAGAGAATTTAAGGTTCCCTTATTGAACTACCAGCACCATAGTTTGAAAGGCAACAAGAATTAAACATATTGGAGCTTACATACGACAATAGAAATCAATGGTTACCGATGAAACTATGCCATACAGATCTGATAGGTAAGAGGTTATAGCCATTGATGTGATTACCAGAACAAGTCTATCCTTGTAACAACCCTAAGATAGGTAGCTACAATGACTATGACCTTAGCCCAAATGGGATATCAAGTGGTTAACAGAGGTGATATGGTTGTGTATACTTGGTATATAAATAGCTGGTTAACGAAGGGCAAAGGCCTAGGGAGTGGTTGAGTAGCCTTGGATACTGAATAAGGCAGGGTAACCTTTCAGAAGTAAGTTCGCATAAAGTCAAGAAAGCTATAGGAACATTACATGGGCCACAGAGACGACATTGGGTGTCGACAGGAGAACTGCCGAAGTGGTTAAAGGCTTAAGAGAGTAAAGTTACCCTACCTTAGGGATTTGACCATTATGCCCAGGGTCTCAGTTACCCTACTAAGAAAAACCTGTTACTCTACGTTCACCAGCAAAGTCATCCTGGAACTTAGAGGTCAATTTCCTTTCATTCTACCTACTCTTAGATGTTTATTGGCGCACACGCACATGCATAGAAAGGTCAGAAGCCTGAGCAAGGGTAGCCTGAACATGCCCTTGAACTAGGGAGGATTTAGCTAACACCCCCCTCTGGCCCAAAAGTTGGGATGGTGCATCGTAGGCAGAGGGCTGTATAGCTGCTCATTCACTAGTAGAAAGAGGTCATGGGAGCAGGTGCTGTGACAACATAGAAGTCAGCGTCGTCCGTCTGACCTGATGTTATTCGCTGGATATATAAGCAGGGTATGAGTTGCTGCCAATATTGGGTATGACATAAATGGTCCCTCTGGCACCTAGAAGTCTATCTTAGCCTATGGGTAGTAGGGTAGTGTTCCAAGAGGTACTTAATTCTTCCAAGGAGGGCATGATGCTTTCAGGAAAATTACCTAAGTAACCAGCTGGAACCTTCCACTCTTGATTTGTAGCATTAATATAGGTTGTCAGTGGAGCCTAGACATTCGAGTCTTATCACGATAGAGTATGTGCCGAGAGGACAGCTATGGGTAGGGCATATTGAGCCCACCATCAGTTACATCTCACAGGGGGAGCTTGCATCTCTTCACATCGTATTGAGTTATAATGTAGATTAAATGACAGACTGAATAGCTTGTTTAGATAAACCTACCACTTGGCCAGTGAGTGCACGACTAATGCATTAAGTCCAGTTATTGGCATGACAGTTACCTACTATTATGACATCGATAGGAAGAGTTTTCCCTCCTCTCGTTGTATTGGAGATACATTGCAGAAACTCATATCATATCGACGGAGTTAAGCATACCCGAGCTGGTCCTATACTTCAGGCAGGATAATTCTTCTTGATCTTTCTTGATGGAGAGTAGACCTTGGATAGCCCTGAGCAGGATGGTGTGCTGGCACAAGGTTGGAGTAGTGGTGAATGTAAAAGGCATAAATCTGATATCTACTTAAGTGTTAGTGTTTGGCATTCTACTTCGATAGGTAATAATCTTCAAGAGAACTTATTGAGTCAAGCTTTCAGCTTAACACTATTAAGTTTTTCTGTTTGATTCTTCTTGTATTATTGATCTTTATCTTCTACTTTGAGTCTTGGTATGGTCACAACCTCAGAGTTCACCTCTCTAGAAGGAACTCCCATTACAATGAAAGAAGAGCCAACATTAGCCCTCCAGCCAAAGGTTTTGCTCCCATCACCCATGCCAACTTCTCTTCTCTCTCCATTAGGGAACAGATGCCCTCCCCACTTCTCTGTTCTTCCATCAAAGCTAGCCTATACCTAGGGGCCGGCCGCAAGTCTGTCTCAACTAAGATCCACAACATGTGATCACAAGTAGTAAACTTGGACCTCTCCCCCCAGCCTCCAAACCTCGCCTCCCTCTAGGCCTCTCTCTGCAACATTGTCTCCTGACTCCCATTGGCTGCTCAGGCCCCTTTACCTCCCCAACGCATCAAGATGGCCCCCCCACCACCACACCCCGCCGGCACTTCAGGTGCTGGCCCTTCTGATAACTCAAGCACTATACTTATAAATGTAGAATAGGGAAGGGTTTCTCCGGCGCCCCCCCCCAGCCAACCCTCTTCACCCAACATACTCTGGTCCTCCCCCTCAGCTGACCCCAACCCCCCAATAGATGACATGCCAAATTCCTCCCCAACGGCCTACGGCAATCCGGAAGCCTCCCACAACCAACACCGCTCCCACATAGGAAGCTACAGAGTTGCGGAAGCGTAAATGCCCCACTGCCATGCAATGGACCTCATGATACCTCAACCCCTCATGCAAACCACCCACTCTGCCAGGCCCCCAAGCCACCCAGACTTACACACAGGCTCTCACCCCTACCTTGAAGGGAAAAAAGAACGGAAAGGCTGAGTCCGCTGCGTCTGCTGCCTCTATTGCTGTTGTGTTAAATGACACTTTCATGAAATCTGCCCCCCCCTCCTACAAGCTGAACACCAGTTCTTTGCCTCTATAATCACTTTTGAACGCCACCCGGAAGTGGACACAATAGCCACTCACGTACCTGATATCGCTGTCTCTGTTCTCCGAAAAGCAAACTGCTCCCTCGCCCTATCTTTTGCCTGTCCAGTGAACCACAAAGGTTTGGTATCCATGCTGGGTGCTGACTTTCTCAATCCTGCTCCAGCCTATGCCCCATACTTGACCCCTCTCACATCAAGACTCAACAAAGTGTTCCTAGTTGGAAACTCCCCCTGGGAGCAGTTTAAGCCTACCCCAAATGAGGCACAACTGACTATTGACTCTCTTCCATTGGACATCCTCACCTCACAGGATGGCCACCTCTTCCCAACTCTAGACAAGTCTATCCACAATGCCAGGGGGATCTCCATAATCACGGGCCACTACCAGAACCCCAACCCTGAGTCCCGAGCTCAGAAGGGTTTTACATTGGTCGTAGTTACACTGGCCCTGTCCAACGCTGACAAGCTCCTCCTATCCATCTACATGTACTCCAGAAACACTAAAGTTTAAAGGATATCCACCTCCTCCAAGTCCGCACAGTGCAGCAAATACTGCAAATTCCCCATACCTTTCAACTCTGCCCTAACCCTTCCTGCCATTAGTGTGGCAATCTCAAACCGATCTGCAGCTGCTGCCCATTCTCAGTAGCATGCCGCACTAACTGCCCAGATGAGCACTCTGCAAGATTTAGATATTGCCCCTCCCACACCAAAACCACTTCGAATCTATACAAGGCTACCGCTCAAAAGACACAGGACTATATGGACCTTGCTGATAACCAGGTGGGCTCGCCACTACCCAACCGCCCCACCTCCACCCCCCCTCTCTCTCTGCCAAGAACCACAATACTTCCCTGGGATTCTCCACCTCCTCGGACGAGACCCAAACTCATTATCACCCACCTCCTCTATCAGCAAAGAAATACCCTGCGTCTGTTATGTCAGGGTAGCATCCTGATGGACGCAATGTTGAGTTTCCGTCCCCTGTGTCCTATACGTCCTGAGTTCCGTGGCCATGTCCGGTCACATCCCCTGCGTCCTGAGTTGTATTGCAAAGCCCCCCCACATCCGAATCGGCCTGGCTCCCAGTGCCCCTTTCTTTCTCTCTTGATATGACATAGCCTGATATGAGCTTCATGAATATGCCCAGGCTCCTCTTCATGTTACTTATTTCTCCTGATACATCTAGCCTCTTTTTGGGTCTTTCTTACATCAATAAGGATAATTATATCGCTGCCGCTCCCACCGTCAATTGGTGTCCGGAGCCGTAGCTCTTTTTCTTCTTTGGTTTCATCTCTTCTGTGGGCCGGTAATCTACAAAACAGCCAGCATCGTGATTTATTTGATCTTATGATTCTACAGAATACTTTGTATACACAGTGGTAGATTGTATACAAAGATCTTCTCGGATGGCCGACGCCAACCAGAATCCCAAATTGGTTCTACGAGTTCATGATCGCTTAAACAACCACTTTAAATGTTCTTAGATCAATCCTGCTGTTGACAATCCAGCGCCGTTCCGCCTCCGGTATCAGGCGGGCCAGGCCCAGAATCGTCCCTATATCCACTACAGTAAACACACTGGCATCCTCCTTAATTTGAACTATAACTAGGCCATGTACATTGGATAGACTCACAGATTTTACACCACTCGGGAACTGAACGGCTGCGAGCCGGCGCACTGAATTCTCGAATCTGTAGTCCCTGATTTTGATGAGAGTAACAAGCTTCGCTGGAAGATGGCCTCTAAGTGCACCATACATCTCTTCTGTACCAGCCCTCACCCAAACCCAATCGTTGCGACTCCCCTGATTGGTAAAGTGTAGTGCCCTTGTGCATCGTACGTGGTAGATGTCGAATACTTCGGATTCTTGGAATACTGTAACAGGAATTTCCACTTGTGTCTGTAGCTCAACTGAAAGTCATCCCAGTATTACTCGGTGTTGCCCAAGTCGGCGTTCAGCTGGTAGATTATGCCGGCTAAATTTTATCAATTCACGACATACAATCTGAAAGGAAACGCCCGAGACCCTGGAAAAATCATCCATGTTGGAAACATCGTCCCGGCCTTCTTTAAGGATTCTCCTCCACGTAATCGGCTCTGGATAGGGGCTACTTGTCATGTCCAAATGTTGCAAGACGTCAGGAGAGAGATTACCACTGTGACATCGGCTAGATATCAAGTTCAATAGTCTCATTCAGATTGCATGCTGATCAATATAGCTGTGCATGATTTGACGTGAGGCATTGATCTTATTTGATTGCCACCATCCATCCTTGATTTGTCTCTTATGCGCACGTTCGGCGGTCTCAGTCGAATCTATCGGAATATTGCCAAATTGGCGTATATGATCAGAAAGGTGACTTAGTAGAGTATCATGATAAAGTTGAAATGCGATTCACTATTGATTATGTCCATAGGTCGCTTATTCTCTTCTTCCCATTCTGCGTTGGGGTTCTGGCGCCGTTTCGAGAGTGCGATGCGCTGGCTCGTCTGCGCCCTGTGATGTTGCACCTCCCTTTGTTGCTCATCAAGCTTCGTCCGTGTGCATTTTGTTACTGGATACTCTAACATGATATCCTTTATCTGGTGAAACCTGTCCAGATAATCTTTCATATAAGCGATTGTTTCTGACATGTAACTTGGCCACTGCCCTATCATATTGAAATCAGCATGTGGCTTTGACATATTCGTGAGTATGCTTGAATGGTATAACCTGGGCACTCCCAGGATGACACAGCGCTATGGCGAGAACGCTCAAGATACAGCACCCCAGATTCCTCTTCTCCTTCCGTTGCCACTATGTAACCTTGAGGTATCCGTTTTTAGGTACTAGGAATCCTGGGTAGGGTGGTAATCTCTTCCAAACTTCGTCGAATGCTTCCAGTTGTCCGTGCTTCTTCAGAACGCCCTGTATCCAGTCTATCATGTCCTTGAATATTCCAAGGTAAACGGTATAGAGCATATCTAGTTTGTGTAGATCGGAGGGCGAAACCTGGGGGAGCCCATAAAAACCACTTTTTACCAAAACTAATTCCAAGACCAGCAGGTCTGATCTCATCTTCTGTTTCTGCAATCCGGTTTCCATCTTTGAAACGATGATATCTTGTGTAATCTCGAACTGGATTGACTTTGGTGTTGCCTCCCAATTCTCCCATGGGCACGTCACATCTAGGACAGAAGTTGTATTTTATTCTGTACAGCCCGACATTTTCCATGTGGTCCGCTATCCACCCTGCTAAGATTGGGAAGCACCTCCGAACCTTCCCATTGGCACAATCAATTGGTACACCATTACATACTGGGTCTTGTAGAGGCAATAGGATGAATTTGGATACATCTCCTAGAGTGTCGGCATTGATATGTCCCCGGTGTTGATCTGCCTTGGAGGACTTTAATTGTTTTGGGGGAATAGGCAATAATGCGACAAGCAAAACTACCATTGATGTAGGGCTGTTGCGCCAGGTGGAGGGAAGATTTCCAAGACGAAGATATACTGGCCACGCTTTCTTGTGGCCTGAGAAGTTCATGAGGTGCATCTGATCTGACATGCCTATGATTAGAATACCGGTTGCATTGTGCGGAATTGTCTTCTAAAATCGGTAAGCTATTGTCTGGTTAAAAATGGTTAGGACGCAGTACTTGAACATCCCACCACCAGTCCACCATGTGCATTTCTGAATCTATCCTTTGTCCACTAGGGTCATGTTCACGGCACGGTGTGTAAGCGAAGTCATATTGGTAGGCAATCTGGCACAGGAGATATCTGACTCAATCTAGGATGTTGCAATAGAAGAATAGTAATATTGGTTTGCCTTCATCAATCTGTCCTTCATACCATTGGAGATATGCACTGTGAGGATCCAATCTGCGGAGGTGGTTCTCAAGTGTATACATAGAGCTATACCCGGCCAATGATGCATCACTAAAGCCACTTGAGAACTATTCATTGATTCGTGACTTAGGTACATTACCCTCAATAAACCTAGACTCTAGCTTGAAACCGTGCGCACTAGTCCATGGCTACCATAGATCCTGACACAGATTGCTTTCTTCTTGCTCAAAACCCTTGACCTCTCCGATAGAAGAAGCAGCGCCTTCGTAAATGGTTGGTTTACTGGGTAACACACTTGAAGGTTCGTTGAGTATCTCTGTATCAGACTCGTGACCAAGGTCATTGAATATGTCGTACTCATCTCCGGTGGGTTCAGGATCAGATTATTAGTCTGAATCTGGGCCTTGATGCCAATCGTGGCGCTTTATGTCGCCTTCATTGTTATTATTAATCGCAGTTGAACAATATTGTACTGTAGACGCTAGGACAATATCCAGATTGGCGTGCACATTGTGCAGTTGCTTCTTGTACACACCGGACCAGCTGTATTTCCGTCGGCAGAATGGACATTTGTTAGGCATGAGGGGGTTTTTCTCATATTGTCTCATCGGCTTTGTCTAGTTTCCATAATAAGTCAAGCAGGGCTGATGTCAACATCACGTGTGCATTGCCCGTAGGATCCCGCTGCCTGGACAATCTAAAGTTGATCGACTCTTTTGAATTAGTTAGCGTGAACGTCATGTGGCCCTGGCTTTGTTTGTTTCAGGATCTTGAACATGGTCTGAGAATTTCATGTTCAAATGCTCTGTGTCTTGATTCTGTTTCTTGTATTCAAGTTGAATCTGATAATAGGGGTCATGTTGTACAGTGTCAGATTGAGGCTTTCTAATCAATTGGTAAAAATACTTGAATCTTTCAAACCCCCTATAGGATCACGGAGTTTTATATATAATGTGAACAGATCCACACCTGTGGACTTGATACGGAGAATCATCTGCCTTTCAGAACTTCCACTATATCTACAAGACGCACATCGCTAGTCTCCGAAATTTAATAAATCTATATACACGGAAAGTCAATCGATATGGCGCAGATTATGAACAACATACAATACGCTCTGATGCCAGCCTGTGGGCCGCAGCAGGCACTAGCTGGTGAGACATATCAGCTTCCTGCCATTTCTCTCTGCAGAGAAATCTCATTGACACACAGATAGGGGAAAAGTCACTGTGAATAAGTTGTCAATTGGTATCCCGGTGGGTAATATAGGTGACCCCATATACTGTATATGACGGGACGCTATAAAGAATCAAATGTTAGCCAGGGGTTATCTTACACATCTTCACCACTTCCCAGACTTAGAATTCCAGCAAATTATCGCCAGCATCAGGAGATTGAGACCTGCCTGTGATGAACTCCCTACTGCGTCAGCAGTGAATAACATTCCTTGGATGCAGGAGGTTGATGAGCCTGTCATTCAACTGGTTAAGGACTGTGGTAAGAAGTTGACTAACACAATCAAGAGGCCAAATAAGCCATTTCCACAGGTGCCTGGGGTTCCTCTGGCGCAGGTCAGAGCCCTGGACATGTTACTCCATGCAAATACCCCCCCCGGAGCCAGTGGGGTCTTGCAACCACTGTGCAGAATGCAGGCACTGGGCCCCCAAATGCTCCACAAGCTAATGCACCTGGGCCAGCCCCAATCTAACCTCCTGCCCAGGCTGCAGGTCCTTACCAAAACCCTCCTCCCCTGCCGAATTCCCAAGGGGAAATTCAACATCCTTTGCCAGCCTCTGGAAATCCTGGTCTATCTGGAAGTGCTGGGCAGAATGTGCCTCCTCCACCAGTGATGTGCCCTCTCAAATTTCTGTTGTACTCCTCTGGTTGCATACTCAAAATATCATGGGCTACTCCGGCTAGTAACCCCCAACAAATGTCTCCTCAGGTCAGGGTAAATATCATGCCACTAAACAATCCTCCTCAGACAGCCTGTGGTGCAATCCAAATCCAGGCTCCCCTGCCGAATCCCCAAGGGCCAAACCAACCTCCCTCAACAGGGCCTGGAAATGCTGGTCTGTCAGGAAACCAAATCCAGGCTCCCTCACCCAATCCCCAAGGGCCAAACCAAGGTTTCTCAACATTGTCTGCAAATGCTGGTCTGTCAGGAAACCAAATCCAGGCTCCCTCAATCAATCCCCCAGGGCCAAACCAAGTTCCCTCGACAGTGTCTGCAAATGCTGGTCTATCAGGAAACCAAATCGAGGCTCCCTCGCCCAATCCCCAAGGACCAAACCAAGTTCCCTCGACAGTGTCTGCAAATGCTGGTCCGTCAGGAAACCAAATCCAGGCTCCCTCGCCCAATCCTCAAGGGCCAAACCAAGTTCTCTCAACAGTGTCTGCAACTGGTCCATCAGGAAACCAAATCCAGGCTCACTCACACAATCCCCAAGGGCCAAACCAAGCTCCCTCGACTGTGTCTGCAAATTCTTGTTGATCAGCAAATCAAATCCAGGCTCCCCCAGCAAATACCCCAGGGTTAATCCAACCTCCCTCACAGCATCTGCAAATTCTAGTCCATTGGGAAGAGCAGCGCAGAATATGCCTCTCCCGGTACTTTCTCCGGTAATAGTAAGCTTACGTTTGTCAGGCATGAAAATCCCCAAAGCCATGCTGCACTAGTGCATAACTCTCCGCAAATCTCACAAGCCGCCGCCTTAACTATCCCTAGTACACCTATGTCAGCAAAGTATAATGCCCTAGCAATTCGCCATATGCAAAATGAGCCAGTTGTAAGACAAGCTACGCCAGATCTGTCAGATATAAGACAAATAAGTAAGTGATTTTCAAAATTATATATATGAATTGTCTGGTAACTTACTGTCACATGAGATACAGACTGGAGCGCTCTACTTCGACACCCATGGGCCCTGCACATTGTTTGGCCTCGAGATCAAGTTGATAGTAACACTCCATGACCCAATTATCGCATCATCTATTGGCGCTATCCTTATATCAATGGTGTGGATTGTGCTGAGTTAAATTCATATGACATTGGGGGGTTGTCATCAGCAATTTTAAAGTGTGTACCCTCAGATAGCATTTACTACATATTCGGCGCTACAGGGGAAGGACGGCGCACGCTTTCTGAAGACCCTTCGTATACGTTACAATATACAAATTATATTCTCCTCCAGAGGAATGAAGAGGTACGTACCTGGCTCCGGGCGAATCAACCTAATGAGGACCTGCGTGATGCCCTTGTCTATTGTCATTATCTAGCGACACAAATGAGACCACCTAAACCTCCTAAGCTGAGACACAGATACCTAGCACCAGATGCTGTCTCCAATAGAGCAAACGTGGCAGCAGGACATAATGTCAACTGGGGATATCAACCGAACACCAAGGCTAATCCCACAAGCAGTACAAAGCCCAGTGGATCTCAAAACCCAACAGACTCTCCCCTTTCTCTTTGGGAATAGTGGAGCTCATCATCAGAAGTTTCGGACACCTTAGTCTTGCCTGAGGGCAGGACTGACAGTATGACATCTCGTATTGATAAAGGCGGCGGTTCCTGCAGATTTTGTATGTCTCTGACCATTAAACCCGATGCAATGATAAACACATATTGGCAGTCGCAACATATATGGAGTCTGACACAAGATATCGACATGGTCAGGAAGTGCCGGGCATAGTTCGATGTCGATAATTGGGACAAGCTCACGTCCAAAATGAAGAGCCTAATTTCATTTGCTACTACATTATTGAAAGACGGCCCGCTTTGGAAGCGCCGAGTGGCGTCTTTTGAAAAATATAGTCATGTCGAGCCAGAAGTAAAGAAAAAATCTTTGAGTGTGGCCCCGAGACTCTGATTGCTATTAGCGCGCTTCCATCTAGCCTGGGTATACACAAAGCCTGTGTGTATTAGCATTTGATATTGATAGATTTCATAAAGTACTTAGACTTAGAATAAATAGATTTCTCATAGCACATCTTTCAAATCATAGGAGTTCAGCTTCATCAGCAGAATGTGAGATTGCTATGGTGTTCTGTTGGATGTGTGATACGCATGGTGGGCGTCTTTTCCTTAACCCTTTCTAGACACCAAGAGGCGTCATAATAGATCACAGTACACTACGTTCTGTTTGCGTCGCACCCTTGATGAGGCTGAAAAATACCTTTCATGACACGTGCAGGGAGTATCCTTGAACGGTGGATTGTTATCCACTTAACAATTCATTGTCTACTATCTGTGTAACCGCTTCCCGTGGGGTAGCGGTCTTGCAAAGGGGTATCGATATTGACTCTAACCAAACCGGTGGTATAAACGAGATCAAGTACCGGAGACGCCAACAAGTAATTGAATAGACTCTATTACTTTATCGAAACTACTAAGAGAAGGCCAAATGCTTTAGGCCTGTGCGAAGCTCAAAGATTCTTGAATCGAACGGAATAGAAGATAACTGTTCAACCAAGTATATTGAAAACTCTGTCTGTCGAAGTCTGATCTCTCTAAGTCCGGAGAGATACAGGTCTTTAAATACACTTGCGATAATCCATCTCGCAT
>Ga0307509_10008529_pt1 | contig 13043 bp, 7 predicted proteins | sample 10_EM_MG_FD_202245 | JGI IMG/M metagenome (GOLD analysis project Ga0307509, IMG submission 202245) | Populus trichocarpa ectomycorrhiza microbial communities from riparian zone in the Pacific Northwest, United States - 10_EM | ecosystem: Host-associated > Plants > Roots > Unclassified | place...
CTAGCAATATTCGCAGCTGCTGCATTCGCTGCAGGGTAGGTAATAAAAGAGTATTATATAGTTTAATATGTTTTTCTTCTCTAAAAATTAATAAAATTATTTTATTGCTTGACTAGAAAAAAGAAATATAAAAATATATTTTATTAAATTAATATGTTAGACGCTATTATAATTTTGAAACATTTTTATAATGTTAGCTGCGGCAAAATATATAGGAGCTGGAGTAGCTTGCTCAGGATTAATCGGAGCTGGTGCAGGAATAGGTACTGTATTTGGTTCTTTAATTTTAGCAGTTGCTAGAAATCCTCAATTAAGAGGACAATTATTCACTTATGCAATCTTAGGATTCGCATTAGCTGAAGCAACTGGATTATTCGCATTAATGATGGCTTTCTTATTATTATATTCTTAATAATCCTAAAAGTGACTGTTTAAATAACCCCCTTTTTACAAACAAAGCTAATTACTAGTAATTCTGCTTCTTGCTAATATAATCATTTTTTATCTTTGTCCTTGCTTATCTCTAAGCGCAAAGCCGCTTGCTAACTTGCTTCCAAAATAAGCAGCTTATTTCTAAGCAAGCAGCTGTAAGATTATATAAATAGGGTGTGTATCTAAATGGTATAGGGTTTAATTGTCAATTAAAATGTTCTTAGTTCGAATCTAAGCACGCTCGTATTAAAAAAAATCATTTTTATTTACTAGCTCGCTTCGCGATCCGCAGCAAAAGCAAGTTATTTCTAACAGGAAAACTAGTAATTACTGCTGCTTATTTCTATGCAGAATAATAATATTACTGCTTTAATTTTAAATTTATATGCTTGTTTTTTGTTTTTAAATAAAATAAGCCAATAAAATTTTTATACTAAATTATCCCAAGCAGAGTTCATTTCAACAAAAATGAATAATTTTAATATATTTATTAATTCTCCATTAAGTCAATTTGAAGTTACTAATTTAATAGGAATAAATGCTCCTATATTAGGAAATTTACATTTAAATTTAACAAACTTAAGTTTATATTCTATTTTTGTAGTGTTAACTATTATTGGATTACATATTTATGCAAATAATGATAATAAAATTATACCAAATAATTGGTCTATTTCTTTAGAATCTTCTTTTTCTAGTTTAAATACTATGGTTAGAGACCAAATTGGAGTTAACAGTGAAAAATATTTCCCATTTATATATTCAATATTTTTTTATATTTTAATTGCTAATTTAATTTCTAATGTACCTTATTCTTTTGCTGTTACTGCTAGTGGTATTGTTTCTTTAGGATTAAGTTTAACTATTTTTATTGGTGTAACTATTTTAGCTTTATCTATTCATGGTATTAAATTTTTCGCTTTCTTTATACCTTCTGGTACTCCTTTAAGTTTAGTACCTTTATTAGTTTTAATTGAATTAGTATCTTATTTAGCTAGAGCTGTTTCTTTAGGAGTTAGACTATTTGCTAATATTACAGCAGGGCATACTTTATTAAAAATATTAAGTACTTATTTATTCAAATTATTTACGGCTAATTTATTAATAGCTGTATTAACTTTAATACCTTTTGCTATTTTCTTAGCATTAGTTGGATTAGAATTAGCTGTTTCTTTAATACAAGCCTTTGTATTTACACTTTTAGTTTGTTCATATTTAAGAGATGCTATAGAATTACATTAATTATAAAAAATAATTTGCTTATATAACTAAGAAAAAAGTAGCTCGCTTCGCGATCCGCAGCTACAGGAAATAGTAGAGATATAAATAATTGTTTTGTTCTTTTTGTTTATATTTCTTGATTCTTGCTGCTTATTTCTAAGCAAGAATGCTTAGTTATTTTGTAACTAGCAAAGCAATTTTTTCTTATTTTCTTATTATTTTCAATTAAAACTATTTTCTTGCTTTTCCTTTGCTTATTTAAATAAATAAGAAAAGTTACCCCCACCCTATTTAGCTAGCAGCATTCGCATTCGCATTCGCATTCGCATTCGCATTCGCATTCGCATTCGCATTCGCAGCAGGAATTGCTGCTTCTAGCTTCTAATTGCTGCTTCTAATTGCTTCGCTAGTGTGAGCTTTTTACGAATTGCTTATAATTTTTTAACAATCCCCAGCTTGCTTCGCTATAAAAATAAATAGTTACTATTTTTTGCCTCTTAGATTTATTAAAAATAAAAATATGAATAATAGTAATAATTTGTTTCAAAATTTGCCAGATATAGTAGCTGCGGATCGCGAAGCGAGCTATTTTTTTCTTAATTATTGCTGTTAGAAATTAACGAAATAAACGAAATAAAATTGTTAGAAGTAACTTGGACTAATTATAACTAAGATACTACAATTAAAGCAAATGCAATGTTAATATCTTCCAATATTCGGAATTTATTTATGAAAATAAATAAAACAGTAATATAATTTAAGCCTCGGTTGCTTAGTGGTCAAAGCGCTATTCTGAAGATATAGATATGGGAGTTCAATTCTCTCCCGGGGCAATTAATAATAATTTCGTAATCTATATTGCTAGCTTCCAAAGTAATTTAGCATTCTAGCAGTAACTACAGCTAGTTACTGCTAGAATATTTAAATAATAAGATTTATTTGTTTGTCCAGAGTGTCTCTAACGAAATAAATTGTCATCTACTGCAGCTTGCTAGCTTTACTGCTTCTAATTACAAAATTACTAGGACTGCTGCGAATGCTAGCTTATTTATTAAAAATTAGGAAGCAGAACTCGGTTGGTTGAGTGTCCCCCTTTTAAGGGGAAAGTCTTTGGTTCAAATCCAAATGCTTTCAATAAATAATTTTATTCTTTAAGGAATTTATATAATTTCTTGCGTGCAGCATTCTAGCTGTTAGAAATTAACGAAGTTACAGCATAAAAATAAATAAAATATAATAGTGTTTTATTATTGATATTAAATAATCTGATAGATAAGCAATTAAAAGTTTCAAATTTATATGATTATATTGTGCTTATATATCTTTTTTTTAACTTTTACAATTTTTCTAAATTTTTCTCGATTTATTTTATTAAATTAATACAAAATTAGATCATATTTTATTTCTAATCTTGATCTAGATAATTGTAATTCCTTCTTGCGGAGCTAATAACAGAAAATAATATCCTAAATATGATTAAAAGCTATTATTTATTTGTACTAGAAAATATAAAAATTCTAGAATTTTTATAATCATTTATATAATTTTGAAAATTATCTTTATTAAATCTTTAGCTTGATTATCTTTTGTTAAAAAATCTTGGGTATTACCCATAAATATGTTTTGCAATTCCAAAGATTGGGCTTGTCTTTCCATTACACCACTCAAATTTTTATTAATTTCTTCTAAATTAATATTTTGTGAATTAAATCTTCCCTGTAATTCTTTAATTAAATCATCATGGGTTTTCAAAATTTGTGATCTTTCTAATAAATTAGCTCTTAAAGATTCCAAATTAGGGCCTAATTTAGGTGATGTTGGTGTAATAGATGTTGGTGTACCAGGATCAAACCCATCATCTTTTTTAAAATAATCCATTATATCACTCCATCCTATATAATATACACAACCAAAAATAATTACCAATAAAACACCACCTATTATATAATAATTTAAGTAGTTTTTATAATTATTAATTATTTCATTTTCTTTAGTGTTATTAATTGGTTTATCAATTTCTATTATATTATCATTTACTGGAATACTATCAGATTTAATATTATCATTTACTGGAATACTATCAGATTTAATATTATCAACACCAATTACCATATTATTAGGTTTAATATCTAAAATTTTAATAATAGTATCTCTTAAAATACTATTTAATATAGAAGTAATAGTTAAATAACTATTAGTAATAAAATCTACAATAAATAATGGTGTTAATTTCACTAATATTGTAAATAATGTAGTTAACACACCTAAACTTTCCCAATTTATATCAACATAAGAGATTATTATTATAATAGTTAATAATAAATTAATAAAAGATAATATATGAGCCATTGTTATAAAAATGTTAACAAAAATTCCAATAATATTAAAATTTCTAATTAAAAGATTTAAATTTATAATTAAATTTTTAAATAAATTCAATTTATTTAAGTCATTAGTTAATGCTATTTTAATAATAAAAACAAAATTGAAAAGCTATTAAATCATTAATTTTATATAAATATTTTTCTATTGTAATTAAAGTATTAAGCTCTATAAGTTTAATAATAAGTATAGTATTATTAATAATATTTATGGATTATAAAAAAATTGATTTAACTATCCCTGCAATATCTTGGTTATTCACTTCAATTTTGTTTTTATTTTTACCTGAAAGTATTCAAGGTGTTATTTATAGTTTTTTTACAAAAATAAGAGATTTTATTTATAAAATTTACCTAAAAGTAACAAAATTATATAGTAAAGAAATTAAAGAATATAATTAATGAGGATATAGAAGAAATTCCAGTAGAAATATCAAAAGATAATGAATATATAAAGAAGATGGTAAAATAAATAAAATTAAAGATGGTAAAATATATACAGTAGATGGTTATAGTACAACCACATATATAATTGCAGGAGTAATAATTATAGTATCAGGTTTTGTAATTTGGTATTATTGGGGTAATATTTCATCTATTTTTAAAAGAAGTGATGATGATGCATCAGATGGTACTGATTCAACTATTACACCTAATACTAGAGATTATTTTAAATATTTTAAAGAAGGATACAAAAAGATAAAGAAAAAATTTTAGATACTGCATTTGTAACACCTGAATTATCAAAATTTGCTTTAGGTAAAGGTAAAGAAGATATGTGAAATGGATTACCAATACCTAGAACTGAATTTACATAAAATGGTGATGAATTTTATGTAACTAGAAGTAGAGAGGGTCATTTTATAAATATATATAATAATAAAATTGAAAATTTACTGTAGATATAATAAATCCTGATTCATGTAAAAGTATAGGAAGTGAAGTAATATCATCTAGAGAGTATTTTGATATTTGGAATAAAAGAATTTTAAATTCATTCATTGCTCCAGAAGATTCATATATTAGAAATCAAGAAATAGATTATACTACAGTTTCTAATTTCTTATCTAAACCTTCAATTAATTCTACAAATATACCAGAAGATATTTTATCTATAGATATTTATTCAAGAAATCCTAAATTACCAGTATTTAATATAAATAGAAATAGGATTCCATCAACCTCTAATATTAATACAGAGGTTCAAGGTTTTAATAATTTTGATATTGATTTAGATAAAACACCTTATATTGATTTAGATAAAACTCCTAAAAGATATTATATTGAATTAGATAGAACTCCTACAAGAGCTAATATTGAATTAGATCAGGATATTACTGATTGGAATTAAAAGAGTAACTTGCTTTGTTATAAAGTAACTAGCTAGCCTAATTAGTTACTAAATTATTAAAATCTTATTAAATATAAGCTATAATTAAATATGGTAATAATATATCTACTGCTAAAGCTGCCATCCACTTTTAGTTGGATATAGTTACAGATAGTTATAAGTTCGAATCTTATTAGCTTAAAGGTTATTTTAACCGGGTCGTTAGTCTTCTATAATAACGCCAAATTATTTCCTGTTCTTTTGTTATACTATTCTTAATAATTTTCTAATTAGTAAAAACAGTAGAAATAAATAATGAATATTATATAAGTTTGTAAAATTCATATTTTTATACCTTTTGTAGAAAGGAAACAACTATCAATCTGAAAGATTAGAGCTATTATTCTATATTAAATAAATGGAGTTTAAATAGATAACACTAGAACAAATAAATATAAGTTAAATTATTATTAAAATAAAATAAAATGAAAATAATTTTTAAAAGAACTTTAATAGGAGTAAAAAAAGGTTTATTAACTCCTACATTATCTCCTAAATTATTAGAATTTCAAAGGAAACCTATAATAAGATTCATTAGAGTAATAGGTGGATTAAGTTTAATTAGTTTATTATCTAATAATTATTATGAATTAGATAGGATATTATTATATTTATCATATTTCTTTTCTATAATATTTTTAATATATCATATGTATATTTCTATACATAGATATAAACATATTAAATCAATTTTAAAAAATGATGAATTAGATATTAGAAATTCGCCTTTGGATAAATATGCTACTATGTTAGCTAGAGTTTTATTTTGTGCTAAAGGATTCTGTGATACTGCTGCACCTGTGGGTATAGGTTTAGGTTTAATGTTAGGAGCTGATCAAGTTTTAAAAGATGGAGGAAGAGATGCTTTTTTCGGTCCTTTATTAGGAAGTGGATTAAATAGAATTTTACCTAAATCTGAATTAGAACATTGGAAAGATGCCTATTTAGAAGCAACTAATAATTTAAATAATGCTGGAAAAAGTGACAAAATTATAACAGAACTGCTAAATAAAACTTCTGATTTATCTGATATTAGCGATAATGATAAAAAAGATTTACTTCATTTATTATCTGAAATTAAAGAAGCTAATAGCATAGACTTAAATTCTGCTAAAGAAGAAACAATTAAAGCTTTAGAAAATAAACCTAAATAAGTTATTAATTATTTAATTTATCTAAAATTTAAACTATTAATATTCCCACCCCGCTTAAATATAAAGTTCTGAAATATTACAAATTTGTGTCCTAAAAATACTAATTTTTAAAAAATCTCTCAAAAGGCAATTTAAAAAAATATAAAAAGAAATTACTATTAAACATACCTGAATTAAAAACTGTGTGTCCTCCCATACTACTATATCTCCACGCCTATATTTTTCAAATTTTATTGGAAAGGATGATAGTTTGGAAATTAGACTAGCTGCGAATGCTGCTAGTAAAAAAATATAATAATTTAATTAAAGGAAATATTAAAATGGCAAGAGTGAGGTGATTCGAACACCTATCCTCGATTTTGGAGATCAACATATTAGCCAATTAATACTACACTCTTCAAATAATTAACACTAAATTTGAAACTTAAATACGAACAAAGAGACTTGAACTCTTAAGGGTTTACACCCACTTCTTCTTAAGAGAAGATTGTTTACCAATTTCAACATGTTCGTATCATTTTAATATTTCCAATTAAAAAAAAATATAATTAAATTATTATATTTTTCTTTATATAAACAAATTTTTCTAGCTGCTGCTTCTATAAAAAAGCAGTTATTTTTTGTTTTTTTTTGTTTTTAATATAATTAATAATCTTCTTTTAATTTTTCTATTGCTGGGCTATAATTAATTTTTTTATTTAAAATATATATTATACTTATATCTCAATATTTAATATGAAATGGAAATATTTATAAGATTACTTGTATACTCGCTTTTGCTCCGCAAATAAGCAATTTAATTAATTTTTATATATAATTGCTTGTAATTTAAATAGATTAATTCATTATTTTTATATTCTTATATTATTAATAAAAGAGAAGCTAATTATAATAATATAAATTTTATACATAAATTTTAGTTTTAAATTTAATTATATAAAATATTTAAATTTTGATTAAAATATAAAAACTTATTTAGCTATTGCTTTTTTTAAATCTAGTTAATAATTATTCTGCTGTTTGTTATAAAATTAGCTAGCAGTTGTTGTTGCATCAAGGATTTAAAAAGAGATTTAAAAAAAGCAACAAGTAATCAGCATCTTGCTTGTTACAAAATAACTAGTTACTAGTAGTTACAAAGCTGCTGTTACAAATTGAAATAATGCTGTCAAAATAGACTAGTTATTTAATTAAAAATTACTAGAAAATATAAGTAATAGTAAATTAAATATAATATAAATTTAATAATAAACCGATAATATTTTTTATAAGCAATGAAATCTTGGCAAAATAATATATTATTAAATAATCTGTTTTTAGCTCAAAATAATGAAATTAAAAAAGATTTAACTAATAAAAATATTTTAATGAAAAATTCATCTTTTGATTCTAGTTTTAATTCAGTACAAAGTATTAATACTAATTTATCTTATCTTAAAAAAGAATATAAAAATATTAATAATCATATAATATTGGCAATAGTTAGAGCTAGTAGATCTATTAGAGTTTCTAGAGATCACTTGAGATTTATTAGAATATTAAAAATTTTAAATCTTATTTGCTATAGCAAAGCTGCTGCTGCAAAGCAGCAGGAGGAGTTAATAAATACAGGAGGTAATGCGGTATTAGCTAATAAAGAAATTTCTATAGCGCAGCTTGCTTCATTAAAAAAATTTAAATTAATTATTAAATTATTTAGTAAAAATTTCACAGCTGCTTGCATTGGTAATAAAACCCACTCAATAGCAATAGGATCCAGCTGCAGCAAAGCAGGACTAGAAATTTCTAATTTAAACTACTCAAATTCTAATTTATCTTTATCTAAAGCAGGTCAATATTTAAAAATTTTAAATAGTAATTTACTTTTAAGAAATAGAAAATTTGATTTATTAAGATCAAATTTAGCAGTTATTCTTAAAAAAAGAATAAAAACTTTTAGTGAAATATTTTCTGCAGCTGCTATTTTGCAGCAACACACACACACAGAAAATAATTGCAAAAATTTACCTAATAAAAATTATATTATATCTCAATATTTACAAAATTATATACAAACTAAATTAAGTTTAAATAAATATAAAGGGTGCTGTAGCAAAGCAGCAACTAGAGTTAGTTATAATAAAATTATAGGATATAAATTTAAAAGTAATTACAATAATAATTTTAAAAAAAATCCTACTTGCTTCCTTGGTGCTGCTGCAAATACAACATATTTTAATGGCGCAGAAACTTATAAATTATTATATATTTTTTTTAAAAGTATGTATTGTTTAATAAGTAAACCTGTTTTTAAATATACTAATGATAAAATTATAATACAACTATTCTATTATTTAAATATTCCTAGAAAAAAAATATATAGATTATTTTCAATTTTTTATATTAATTCTATTAAAAAAAAATGGTCAACTTCTCTAGTTTGCTCCGCAAATAATAAAAAAAATAAAGATTCTTCTAATTTAGTAACTAGCTGCTCCGCAGCAAAAATAAGATTTTTATCAAATAAAATTTATATTAGATTGAGAGTTAGAAAAGCTATTTCTAGACTTAAAAATAAAATTAATTTAAATTTATTATTTAAATTAAGAAAATTAAGTTTAAATAAAATTTTCGATAATAAATTTAAATTAATTTGTGAAATTTTGAGTAATAGTTTTAATAGACCTGTTGAATTACAATTAACTAGATTACATCATCCTTATCATGATAGTAATATTTTAGTCAATATTTTAGCTTTAAATCTTAAAAATAAAAGAAAAAAAGCTAGTATTTTGCTGCAAAAGATTTTTTCTAAAAATCCAGTGAAAGATTTAAATGATCCTAATTTAATATCAGCCAATAGTATTCCGGCTTTCTTATCTGGATTAAATATTAAAATATCTGGGAGATTAATGGGTGAATCTATTATACCTAGAAGAACTACTAAAATATTTGGAAAAGGAGCTTCTGCTACTGGTAAAGTCAATTATTTAGATGCAGCTAGAATTACACACAAAAATAGAAAAGGAGCTTATACTATCAAAATTACTTCAGGTCAAAATTTTTTTTAAATGTACTCAATACGAAGCAATATTTTTATAGCTAATTAGCTTCAAAAATAAATCGATTATTTCTTATTATTTATCTAGCTTAAGCTAGATAGATAATTAATTACTTGTCTCTTTCTTGTAACAAGCAAATAAATAACAGTAAATTTTTTTAGTATTAAAGATTAGTTAATATAGTTATAATTCTTTTATAGCTTATCTCTAAATAAAATTGCTTCCAAACCCCCACCCAATAATTTTTAATAGCAAAGATAATACAGCAAGCTTAATCAGCTTCTTGCTAGAAATTAGCGGCTTTTCGTAAAAAAATAATTTATTTTTAAATGCTGTCTTTTGTAAGCAAATAACTTTGTAGTTTATTATAAAATTACAGCAGTATTCTTGCTTGTTACAAAATAGCTAGCAGCAAGCAAGTTACAGTAAGCAGCAGCTGCATTATTTGCTTTTATAAGCAACCATAAACTAGCTTATAAAAATTATTTATATACAGATTAAATTAAATATACTGGGCAGGTGATCCGATTGGTAATGGTGGTTCTCTGTAAAAGAATTGGTTAATAGCCGCAAAAGGTTCGATTCCTTTACTGCTCAATATTATTATAATTGTATTATTTTCTTTGTTGCTTATAAAAAGAAAACAATTAATTAGATTTTTATCAATCAAAAAAAAATTTACTGTTCTTGTAACTTGCGGTGCTAGTAATTAGTTATTTCTAACAGCTAGGATTTGTATGCTCAAACTAAATAAATTTTAGTATTATTGCTTTGCTACGAAGTAAATTAGGAGCCTTAGCTAGGAATAATATTTCTATATTTACTATAAAAGTAAATTTGTAATATAAGAATAGTAAATTGAATTTAAATAAATTGCAAATCATAAAATATAATTAAATTATATTATAACTTATATATAAATATTTTTAATAGAAATATTAAATAATATTATACTGGCAGCTGCATTCTTGTCATTTTGAGTCATTTTTGAATGCAAAATTTGCAGCATTCGCTACTATAAGCTAACCTGAAACAAAGCTTGCTTCCTAGCTGCGGTGCAACAATTCTAGACTCACTTTTTAATCTAAGTATATTGCTTAGAAGCAAGCAATAATATTGCTGCTTATTTATTATCAGCAAAAGCTAAAAATATTTATATTAAATTGCAGTGTAGCAAATGCAAAGCAGCTGCAATTTAAACTGGTTATTGCAAAGCAAGTGAAATGGTGTAATTGGTAACACAGCAGTCTCATGAGCTGTTATTTAAGATTCGAATTCTTATTTCGCTTTTAAATTTATTTTTTAGCTGCAAATGTTGTAAAAATAGACAACTCTTTTTTTTAAATTTATCTAATTTCATCCTAGTGTCTTTTCTTGTTTTTTTAACTAGTTTGCTTAGAAATAAACTTGCTTCGCAAGGACAGCTTATTGCTTTTATAAGCAAATCAAGAATAAATAATAATTATTATATAATAGTTGTAAATACAGCAACTAATTAACGAATTAAGCAATTAAATGCTTTGCTATAAATAAGCTAGCTGAACTGGCTCGCTTCCAAAGCAACAATGCAAGAATGCAGCTATTTTTTTTCCAGAGCAGATGAAATTTGAATTATTTTTAGTTGCTGTATTTATCCTAGTTATTTTGTAACAAGGACGCTAGCAAAAGCATTTAAATAACGAGTATAGTTAAATGGTATAACTTCTACCTTCCAAGTAGAAATTATCAGTTCGATTCTGATTACTCGTATTTATAAAAAATTTGAGCATATTTATAATATAATATATAGGTATTTTTTATAAAATATATAAAGATATTAAATTAAAATATTTTACATTTTATAATCTCATTAATATTATTATTATTTTTTATATTCTAATTGTCAATTTTGACAGCATCTTTACTTGTTCTGTATTTACTAATTGTTATTATTTCTAGTAATTTATAACAAGCTGATTTATTAGCAAACGGTGCCAGGACAGAAGAGCATTAGCAAATAATGCAGATATTTATTTAATAATAAACGCTAGATTTAAATTTTTGTATCTGATAGTTAAATTGTAAATATAAAATATTTTATAATAGGTCAGGTCAATTAAATTTAAAAAGCAGAGATTTTTCTTTCTTAGATAAGCTCTTTAAAGACTTAAATTTAAAACTTGCAGCATTCGCTGCTTTCTAACTTAAAAAAAGCAGTTTTCTTGTAACTTGCTTAGAAATAACTAGAAGCTAGCAATTGATTAATAGTAGACAAAAAAAAAAATTAAGAAATATTACTTGCTTTGCAACTAAAATTATGCCTCAAATAATTCCTTTTTATTTTGTCAGTCAAATTTTTGTAACATTTATTTTATTATTTAGTGTTATTTATGTACTTTCTAAATATATTTTACCTTTAAATTTATTTTCTCAAGTTATTAGAAGCTATATTATAAAATTAACAAATAAAAATTAAATTTTTTTAATTAAGCAATATTTATTATAACCCCCTTGCTTTGCTAAAAAAATTCACCTATTTCAATAATTTTAAAAATAAAATCAACCGAGGAAATTTCTAAATAAAAGTATCGATGATGATATAGTAATAACATTATAAACAATAAAAATAAATAGTAATTTAAAGGGATTATTAAGGAACAAAAAAGCAAATTTACAAAAAAGGAGGTAAATACCAAAAGCTTTATTCTGAATTTAGGAATTGGTTTGTGTAATTAATAAGTTTATTATTAATATAGCAAATTTATTAGTAAGCGATCCTAAGGTAAATCTTATCTATAATATACTTCCTGAAGTAAAACATTTTATGTAAGGAAAGGAAAGGAAATCAACCGAGACTCCGAAAGTAATGGCGAGTGAAATCGGATTAGCTTTAAATTTATTGTAATATAATTATGAAAATAACTTATTATTAACTTGAAATTATCTTCTTATTTTTAATTTAAAAATATTTAATTTAAATTTTATTTAGTTTTCTTATTCTTTATTTTTTTTCTAATTTTTTAATTCAATACAAAATATAAATTTAATTATAAGTGTGCTTAGTTTAATTAAGAAGACAAAAATTATAGTAGTAAAATTTCATGTAATTTTTGTACAGAATAAGGTTATACCAGTCCTGTAGAGTTAATAACAATAATCATGGTCTAGACTTAATTATTAACTTATTTAGTTAATAATAATTTTGTAGAACTAGAGTGAGTACAATGAGAGATAACTTGTTGGAATATAGGGGAACCATCCTCTAAAGCTAAGTATTGTAAATTTAGCGATAGTGAAAAGTACTGTGAAGGAAATTTTTGAAAAGTTAGTAGTAAACTAGGTGAAATAGATTGTGAATTAGTAATTCTATAAGCAGTCGAAATTCCAATTTTTTTATATAAAATATTTAATTAAGGAATGACGGCGTACCTTTTGCATAATGGGT
>Ga0307509_10008530_pt1 | contig 13042 bp, 9 predicted proteins | sample 10_EM_MG_FD_202245 | JGI IMG/M metagenome (GOLD analysis project Ga0307509, IMG submission 202245) | Populus trichocarpa ectomycorrhiza microbial communities from riparian zone in the Pacific Northwest, United States - 10_EM | ecosystem: Host-associated > Plants > Roots > Unclassified | place...
GAAAAGAGAATATTTTTTTTAATTTGTTTTACCGGTCAATTTTCCTGCCTCATTCACTAGAAGAAATTGGTACCTATTTTTGCAGATCCTTGCTGTCCCTACCCATTTTTACTTTAGAAATGGTTTGTTTATCCAATGTGTATGTTTGAGCATTTCAAAAGCATGTTTTGCTGAATTTTGACTTCTTTTCCACCTCCTATTCTGTTTGTATACAAGGACCAATGATCAATTGTTATTCGAAGCCTGTTTTCCGGCGTCTTTCACCTCTTTGACCACTGTTGGCAGAGATCAATGCTTTCTTGTGTTTGGTCTCCTTTTATGTGGCGATTCTTACAGAATCCAACTTCCACCCGTATCACATTTCTATTAGGAGATCCTTGTAAAACAGCTGGAATTTACCTATTTTCTTGGAAGGGTGCTATTTTCTGTTTTGCTCTCATTTCTCATTTTTCTATTTTTCATATCAATGCAGTTTATCTTGATACACATTGTGTTGGATTCTCTTATTTTTCACAAGTCATTCACTTGATGTGTCCAGCGTTTCTGACTATGTCATTTGTGTTCTTGGCAGACATATGTTCTGGATGTTCATCCTTTCAACCCGCGAATAGCTATGAGTGCTGGCTATGATGGAAAAACAATAGTGTGGGATGTGAGTCTTCATTTTGCTGAATCTCATTTTATATTGCAATACCTTTCTTTGGTTACTGTTTGCATTCATATATTTTTTTCTTTATTTAGATTTGGGAGGGCACACCCATCCGGATCTACGAAATTTCACATTTCAAGTTGGTTGATGGAAAGTTTTCACCGTAGGTGCCTATTGATGCTTAATATGGAATCTCTAATTTTGTTGATTCTGTTGGTATCACTCTTCTGAATCAATGTCCAAGAACATATGAATCTTACAAGTTTTTCATTGTTTTACGATAGTTTAATTTTCTAAAGTAGAAGCTTTCTAGACTATTAATTTACTGTTTTCAGCTTTATTTCAAGTTATGTTACGAGAGATTCTCATCGGACTTTGGGTTAACTCCTTATAGTTAGGCTAGTGTATCAGTTTTTGTATTTTAGCCTCATGGTTATTTTACCAGTTCAGTAAAGTTAAACTTTTCCTGGACTCGATTCATCCAAGTAAATGTCAGATGAATTTTATGCGATTGTGAATCCATGTTCAGGTCTCAAATAGGCGTTGCCACTTAGCAATATTATATCAGTTTTGCATGATTATTTGTTGTACATGTAGTTTATTATACTTGAGATGGAGTTTAATTGTATGCTTTCCCAATCAAAATGCTGGAAGATATATCTGTAAATTTCTTGCAACCTTACTGCTGCTGTCATGATTATCATTCACTACTTTTATAACAGGGACGGGACATCTATTATACTTTCGGATGACGTGGGTCAGTTGTACATATTAAATACAGGCCAAGGCGAGTCCCAAAAGGATGCTAAATATGATCAGGTGCGTTATAAATAACCACTCGTGTTTGGAGGTTCTACTGAGAACTCTCTGGAAATGCATTATGATACTCACTCTGTGTACAGTTCTTCCTTGGTGATTATCGGCCCCTGATACAAGATACCTACGGAAATGTACTTGACCAGGTTAGCTAGCTGTGTATAATTTGGTGGCTTCAGCAAACCTATGTATTACTATGCACTACATCGCATACATAATGTCAAGAAACATGCACCTTGAGAAGTACTTGATATTATAGGGAATGTAACATCTTGATTAAAGGCAGTATGTTATAGAAGTTCCCTTTTGATTAATTGAGTTTATTGTTGAGTTCCATACTCACCTGAAAAAATTCTTGCCCATCCTTTTGTAGCCCTAATTCTGAATTACTAAGCATGTCATTTTGCAGCCTGTGGCAATTACTTATTGCTTGCATGCACACATGCATATCTATATGCAAAGTTATTTTAGTCAATGCATGAGTTTATAAATGACTATAATTGTATCCCTAAAAAATATTCTTTGCTATAATTGTCGGGTTTTGAAATTTTGACTCATGCAGACCAAATAGATCCTACATGAGATGTAGTAGTATTGAAGTTCTGATTTACATAGTTACTTTACATTTTGTGTTCACTTCTCGATGTCAAACAATGTGAAACATCTAATTCAGGAAACTCAGCAAGTACCATTCCGGCGGAATATGCAGGATCTTCTTTGTGACTCAGGTTTTAATTTCACCTGGCAACTTTTATCATTATGGAATTCTTATGGCATATGCAATTTTCAATTACATTCTCTCAAGTGCTTGTTTTTTTTGAGAATTCTAGGGATGATTCCTTATACGGAACCTTACCAGAGCATGTACCAGCAGAGACGGTTAGGAGCTCTGGGTGTGGAGTGGAAGCCATCTTCTGTAAGATTTGCTGTTGGACCAGACTTCAGTCTAGACCCGGATAACCAAATGCTCGCCTTGGCCGACTTGGATGTATTGGTTGAGCCACTGCCTGATTTCATAGATGCCATGGATTGGGAACCAGAAAATGACATGCAAAGTGATGAAAATGATTCAGAGTACAATGCCCCTGAAGAAAATTCTTCTGAGGCCGAGCAAGGAAGGTCAAATTATAGTTCCTCTGGTGATCCAGAGTGTAGTGCAGAAGACAGTGAGGCTGAGGGCAGGGATGGTTTCCGAGGATCTAAAAGGAGAAAACAAAAGGCTGAAGTACATGTTTTTAAACAATTTTCTTTCAAAATATTGGATTTCATGCATGCTTGACTTGCTAGCTTATTCTTCTTGCCCCCACTTTTTGCAGATTCAGATAATGACTTCTTCTGGGAGGCGTGTTAAAAGGAAGAATTTGGATGAATGTGATGGAAACTCAATTAGAAGTAATCGAACTAGGAAATCAAGGATTGACAGGAAAGCTTCAAAGAGGAAGTCTTCCACTTCAAAGGCCTTGAGACCTCAAAGAGCTGCTGCCCGCAATGCGCTTAGTTTATTTTCAAAAATTACTGGAACAGCTACAGACGCAGAAGATGAAGATGGCTCAGAAGGTGACTTATCAGAAACTGAATCTGGAATGCAAGACTCAAATATTGAAAGCGATGAATCAGATAGATCTTTGCACGATGAGGGAAACAGGAATTTGAAAGGAAAAGATATCCTGGAAGAGCCTGAAGACTTCGCAAAATATCATGAATTTACTGAATCGCACATGAATACTATAAATAGGAGGAGATTGGTCCTTAAACTGCCAGTTCATGATTCTAGTAAGATTGTGCTCCCAGAGTGTGGAATGCACAAGGGTGACAGCCAGGTTGATTTGGTTGGATCATCATCCAAAGCTCCTCAGGAAGCCACTGAGGTAAATGGGGTTCCTACAAGCTCTCAAGATCCAGGATATTTTTCTGGTGATGCACATTGCAGCAGAATGGATGGAGGAAGAAGAGCACAGATAAAAAATTATCCTTTGGACCTGTCTGAAGAATATAAAAATGGGGATATCAGATGGGGAGGTGTAAAGGCTCGTACTTTTAAGCGTCAGAGATTGGGAGAATCCATTTCATCAGCAGCATATACTGGATCTAGTGCATGCCTTGGTGAACACAATGAAAATGAAAATAATCTCAACAGGTACTCAAAACTTCAGGAGGATAATGGCACAATATCCCCTACTTTAGAAGTTCAAAATAACACGGACAAAGGAGTTGTACCAGTGAATGGAAGAAATGCTGGTGCTGATACCTTTGAGCTTGTAAATGATGTGTCCAATGGTGAAGAGCACCCAACCTTCAACGGATGCCTGGACTCTGATAAATTACCAACCCTGGGTCACATGGTTAATGGGAATGACAACCCTCCTGATCTCAGAGAGAGCCTCCCGCCTTTCTCAACAAAGATAAGGATAAGATCAAAAAAGATATTGAAGGACTCACTAGATAATCAAGGAAATGGTAGGTGTGATTTATCTACTGATAAACCTGCAAACATGACACAGAATCCAGTCAAGGAGATGCTGGAGAATAATGGCTCCAATGGAATTGCTCCAGAATATAAAGGTGATGGATTGGAAGAATCAGATACTCAGATTGGTGAAATTTCCATGCCATCCTTGGACAACTCTTCGGGGTCCCGTTCAGATCCGAAAAGGATGTTTGATGTTGTTTACAGAAGGTCAAAGCCAGGCAGAGGTAGAATTAGCTCAGAAGGTGATGGTAGCATCAGAGAAGACACTTTAAGTGCTTGTGACCCTCATCTTGATTTCAGAGGGGATTCCTATGAAGGCGCATCTGGTGGATCTCATAGAACACGTTCCATGGGCTTGAAGGCACCTACACATGATTCAAATATGGCAAGCAATAATCTCCAGTTGGAGCAGGGACATGAATCAGATGATACTTGTAGAGATGCCCTCAACAATTCCATTAATAGATGTCAGCTTTCATGTGAAGAATGGGGATCCAGCTCAAGGATGACAGCTCGCTTGAGATCTACTAGAAACAGGAAAGCCAGTTATCACTTTCGTGACACAAGTCCAGTAGATGGAAGGAAGTTGCATCAGTCAGCCAAAAAAGCATCATGGTTAATGCTGTCAATGCACGAGGAGGGGTCTCGTTATATCCCCCAGCAAGGGGATGAAGTTGCATATTTGAGACAGGTTAGTCTGAAGAGATGCTAAAGATTATTATCTTGATTCTTGCCTAAGGTTAATTGCAATTTAGGTCTTATAATTTAAATGATTTATCTTGGAAGCTTCTTTGTTTTTTCAGGGCCATCAAGAGTACTTAGATCGCATGAAGTCTAAAGAAGCAGGCCCTTGGAAAATAATGAAGGGAAACATTAGGGCGGTCGAGTTCTGTAAGGTTGAAGCCCTTGAGTATGCTGCTCTTGCAGGATCTGGAGATTGTTGTTGCAAAATGACGCTTAGATTTGTAGATCCTACTTCCAGCACATTTCAGAAATCATTCAAGTTAACTCTACCCGAAATGACTGGCTTCCCAGATTTTCTTGTTGAGAGAACTCGGTTCGATGCTGCCATACAGAGGAATTGGAGTCGTAGGGATAAATGTAAGGTCTGGTGGAAAAACGAGGGTGAAGAAGATGGTGATTGGTGGCATGGCCGGGTTCTATATACGAAGCCCAAATCTTCGGAGTTTCCTGACAGTCCATGGGAGAGGTGTACTGTTCAGTACAAGAGTGATCCCAAAGAATTGCATGAACACAGTCCTTGGGAGCTTTTTGATGATGATACTCAGTTGGAGCAGCCTCGTATAGATGAGGAGATCACAAATAAGTTGTTGTCTGCCTTCGCCAAATTAGAGCGATCAGGCAAAAAAGACCAGGTAATCATGCATGAGGGTGGGAAAAGAATTTATTGTATAAGATCTTTGTAAATGTTTTAGATGTGGCTACTAAATCAATTCAAAGATATCGTGGGGACTTGTCTGATTTTTTTTTTGCGCATATTCAGGATCACTATGGGGTTGAAAAGCTAAGGCAAGTTTCACAGAAGTCAAATTTTATTAACAGGTATATTCTCTTGCCTTTTTTTTTGTTCTGAGACGCTTGATTTTTTTTCAAGAAGCACGTATTAGCAGTAACTTGCAAAATTTTTGGTGCTTGAGCTGGTGTTTGATCCCTGAAATTCCCAGGTTCCCAGTTCCATTGTCTCTTGAAGTGATCCAGTCAAGGTTAGAAAACAACTACTATAGAAGCTTGGAGGCATTGAAGCATGACTTTGAAGTCGTCCTCTCAAACGCAGAATCACACTTTGAGAAGAATGCAGAGCTCTCCATAAAAATGAGACGTTTATCAAACTGGTTCGCGCGGACATTATCATCTTTGTAGCCTCAAATTGTTGGGATATTAGTTGGGCCCATCGGGTTTTTCCCCTCATAATTTTTTTGTACATAATTTTTTTTTTATTTACCGGGAGGTATTTCACCCTCTAGCTTCAATTTTGGGAATCGGTTTTCCTTATGTTTTTTATGCGTCGTTTTAGGGGAGATAGAGCTCTCAGGGGAAAGTAGCTTGATTGCTGTGGAAAAATTTCCACAGGAAGATTCATTCTTGTATAGACAACATTGTTAGCATCCTCACAAATGAATACAGAAACTGCCCACCGTTTTAGCCCTTAGTTGCTGACGTTGTCGTTCACGTTCTAGTTCTTGTTCTCAAATGGCAAGTTTGAACTTCTTGTTCTCAAATGTTTTAGGAGGTAACGTTCTTGTTTGACGCCAAAGATTATTAGTACAATGCCACTTAGGTCTGCATTGCCGTGGTATCTTATTTAATATTTTAATGAAGTATGTATTTAAGTATTTTTGTTATCTAGAGATCTTTATTATGGAAGAATCTTCACTCATATGTAACATGCATTGGTATTATTTTTCACATTTAATATTACTAAATTAATACACTTTTAAACATTATAAATAAATGATCTTTAATATTATTAAACTAATACACAAATATATCATCTACAATGAAAACATATTGATAAATTATTCTACAAACATTTATAATCACTTAAAAAAAGAAAAAAATATTGTGATTCAAACAAATAGAATAATTTGCATAAATATATATCAAGTAATGAGATGTTTGAGTTGGACCAAATCTAACCTATTTTATAAACAGAGTAATTTTTAATTATAATTGCATTCTCTAATATTATAGGACAACTTTGTCGTTTTTTAGGGTTTTTTTATTACTTTTTAAAATATATTTCGCTTAAAAATATATTAAAATAATATGTATATTTTTATTTTTAAAAGTTATTTTTGACATGCGCACATTAAAATAAATTTAAAAATATAAAAAAATAATTTTAAACAAAAAAATTTAATTTTTTTTAAGAAACACAATTTCAACTATATTCCCAAACTTACAAAAGATTGATCAAATCTAACCTATTTTACATAACTAATGAAAACATATTGATAAATTAAACTGAACCGAACATATTATAACTAAATTGAACCGAAACCGGTCGGTTTGAACAACAGAAACTTGCTTTCTATCTCAATGAAAACATATTGATAAATTAACTAAATTGAACCGAAACCGGTCGGTTTGAACAACAGAAACTTGCTTTCTATCTCAATGAAAACATATTGATAAATTATTCTACAAACATTTATAATCACTTAAAAAAAGAAAAAAATATTGTGATTCAAACAAATAGAATAATTTGCATAAATGTATATCAAAGTAATGAGATGTTTGAGTTGGATCAAATCTAACCTATTTTATAAACAGAGTAATTTTTAATCATCACTGCATTCTCTAAAATAATATGACAACTTTGTCTTTTCTTAGGGGTTCTTGCCTGTTTGTTTTTGCTTTTCAAAAGTATTTTTGAAAAAAAATAAATTTTATTTTATTTTATTTTGCTTCAAATTAATATTTTTTTGGTGTTTTCAAATCATTTTAATGCGCTGATGTCAAAAATAATTTTTCAAAAATAAAAAAAATATTATTTTGATACTTTTCCGAATGAAAAACATTTTAAAAAGCAACCGCAACCACATTTCCAAACACTAGTAAAGTTACTTTTTAAAATGTTTGTCACTTAAAAATATATCAAAATAATATATATTTTTTTATTTTTAAAAATTATTTTTGATATGCGCACATAAAAATAAATTTAAAAATATAAAAAAATATTTTTAAACAAATAAAAATTAAATTTTTGTAAGAAACACAATTTCAACTATATTCCCAAACTTACACTAACTCTACAATAACAAAAATCACCTCATTTTCTAATAAATATAAATAGGCTCATATGTGATAGGGTTTCCAGGATTTATTTTTGATTTCCTCATTCCTTCAGCTCCAATTTTAAATTTGAAATACTATTTTTTTTTTTTTTTCCTTGCGGGTTTCTAAAATCTTAACTTTCCCAACTGATATCTTGCTTCCTGATTCTTTGCTTGCCAGACAAGTTTTTAGAAACATCACATTATCCAATATTTGAATAACTATTTTCCTCTTCCTTTGCTTCCAATAATAATCATACATGTTTTTTTACCTAATTTATAATCACAATATCCATGTATGAATAGTTTCTACTTCATATTCCTTCGCTTCCAAGGCTTGACTCTAATTAATAACAACACAACATCCCGTAATTATATAATTGTCCTTCATGATTCAAATGATCGCAAAAACCTCCACAAAATCAGCAGATAAGAACCCGTGCATGGGATCTCAACTATATCAGTCTTGAAAACATTTCTAAATGCGTCCTAATTAGAGCTTTGATTGATGGACAGATAAATCTCAATCTCTCCACCTATGGCCACAATTCGGGTTGCATACAAAAACCAGCGTCTTAGAAGTTGCCTGCATAATTGAAGAAAACACCACATTAGAACTTAAAAGAATCAATCGCTGTTTCATGATTACAGCAAGTTCATTAGTTAATGATCCTAATAAGCACATTTGATTAGTAAATAACTTCTAAATAAAAAACAAAGACCTTAAATGGATGGTACTGTCCAATGCTTGCTTACACAGATGCACCAGAAAAACAAGTTGAAAATGAATTAATAATAGACATCTGCAATCATAATGGCAACTCAGTGGCAGCTACATGCATGGATAAACTGGAGAGAAATATCATTCATAAGAGAGAAGATGACAGTCAATTGTGAGTTCACACTTTCCCAGCAATGGATTCTACCATGCACTTCAATCTTAATGGAAAGTGTCAAAAGCTTGAGTTTTAGATAGGGTGGCTGTACGTTAGAGTATTAATAAAGGCATTTTCTGCCTACATATATGAAAGAGATCTTTCAAGAAAAGTAGTTCTTCAAAGCCAAACACACAAGATATCACAAAAACCAAATTGCCATGGCGCAGATTTAGAGGAACTCTAGAATTGCATTTTAAAGGAGTAACCATCTCAACCACAGTTCCTGCAACCACGATGAGCAACTTCTAACAGGGTGTAGCTGTAGAGCAGTAAAAGACGAGACGAGTAGCTAGTCTTTAATGTAAATATATATTTTACCCGGGACATATGGGGCAATCCATGACACATAAACCAATGAGAAATGATGAAACATGCATGTGAAGAGAGGAAAAACACAGAAACACTTCAGTACATGCTAATCTAATCTCATTTGTACAGGAAGAAAAGAAACAAAGAATGTGCAATCATGTCAAATTAAAAAGAATAGTGCTTCTGTTAACAAGGCACATAGCCCTTTCCTTTTGACTACATCCATAGGCTATGCCAAAACCATCTCCAATGTGTTTCTTTTCAAATATCACTAACACTACATCCTTCAACTAAATTTGCATGTCAACGACCCACAAACAACAGGTGGCATTGTGTTAGATAAAGCATACTCATCCTCTTCAGTTGCAAATATGCCATAGCAACCTTTCACACAGATACCCCTAAAAATCAAACCTAGGTCATACCCTACCGTGTTTCCCCTTTATTAACGCCTACGTTTTCCGCTCGTATTCAATCTGGTTTTGGATCAAAACTTTTTAAAATATTTTCAAAATAAGCACAGCCGCTCATCAAAATGACGCAAACAATTTTTTGCCAAAGACCAATTAACAAGCGCACCAAAAAATATTTCTATACAATGCTAACAGACCCAGATACCAATTTTATTTTTTTTATAAAAACAATAGAACATATTCCTATTGGCATTAAATAGCATAAAAAATAGTACTGACCTGGAAGAAGACAGCTTCAGGATGTTTGCAGACAGTGCAAGTAGCAGCTTTAGTGCGAGGAAGAGTAGGGTCAGCAGCTACATGTAATACCTGAGTTTTCTCTGCTACTGAGTGATGCACCTCCTTCAGTACACACATTTATTATCAGCCACTTGCTGGAACAAAAAAAAAAAGAAAAAGATTAGGGTTTTTCGTTTTAATAAATAACGGGTTTAGTTTTAAATTGAATTATGAATAGCCTAAACTAAACCTGGTGATCACTGATCACAGTTGCGGCAAGCGTAGAGGAGGATTTTTTGGTCTCTGTCTTCTCTAGGGTACAGAATGTTGTTGCTGCAAAACATTCAATCAATTAAAAGACCCGAAAGCAAACAAAATGTGAGTCTTCGAACAAGATAACTGGTGTTGTTACCATTCACGGAAAGATTACTCATCTTGCTGCTACTTTTCTTTTTTTTCGAGAAGTATTTTAGACTAGAGGGAAAAATATGGTAGCAGCGCACTTTGCATACAGGAAACATATAAGCTTCAACTTAAAGTACCCGAAAATTAATCCCCTAGCATGCTTGCAATTGTTTTGTTTATTTTTAGAAAATATTTTATAAAAAAATTGTTCATTAAAAATTATTTTATAGTTATTTTTTAATTTATTTTATTTACTAAAAAAATATTTTCTAACTCATAAATTTTCATAAAATACTTTACCAATAGTTATCTATTTATAATATAATATCATTTAATTATTTTATGGAAAAATATTTTACATAGAAAAATATTTACCATTTATAAATTATTTTACACAAAACAAACGGCATAAAAATATTCTGAGTTCTGTTATTTACAGATAATATTTTGCATTTTTTGCCACGGGACTCCTCATTTCTTTGGTATATAATAACCCATGAATGATTTTTTATAGTATGTGATATGGATCCTCTGGATTAAAGAAACATTGCATAAACTTCCAAGGACTCGGTCAATATAATAGAGCACTCATTATTGTCTATATATCACACTTGAGCTCGCAAAATCCAGACATACAAGTCAATACTAAGACTTGGATACAAAGGCACATATCGCTTATTTTTTAGCCCAACAACTCAAAAGAACAAACATTTGCTTCGTACTATCTCTCTCTCACACACACACATGCACACAGATCGATTATCCACTACTGAGGAGGGATATCCTCTTATTCCGCTCTCCTAGTAGAGTATTGTGTTTTCAACCCATGGAAAAGCCGTTCACTGACAACCCTCCATCAATACAAATGACCTGTCCAGTTGTAAACGATGGCCCCGGCAGGCAAAGAAATGCGACAACAGAAGAGACTTCTCCTGGTTCTCCAGCACGTCCCATGGGGGTCCGATAAGCAAGCTCCTTCACAACACTTTCATTTTGAAGACTCTGCAGGGAAAATGAAATAGAGGTGACGAGTCATTGATTAGGTAATTTCAGATGATCATGAAGAGCCAGGCAAAGTCACCTACTGATTAATTATATGAAGTGATAAATGGTCATTTAACCTGAAAGAAAACCCAGAGAAGGCATGCTCCTAAAAGAAGTAACCACACCTAGAAAAGCTAAGTTTCATACCTTCCTCCAATTATTTATTGGATAAGAACCATGCATGATCATTTCATTAAAATGTCAGCACACAATGCTTGACTATATTTCATTGAAATGTAAACAATACAAGACGCAAATTTTAATCAAGGAAATGGACTTTCATCGCATGCAATGTTGAAAATAGAGGAATGATAATTTTTTTCTCAGCAGCAACTACTTGCTTGCACATATATGGAATATATAATTCCTTGATGGTTTTTTGCTTCGAAAGAGTGAAAAACATCTGCTATCCTAATAGCATCCATGTTCTTACGAAATTTTAATTACATGGTCAGCAAGAATGTTAGATATAGTTTAATTCACTTCCTGACATTCACACAGATGTACCTGCATTTATAGTTTCATGTGAATAAGCATTGAATGGGAAAACAATATATGCCAAAATGGCAAATTATGCTTCCATCAGACAATTTTTTAGGTTAACCAAATTAAAGCATACATATGACAGGGTAGAGAATATTACATCTTCATTCATTGGGGTGTTGATGAACCAAGGAGCGACGGAATTAACCCTAATATTGTCTTTGGCCCATTCGCATGCCAGGTTCCTTGTGAGTTGGTTAATTGCTCCTGCAATTTTTTTGCGATCACAACAAGTTACAACATTCAGAACAACTCGATCTTTAACTACATGCACAGAGTCTTGCAAGAGAATTAAGTACCTTTAGAGGCTGAGTATATAGGATATCCAATGTTGACAGATGTCACGCCGCAAATAGAGGACACAAAGACAATCCTTCCAGCTCCTGAAGCTTTCAAAAGTGGATGTGCAAGTTGGGACAGATGGAAAGCAGATTGGAGATTTGTATTCATCAAAAATGAGAAATCCTCAGCCGTGTATTCTAAAGTTGGTTTGTATACATTGGTTCCAGCATTGTTGATCTATATATTCATCAATACAAAGTTGGTCATAATAGCCCACACTGATATTGAAGACAAGTTCTTCAAATATATGCTTACAAGAATGTTGAGTTTCCCACCAAACAGGGAGGAAACCTCCTTTATCAGCTTCTCTCGGTCAGCTTGAGAGGATACATCACAGACTGATCCGCTAACTTTAAGACCCCTCTCCTTCCATTGACGTAAGCATGCATCAATCTGGCCTTGGGTCCTCGCACATGTATGAACACATGCTCCTAGGGCTGCCAATTCTTCCACAACAGCATATCTGGTTAAATTTTAATTCATAATAAACAGAAAAAAGAAAGGGGTTAGTTATGCCTGGACTGCTGATTAATTGAAAGCAACCTGCATGTATTAATACATTAATTGGCAACCCAGGTATCCATGGACATGAGAGCGAGGGATTGGTTGATTTTTCCGAATTTTGAGCTCGAAGGTGTAAAGAATAACATGAACACATGATAGCATTCAAATGTGTAATACATAATGCATGATTTAAAAAAAAAAAACATCCCGCGCTGGAGGGATCTTTTCTTCTTCTTAAGGATTGATGCCGTTTTGGGGTGCCTAATCCATTAAACTTTTTCTAAATTACCTCTCTCTATGACATTGCTTTGATGATGAAAATACATATTCAATTACTGTTGTTTCTGGTGTGATCTAGTAATTAATAAGAACAGAAACAAAAACCAAGCAAGAAAATAAAATTTGTTAATCTGATCAAAACAAACAAAAAGGAAAGTAAAAATGAAGCAATGGGACAGGGAATTACCCGATCCCTTTGGTTCCACCAGTGACAAGAGCAGTGGTTCCCTGGAGAGACCATCTGTTAGTGATTT
>Ga0307509_10008531_pt1 | contig 13041 bp, 11 predicted proteins | sample 10_EM_MG_FD_202245 | JGI IMG/M metagenome (GOLD analysis project Ga0307509, IMG submission 202245) | Populus trichocarpa ectomycorrhiza microbial communities from riparian zone in the Pacific Northwest, United States - 10_EM | ecosystem: Host-associated > Plants > Roots > Unclassified | place...
CGCGCGGCGCGACCGTCGGCGGGATGATCGCGGCCGGGCTCTCGGGCCCGTCGCGCGCGGCGGCCGGCTCGGTGCGCGACCACGTGCTCGGCGCGACGCTGCTCAACGGCAAGGGCGAGGTCATGACGTTCGGCGGCCAGGTGATGAAGAACGTCGCGGGCTACGACGTCTCGCGCCTGCTCGCGGGCTCGATGGGCACGCTGGGCGTGATCCTCGAGGTCTCGCTGAAGGTGCTGCCGATCGCCCCGGCAACGCTCACGCTGCGCATGGAGATGGACCAGGCGAGCGCGATCGCGCAGCTCAACGCGTGGGGCGGGCAGCCGCTGCCGCTGAACGCCTCGGCGTGGTGGGACGGCAACCTGATCGTGCGGCTGCGCGGTGCGCTCGCCGCGGTGCAGGCGGCGCGCAGCACGATCGGCGGCCAGGTCGTCGAGCCGCAGTTCGCAAGCCCGTTCTGGGCCGGGCTGCGCGACCACACCGACGAGTTCTTCGAAGGCGCGCACACGGCCGTCCGAGGCGGCGCATCGCTGTGGCGGCTGTCGCTGCCGTCGACCGCGGCGCCGCTCGCGCTCTCCGGTGAGCTGCTGATCGAATGGGGCGGCGCGCAGCGCTGGCTGTGCAGCGCGATGCCGCCCGGCGCGGTGCGCGACGCCGCCGCGCGGGCAGGCGGCCACGCGACGCTGTTCGCAGCGCACGACAAGTCGCCGGGTGCGTTCGCGCCCTTGCGATCGCCGCTCGACCGCATCCACCGCGAGCTCAAGAAGGCCTTCGACCCCAACGGCATCTTCAACCCCGGCCGTCTGTACCCCGGACTCTGATGCAAACCAACCTCGCCCAAGAGTTCACCGGCACGCCCGACGGCCTGGAAGCCGAAGCGATCCTGCGCAAGTGCGTGCACTGCGGCTTCTGCACCGCCACCTGCCCGACCTATCAGCTGCTCGGCGACGAGCTCGACGGCCCGCGCGGCCGCATCTACCTGATGAAGCAGGTGCTTGAAGGCGCGCCGGTCACGCGCAGCACGCAGCTGCACCTCGACCGCTGCCTGACCTGCCGCAACTGCGAGAGCACCTGCCCGTCGGGCGTGCAGTACGGCAACCTGGTCGACATCGTGCGGCCCATCGTCGACGCGCGCGTCGAACGCCCGACCCGCGAGCGCGCGCTGCGCTGGCTGCTCAAGGAAGGCCTGACCTCGGCGCTGTTCGCGCCGGCGATGAAGCTCGGCCAGCTCGTGCGCCCGCTGCTGCCGAGCGCGCTGAAGAACAAGGTGCCGGCCGCGTCAGCCGCGCGCGCACATCAGTGGCCGACGCGCACGCACCCGCGCAAGGTGCTGATGCTGATGGGCTGCGTACAGCCGGCGATGCTGCCCAACATCAACAGCGCGACCGCGCGCGTGCTCGACGCGGCCGGCATCCAGACGGTGGTGGCCGACGAGGCCGGCTGCTGCGGCGCGATCCGCCTGCACCTGAACGACCACGCCGGCGGGCTGGACGACATGCGCCGCAACATCGACGCGTGGTGGCCGCTGGTCAACGCCGGCGGCTTCGAGGCCATCGTGATGAACGCCTCGGGCTGCGGCGTGACCGTGAAGGACTACGGCCACGCGCTCGCGCGCGACCCGGCCTATGCCGACAAGGCCAAACGCATCAGCGAACTAACGCGCGACCTGAGCGAGCTGCTGCCCGACCTCGCGCCGCGCCTCAAGACCAAACTGCGGCTGCGCAACGTGCCCACTGAGCTGGCGTTTCACCCGCCCTGCACATTGCAGCACGGCCAGCAGCTGCGCGGCGGCGTCGAGACGCACCTGAATGCGCTCGGTTTCAACGTGCGCGTGGCGGCCAGCGAATCGCACCTGTGCTGCGGCTCGGCCGGCACGTATTCGGTGTTGCAGTCCGAGCTCGCCTACCAGCTGCGCGACCGCAAGCTCGGCCACCTGGCTGCGCTCGAAGCGCAGACCATCGTCTCGGCCAACATCGGCTGCATTCAGCATTTGCAGACCGGCACCGCGACGCCGGTGAAGCACTGGATCGAGGTGCTCGATTCAGCGCTTGCCTAGTCAGCGGAGCAGAAGCGCGCGCTGGCGCACGCGCCAGGCCAGCAAGCTGCCGCCGGCGATGAAGAGCGCGCTGGTCATCGGCTCGGGCACCGCCGTCGCGCCTTGGAAGTTGACCTGCGTGATGTCCACGGAGATGGTCGCCTGGGCCAATGAGATGAACAGCGAACTGGACCCGGTGTAGGCAACCGCGGGGTCGAAGTGCAGCGTGGTCGGGTCGAGCCCGCTGTACAAACTGTCTGGCGGGCCGAATATTTCGAGGGTGCCCTGCGGAGCCCTGACACTCAGTGCTTGCCCCGGGAATTCTGTGGTGGGCAGGTTGACGAACAGCAGCGTCCCGCCCCCGAATGAGTTGTCGAGGTTAGACGTGATGCCCTCCAACGTGTACGACAGCGACAGCGAGCCCGCAGCGTCGCTGTACACCGACTCGATACCTTCGATGCTCGTCTCGAACTGCGGGTCCACCACATGGATCGCGAACGAGCCCGAGATTGCAACGCCCTCGTGGTAATCCGGGCCTTGCGGCGGGTCGGAGGTGTGAGGCAGCAGCTGGACGTTAGTCACCGTGCCAGAAAACGTGCCGCTCAGATCGACCGCATGGGCCTGCAGGGTGGTGACCGCGCAAGCCAGCCCCAGTGCGACGCATGCCAACGAACGCTGCAATGCCATGACACCCTCCCCCAACGCCGGGATCGACGCTGAAGCCACAAGCGTAAATTGCACGCCGCCGGTTGGCAAACGCAAATGGTGAGCAAACGCGTCGCACTGCGCGCAGGGCTCAGCCGTCGTTCGGACGCTCGCTGACAACGACGTGTGGGTCGGGCCAGAAGCAGCAGCTGGTCCAGAGCCAGCTCAGCGATTCGCCGAGCACGGCCTTGGTCCCGGCACTGCTGCGCCACCAGTGCAGCGCGTCGAACTCACTCGGTGCGGCCGCGATCACGCCGACCTCGACGCGCTCGCCCAGTGCGCGCGCATACAAGGCGCGCGAGCGCCGCGCGTGCATGCCGGCCGACATGAGGTCGACGGCGTCGAGCGCGACGCCCGATCGCGCGGCCCAGTCGCGCACCATCACCGCGTTCAGCCAGGTGCGCTCCTGCAGGCTCTCCGGTGCCGGCAGCGGCACGACCTGGTCCGGCGCGACGCCGTGGCTGAGCGCGTAGGCCGCACCGCGCGCAGCATAAGTCTGCCAGTGGCCGACGTCGCTCCAGGGATCGATCGGGCCGCCGGTCGTCAGCAACCGCGTGTAGCCGCCGCGCCGGAACTGGGCCACCGCCTGCGCCAGATCGGCTTCGTCCATCCAGCTCTCGACGATCAGCGTGCGCGCACCGCGGCCATCGGGCCCGCGGGCGGGCTGGTTCATCGCGAGAAAGCCGGTCACCGTCCACGCGAACGCGATCACTGCGAGCACGAGCAGCACCAACAACATGAGCCAGCCCCACGGCGTGGGCCACCAGACCTCTCGTCGGCGCAGCAGCGGCACGGGGCTCAGATGCAGCGCCCGCCGTCCACTTCCATCGCCACGCCGGTGATCATCGAGGCCTCGTCGCTGCACAGGAAGCAGGCGGCGTTGCCGAGGTCTTCGGGCGTCGAGAAGCGGCCGATCGGGATGGTGGCGAGAAACTTCGCGCGCATCTCGGGCGTGTCCTCGCCCATGAAGGTCTTCAGCAGCGGCGTCTCGCCCGCGACCGGGTTCAGCGCGACGACGCGGATGCCGAACGGCGCGAGCTCGACCGCCATCGAGCGCGTCGCGGTGATGACCCAGCCCTTGCTCGCGTTGTACCAGGTGAGGCGTGGCCGCGGGCTCACGCCGGCGGTGCTCGCGATGTTCAGGATCACGCCCTTCTTCTGCGCCTTGAAGCGCGGCACGACCTCGGCGGCGGCGAGATAGATGGCCTTCATGTTGACCGCGACGATGCGGTCGAAGTCGTCCTCGCTGACGCCCTCGAGCGGCTGCGGCAGGTGCGACACGCCGGCGTTGTTGACGAGGATGTCGAGGCCGCCGAACAGCGCATGCGCGGCGACCATCATCGCCGCCACATCAGCGGCTTTCGCAACGTCGACATGCACGAAGCGTGCGTTCGCGCCCAAGGTCTTGGCGACGCGCTCGCCGCCGGCCGCGTCGCGGTCGGCGATCAGCACGCGCGCGCCCTCGGCGACGAACTTGGTCGCGATGCCCTCGCCAAAGCCGGAGCCGCCACCGGTCACGATCGCCACCTTGCCTGCCAGTCTCATCGGGTCTCTCCGCGGGTGTGGAGCTTTGATTATGTCCGCGCCCCCTCGGGCCAAGCCGCATCAGCCGCGCGCCCGGCCGCCGAGCGCACGCGGGCGCGCCGCTTGCGCGCCCAGATCAGCACGCCGGTGACGCAGAGCATCGCGATCAGCGCGCCGGTGATCGACATCAACACGCGCCCGGTGATGCCGATGAGGCGGCCCGAGTGCAGCGGGAACATGCTCTGCAGGAAGATGTCGCCGGCGCTGCCGGTGCCCGGCACGTCGGCGCCGGCCAGTGCGCCGCTGCGCGAATCGACGTAGAGCCACGGGTTGCCGAGGCCGCCGTCGCTATGGCTGTTGGCAACGTCGTAGAAGCCCACGCCCCAGACGCCGACATCGGTCGACAGGAACAGGCCGCCGGCTGGTGCGGTCCAGCCGCGGCGCTGGGCCTCGGCCTGCGCCAGTTCGATCGCGCGTGCGGCCGGGATCAGCGGCTCGATCGGGTGGTCCGGCGGCGCCGGCGTGCGGCTGGCAAACGGCGATAGCGCCAGCTCGGAGAACAAGGACACGAGCGGCCGCATCACCTCCTCGCGCAGATTCATCGCCACCGAGGTGACGGCCAGCATCAGCACCAGCGCATAGATCCACATGCCGCCGGAGCGGTGCAGGTCGAAGGTCAGCTTGTGGCCGCCCGCGCCCCAGCGGAACGCGAACGAGCGGCGCCACGCACGCCAGCGCGGGAACGAGATCCACAGCGCGATCAGCGTGTCCAGCACCCAGGCCATCGCGATCAGGCCCATGAACCACACGCCGAGCGCGACGCCCCTGACCTCGGGCAGGTGCAGGCTGTAGTGCAGCTTGTAGAGAAACGGCAATAGGTTTTCGCGCGTCAGCGAGACCTTGCCCCATTCGCGCCGGCCCTGCACTTCGGCGGTCGCCGGGTCGAGCGCGATCTGGTTGTAGCCGGGCTCGAAGAGCCGGCCCGTGGCCGGGTCGACGCGCGGCACCACCGACGCGGTGAAGGTCTGGCCCGGCTCGAGCGCGAGCGGCATGAAGCTCACGCGCACACGCGGGTCGCCGGCTTCGATCGCGCGTGCCAGGTCGAGCACCGGCAAGGGCCGGCCCGCGGTCTGCGCGTCGTAGAGCCGCGGGTTCAACCATGCGTCGAGCTCGTGGTCCCACGAGATCACCGCGCCGGTGGCGCCGGCGATGAACAGGAACAGCGCGGCCGCGAGGCCGAACCAGCGGTGCAGGGTGACGAAGGCCGATCGCATGGCTGCGCGACGATTCAGTACGTCCAGTTCACGTCGATGCCGCGGGCGCAGGCGGCAGCAGGAGTGGGCAGGACGCTCGGCAAACACGGAACGGCATGATTCGGCAGTCAGGTGTGCGCGTGAAGATTCACGCGAGGGCACGGGCTGGCGAATCGGCTTGCTGGTGCGGGCGGGATCGTCCACGGGATGGCGCAGCAGCGTCATCCAGCGAACGAAGTCAGCCGCAAGTATAGATGCGAATAACTCTCATTTGCAGAATCATGGTCCTCCGGCCACGACACGCCGGCGCGGCAGTCAGCCGTGGTGGATCGCCACCGTCTTCAGCGTCGAGAAGCCGTACAGCGCCTCGAAGCCTTTCTCGCGGCCGTGGCCCGAGTGGCGCACGCCGCCGAACGGCAGCTCGACACCGCCGCCCGCACCGTAGTTGTTGATGAAGACCTGGCCGCATTTGAGCGCGCGCGCCATGCGCATCTGGCGGCCGCCGTCGCGCGTCCACACGCCGGCGACCAGGCCGAACGCGGTGCCGTTGGCGATCTGCAGCGCCTCGGCTTCGCCGTCGAACGCGATCAGCACCTGCACCGGGCCGAAGATCTCCTGCTGCGCGAGCGCGTGCATGGCGGGCACGTCGTCGAACAAGGTCGGGCGCACATAGCAGCCGCCCTTGGGTACGCTCGCCGGCACCGTGCCCTGCGCCGCGATGCGCAGCCCGCTGTCGCGGCCGAGCGCGAGAAAGTGTTCGACGATCTGCTGCTGGCGCGCCGAGATCACCGGCCCCATGTCGAGGTCGTCGACCGCCGGCCCGATGCGCAGCGCGCGGTAGCGCTCGGCCATGCGATCGCGCACCGCGTCGAACACCGGGCGCTCGACGAGGATGCGCGACGCCGCCGAACACGTCTGCCCGGCGTTCTGGACGCCGGCGTTGACGAGGAAGGGCAGCGCCGCGTCGAGGTCGGCGTCGGCGAACACGATCTGCGGGCTCTTGCCGCCGAGCTCGAGCGTGACCGGCACCGCATTGCGCGCGGCCGCGGCCTGGATCGCCATGCCGGTCGCGACCGAGCCGGTGAACGAGATGTGCTGGACGCCGGCGTGCGACGAGAGCGCGGCGCCGGCCTCGTCGCCGAGGCCGGGCACCACGTTCAGCGCCCCGGGCGGCAGGCCGGCGTCCATCGCGATGCGTGCGAACGCGAGCACCGTGAGGCAGGCTTCTTCGGCCGGCTTGAGCACGCACGCGTTGCCCATCGCCAGCGCCGCGCCGACGCTGCGGCCGACGATCTGCATCGGGTAGTTCCAGGGCACGATGTGGCCGGTCACGCCGTGCGGCTCGCGCAGGGTCAGCGCGGTGTAGCCGTTCTGGAACGGCAGCGTCTCGCCATGCACCTTGTCGGCCGCGCCGCCGTAGAACTCGAGGTAGCGCGCCAGCGCGATCGCATCGGCGCGGCCTTGCTTGAGCGGCTTGCCGACATCGCGCGCTTCGAGCTGCGCGAGCAGCTCGACGTTGTCGAGCACCTTGCGGCCGATCGCAGCGAGCATGCGTCCGCGCTCGGCCGCGGTCAGGCGGCCCCAGTCGCCGGCCAGCGCGGCCTGTGCCGCACCGACCGCCGCATCGATGTCGGCGGCGGTGCCGCGCGCGATCTGCGCGAGCTCGCTGCCGTCGGACGGGTCGTGCAGCGCCAGCGTCGCGCCGCCGGCCGCGGCGCGCCAGGTGCCGCCGATCAGCAGCAGCGAAGGGTCGAACGGGATGGTGAAGCTCAACGTCGTCTCCGGAGGGCGCGTGGTTTTAGGCCATGATATTGGCATGAACGGTGCATCGGCACCGCGTCCATTTCGTCGGGCCCGATCATCAGCATCTTTCTGCTCAAGCGCTTCGCCACCTTCATTGCCACGCTGCTGGCCGCGTCGGTGCTGATCTTCGCCGCGCTCGGCATCCTGCCCGGCAATGCCGCCGAGGTGCGGCTGGGCGCCACCGCAACACCCGAGGCCGTGAAGGCCTTGAGCGCGCAGCTCGGGCTGGACCGCCCGCCGACCGAGCGCTACCTGCGCTGGGTCGGCGGCATGCTGCGCGGCGATCTGGGCATGAGCGTCTCATACGACACGCCGGTCAGCGATCTGATCGGCGAACGCCTGACTGTGACCGCGCCGCTGGCGGTGATCGCGATGCTGATGACGACGGTGCTCGCGCTCGCGCTCGGCCTGTACGCCGCGTCGCGCCACAACCAGGTCGGCGACGTGAGCGTGATGACGCTGAGCCAGATCGGCATCGCGGTGCCGAACTTCTGGTTCGCGATCCTGTTGATCCTGCTGTTCGCAGTGAAGCTGCAATGGTTCTCGGCCGGCGGCTTCCCGGGTTGGGACGACGAGCCGTGGCAGGCCCTGAAGGCGCTGCTGCTGCCGGCCGTCTCGCTCGCGGTGGTGCAGGCTGCGATCCTCGCGCGCATCACGCGCTCGGCGGTGCTCGACGTGCTGCGCGAAGACTTCGTGCGCACCGCACGCGCCAAGGGCCTGAGCCGCCACGCGGTGCTGTGGCGCCACGTGCTGCGCAACGCCTTCGTGCCGGTGCTGACGGTGATGGGCCTGCAGTTCGCGAACCTCGTCACCGGCACCATCGTGGTCGAGAACGTGTTCTCGCTGCCGGGCCTGGGGCGGCTGGTGTTCCAGGCGATCTCGAACCGCGACGTGCTGCTGGTGCAGGGCATCGTGATGCTGCTCGCGGCCACGGTGATCGTCATCAACTTCGTCGTCGACGTGCTGTATGCGGTGATCGACCCGCGGCTGAAAGTGCACGCGGCATGAGCTTCTGGAACAGAGCGCTGCGCCACAAGAGCTTCATGATCGGCGGCCTGCTGGTCGCGCTGCTGGTCCTGACCGCGCTGCTGTCCTTCGTCTGGACGCCCTACCCGGCCGGTGAGATCGACGTGCCGAACAAGCTCCAGCCGGCGTCGAGCGCGCACTGGCTGGGCACCGACAGCCTCGGCCGCGACGTGGCCGCGATGCTGATCGTCGGCGCGCGCTACTCGATCGCGGTCGGCGTGATCGCCGTCGGCATCGGCATCACCGCCGGCGTGGCGCTCGGCCTGCTCGCCGCGGCGCGGCGCGGCTGGGTCGAGGAGCTGGTGATGCGCGGCGCCGACTTCACGCTCGCGTTCCCGGCGCTGCTCACCGCGATCATGTTGACCGCGATCTACGGCCCCGGTCTCGTCGTGTCGATCGTTGCGATCGGCGTGTTCAACATCCCCGAGTTCGCACGCATCACGCGCGCCTCGGCGAACGCGGTCTGGACACGCGAATACGTGCTCGCCGCGCGCGCCTGCGGCAAACGCCCGTGGCACATCACGTTCGAGCACGTGCTGCCCAACATCGCGGCGGTGCTGATCGTGCAGGCGACGATCCGCTTCGCGATCGCGATCCTCGCCGAGGCGGCGCTGAGCTACCTCGGCCTGGGCACGCAGCCGCCGATGCCGAGCTGGGGCCGCATGCTGAACGAAGGCCAGACGATGATGTACCAGGCCCCGCTGCTCGCGGTCTGGCCCGGCCTCGCGATCGTCTTCAGCGTGCTCGGGCTCAACCTGATGGGCGACGGTCTGCGCGACCTGCTCGACCCGCGGCTGGCACGCCAACGCTGACGAACGCTCAGTGCAGCTGGCCGGGCACCGTCGACTCGCCGCTCGCAAACGACAAGTTCAACGCATCGTCCGCATGCACTTCGACGCGGTCGCGGCCGGCCTGCTTGGCACCGTAGAGCGTGCGGTCGGCGCGCCGGATCACGTCCTCGAGCCGTTCGCCCGACGCCCATTGCGCAACGCCGACCGACACCGTGATCGGCACCTCGCCGGCCGCGGTGCGGATCTGCGAGGCCGCGACGTTGTGGCGCGCCGACTCGGCGACGCGCCGGCCGCGGCTGGCATTGCAATGACGCAGCACGATCATGAATTCCTCGCCGCCGATGCGCGCCAGACAGTCGCCTTCGCGCAGCCGCGCACCGAGCAGATCGCCGACGGCGCGCAGCACCTCGTCGCCGACCGGGTGGCCGTAGCGGTCATTGACCTGCTTGAAGTGGTCGACGTCGACCATGCACAGCGTCACCTCCTCCTTGCCCTCGTGCACCAGCGCGGCCAGCGGCTCGGCGAAGGCGTTGACGTGGCGGCGGTTGAACAGGCCGGTCAGCGCGTCGCGGTTCGCGGCGCTCGCGGCGGCGCGCAGCGAGCTGTCGAGCGTGGCGTTCTCGGTCTCGAGCGCGCGCCGGTAGGTCTGCAGCTCCTGCACCAGCACCGCGTTCTGGCGTTCGGACGCGAGCGCCTGCAGCAAGGTGCCGTGGGCGCTGTTGACCCGCATCAGCATCGCCAGCGCACAGATCAGCGTGCCGACCGCGAGCGCCGCCAGCACCAGCGAGTTCTGCATCAGCATGAAGGCGATCAGCGGCGCGACGCTCGCGCCGACCAGCACCAGGCTGGCCGGCAGCGCCGCGATGTAGGTGATGGCCAGCAGCGCCGTCGCGACGAAGGCGGCGTACATCGCGCAGAACAGGTTGAACGACGAGATCCAGCTTTGCAGCAGCAGCGGCGCGACACCCCAGACCGACGAGGCCACCAGCAGCAGCACGTCGTACAGCCGATCGGACCGCGGCTCGTTCGGATCGGCGCGCTGGGCCAGCCGGCGCACGCGCCAAACCCGCACCCCGTAGATCGCGCCCAGCACACCCCAGGCGATCAGCCGCGGCAGCAGCGGCGCCTCGTAGGCCAGGCCGAACAGCAGGATGCCGAACGAGACCAGCGAGAGCCGGCCGTTCTGCATCGACATCTCCATGTAGCGCTGCAGCAGCACGTGGCGGATGTCCGGCGGCACGTGCACCACCACAGGCGAGCCCTGGCGGAGCGCGGCCCACACCGCCTGGAGATCGTGTTTGAGGGACATGGTGGATGCGTGGGTGGCGGCGGCTCGCGCGGATCGTAACCTGCGCGGCCGCGGGCACAATGTCTGCGTGTCTTCGCCCTCCATGCCTGCACCCCTGCTCGATGTGCGCGACCTGCGCGTCACGCTCAACACCGCCCGCGGCCCGGCCGAGGCCTTGCGCGGCATCGACCTGCAGCTCGCGCGCGGCGCCACGCTCGGCCTGATCGGCGAGAGCGGCTGCGGCAAGTCGATGACGGCGATGGCGGTGATGGGCCTGCTGCCGAGCAGCGCGCGCGTCAGCGGCAGCATCCGCCTGAACGGCCAGGAGCTCGTCGGCCTGCCCGACGATGCGATGTGCGCGCTGCGCGGCAACCGCATCGGCATGGTCTTCCAGGAGCCGATGACGGCGCTGAACCCGCTGCACACGATAGGCGCGCAGATCGCCGAGCCGCTGCGGCTGCACAAAGGCATGACGCGCAGCGCGGCGCGGGCCGAGGCCTTGCGCCTGCTCGAGCGCGTGCAGCTGCCGAACGCGGCGCAGCGGCTCGATGCGTATCCGCACCAGCTCTCGGGCGGCCAGCGCCAGCGCGTCACGATCGCGATCGCACTCGCCTGCGGGCCGGACCTGCTGATCGCCGATGAGCCGACGACCGCGCTCGACGTGACGATCCAGCGCGAGATCCTCGACCTGATCCACACGCTCGTCGACGAGACCGGCATGGCGCTGCTGATGATCAGCCACGACCTCAGCGTGATGGCGCGCATGGTCGCGCGGCTGCTCGTGATGTACGGCGGCACGGTCGTCGAGTCGGGCCCGACCGGCGAGGTCTTCGAGCACCTCACGCACCCGTACACGCGCGGCCTGTTCGCGGCGCGGCCGCGGCTCGGCGCGCCGCGTGTGGACGGCCGCAAGCCGCGGCTCGCAACCATCCCCGGGCGTGTGCCCGAGCTCGCCGACATGCCGCACGGCTGCCCGTTCGCCGACCGCTGCGCCTGGGTCGTCGAGGCCTGCCGCGCCGCACCACCACCGCCGGTGGACGTCGGCACCGCGCACGCGGCGCGCTGCATTCGCGTGGGCGAGATCGCATGACGGCGGGGGCTGACCTGCCGTTGCTCGAGGTGCGCGACGTGGTGAAGCGTTATCACCTGCCGCGCGAGAGCCTGTTCGCGCCGGCACCGGTCGTCGAGGCGCTGCGCGGCGTCAGCTTCACGGTGCGTTCGGGTCGCAGCCTCGGCATCGTCGGCGAATCGGGCTCAGGCAAGTCGACGCTGGCGCGCCTCGTGATGGCGCTCGAGGCCCCGACCGAGGGTCACGTGCGCCTGCTCGGGCGCGACCTGAACGCGCTGTCGCCGGCCGAGCTGATCGCGGCACGGCGCGATTTTCAGATGGTGTTCCAGGACCCGTACGGTTCGCTCGACCCGCGCCAGCGCGTCGCGCGCATCGTCACCGAGCCACTGATCGGCGTGCCCGAGGGCGAGGCCCGCCAGCGCGTCGCCGAGGCGCTCGACGCGGTCGGCCTGCGCGCGAGCGACGCCGACAAATACCCGCACGAATTCTCCGGCGGCCAGCGCCAACGCATCGCGATCGCACGCGCGCTGATCACGCGGCCGAAGCTGATCGTCGCCGACGAGCCGGTCAGCGCGCTCGACGTCTCGGTGCAGGCGCAGGTGCTGAACCTGCTCGCCGACCTGCAAGAGCACCTCGGCGTCACCTACCTGTTCATCAGCCACGACCTCGCGGTGGTCGACCACGTGTGCGACGAGGTCGCGGTGATGCAGGCCGGCCGCATCGTCGAATACGGGCCGACCGAGCAGGTGCTGCACCGGCCGGCGCATGCGTACACGCGCGCGCTGCTGGCCGCGGTGCCGGACGCGCCTTCCGCTAGAGTCGATCCCGCCCACCCGATCCGAACGAACCCCCTGCCCCAGGAGTGAACCGATGACGTCGCATCCCCGAACCGCCACCGCACTGACCGTGGCCGCGCTCTTCTGCACCGCTGCGGCATCGTTCGCGCCCGCGGCCCAGGCGCAGGCCCGCAAGGACAACACCGCGGTGCTCGGCATCGTGCTCGAGCCGCCGGGCCTGGACCCGACCACGGCGCCGGCCGCGTCGATCGGCGAGATCGTCCACTACAGCGTGCTCGAGGGCCTGACCAAGATCAACATGGACGGCAGCATCACGCCGCTGCTGGCCGAGAGCTGGAGCGTCGACCCGGACGGCAAGAGCTACACCTTCAAGCTGCGCAAGGGCGTGAAGTTCCATGACGGCGAGGCCTTCGATGCGTCGGACGTGAAGTTCAGCTTCGAGCGCGCCAAGGCCGAGGGCTCGACCAACAAGGCGAAGAAGGCGGTGTTCGACAACATCGCCCGCATCGACACGCCCGATCCGTTCACGGTGATCGTGGTGCTGAACCAGGCCGACGGCAACTTCCTGTTCCGCATGGGCGAGAACACCGCGGTGATCCTCGACCCGAAGAGCGCCGCGACGACCTCGACCAAGCCGATCGGCACCGGGCCGTTCAAGCTCGACGCGTGGGCGCGCGGCTCGTCGGTCACGCTGGTCAAGTACGACGGCTACCGCAACGCGCCGGCGGTGAAGCTGAAGAAGGTCACGTACCG
>Ga0307509_10008532_pt1 | contig 13040 bp, 10 predicted proteins | sample 10_EM_MG_FD_202245 | JGI IMG/M metagenome (GOLD analysis project Ga0307509, IMG submission 202245) | Populus trichocarpa ectomycorrhiza microbial communities from riparian zone in the Pacific Northwest, United States - 10_EM | ecosystem: Host-associated > Plants > Roots > Unclassified | place...
CCAGTCCCGTACTATCTGAAGAGATAGTATTCCCCTAAGCCTTATTAAAAAGAAGAAGACTTGCTCACTATAGGAAATCGCTATCGTTGCCTGTTGCACAACTACCTAACAATAGGATTGTTACATTCATGAACAAAATTTATAACCCCGCTTTTTTGTGTAATACTTTCAAATGAAACTATCAAGCTTGACTTGCCATATTCAGTCAAATTCAGCAACAGCAGCCACTCCACTGTCCGAGTCATCTTTCCAATGATCGTGAGAAACATTAAGAAACACTGGAACATTTCTCCCCGATAGAACTGCCCTACCTTGGCTAGTAGCTGTAGCTGCACTGGTCGAAGTCGCGGTTGTAGATTCAATAAAGAACACCTTCACCTTATATCCAGCACCGACCTTTACCACCTGCGCAGCCAAGGAAGAACCTTCAAGTATTGTAGCATTCGAGCGATAGAGTTGTTTTGTAAAGTCGCTGGGGTCGCCTTTGTATTGGGCAAGTTTGCCGTTTGAATCGACCGCGTACACCCGGATTGCCTATTTTCATTGTCTGCAGTCAGTAAATTGAGAAACTCTACTGGGGAGCTTCAACAATGAAGGTGGCGTAGGGTAGGGTTATATCATATGATCGTACATTTTCATCTGGCTTCAGAGCCACAGCCAGAGAAGTGCCCTTCCTAACAGCGAATAGCTGTCCGCTCACAGTCCAGCTCCCGTTGTATTTGGCTTGATAAACATAGCCGTCGTTCCCTTGGAAGAAGAGAGAGATGTTAGGGGAAGATGGATTCCGGGAAACTGCAGCAAGGGCTGTGCCGCTGTAGGGCTGGGTGCCGGAGGGAAGTGGAAAAGACGAGCCGGCATACCATGCGTTCTGGTAATCTCTGCAATGCTGTCGAAGACTTCCATCTGCTCCTTGGTAGTAAAGACGGAGGAAGGCATCCCAGTGCACACAAGCTAGCTTCGAGTTTCCAGTTGCAGTGCCGGGGTTTAAGTTAAGCTCCCCGGCAAACCAGTTAGCAGGAGGTGTCGCCTGTGGCCAGGAATCGATCTGTCCGTCCCAGCATATTTCCTGCGTCTTGCAATTGGTGTCCAAGTAGTATACACGGATACTGTTCTGATACAAAATGTTAGTGAATACGGTACCTAGAGATGTGTTCGAATAGAATAGTATATAGAAGTAAGGTTTGCAGACAGACCATTTGGGTGGATCCGCTCATGTCCCAAAACCACTGCATGACTGCCAGAGGAGTGGTGTTTTTTCCAGAAAAGATGATATCTGACGTAGTGCCTCCATTCGATATCGCATTATGGTACGTCCTCTCTCGAATGCCTTGACTCGAGTCGGTGTAGTAGAGAGCAGAGTCGCTGCCTCCCCAACTAGCTATCGCGATGGAGCCCTTGACGGGCATGTCCTCACAAGTTGTCAGATCAGCCATCTTCCGATTCCTTTTTTCTGATAGAAATTTGATGGTAATTTGCGTCGTGTTCTTGGTGTTTAAGCGCTGATCTTTCGTTAATTTTTATGGTTGTGCAAGTTTGAGCCCTTTTGAAGACAGATATGACTCTATCGAACGAAGCTCTTTCCTTAACTCTAGAGTAAGCTCGTCATTCACAAATGGTATGGTATCATCCTCTTCCCCTCTTTTTATCAGGCATGGACGCATGATCATTCAGAAGCATGCATTCCAATTCCATCCCAATAGCGTAAATACCGCAAGCGCATAAGAAGCCACTTCAGGTTGTGTTCTCCGGTGAACACAGTTCGGTGTCACCTGACCTTTCCGTATTAAGAAACTTTCCTTGTGAACATTAGGGGATTGCCTGGGAGCAATGCATACAGTTCGCCTCCTTTTCACACAGCCTTGGCATTCTTGCATTGGCAAAAGCGAGAGTGAGTCAACATTGGTTTGGCTATCAATCACGAACTGTCATTGGTATTCGTGCTCATGGCGTAAAACTATCTTCAGGAGTAATCATTATTCACCCCAACCTAACACGGAACTTATGTGCATGCGACAGGCATAATTTGCGGCAAGCTGGGTGATGGATATCTAAGGTCCTTCCTGCACTCTTCAAATCAATTCCCCTCCAAGTCTCGAGAAATTTCTTCCTCGCCATCGCTATTGTTCCTCACTTATATTGATACACTCTACACATGGCGTTTGCCCTTACTACAAAGCAGATCGAGCTTCGTGGCAACTGGCTAGTTGCCACGGTTCAGAACTCTAACACCGAGTGGGTTTCTTCGCAGCTTGACCTCAATGAATACATTGGCAACCGTGAGGGGGAGTTCGATGTTACCTCGAGCGGCTGGTTCAATTCTGCAAAAGAATGGTCTTGGCGTCTTGAGGGTACCATCATGTTTGCTCAGCTTATGACAGGCGCTGGGTGGTATGGGAACGAGACTTCGATAAACCTAAATCTCTTCGTGAAAAATGATGATGGTACTTTGAAGTTCCAGAGGCTGTTCGTGTTTCCGCTTCGTCGGAGGTTCCCTGTTTTGTTGACCACCTTGATACAGTCACGACTCCATCATGATTTCAGCTTGCTGTTTCAAGCTCGAATATACCACTCTCCGAGGATTGTGTATTGCTCCAAATGGGAGGCTCAGTCTATCTGAGATAGACTTGAACGAGCATTATGGAAACACTCGCGGCAGCTTTGAATCAGAGGATAGGCACTTCGCGTCAACCGGGAGTAATTTTCGACTCAACCTCTCTACGTCAGCACTGAAGCTTGTTGGTGAGCTCCAAGACGGCGATCATATCTTCCGCTCCGCCGAGGTAGACCTTTCTATCTGCATCGTCAATCAGAACGGGCGGTTGGAGTTTGTAAAGCAGTAGGTTGACTATTATAATTGAGTGAGAGGTTGAGACTGACTCTAGCTTCGCAGTGATGGCTTACTCGATAGAGATGGCTGGCTAACCATGTTTCTCGAACACTTACCACTTGTTGGTTTTGTTGTCTCGGGTGTTCAACTCCTTAATGGCAATGAGGTTAGTCCCGGCAACAAGCTGAGCGACAAGGGACACACAAACATCTAACATGTAACTGTGAATTAGGAGCAAGCTGCCCGGGCACTCGCAGTTTGTACAAATTCATCCATTGTCTGCGTTGGGATCCTCATTGGAGCTGCAATTGGTACTTTTTGTGGAAATCCTATTATTGGAGGAGTTATTGGTGCTGGGCTTGCTTCCCCTCTCGGTATCCTCGCAGAAACCGAAATCAAAAAAGCTCTCATTGACGACCCCCATGTACGATCTCAATTCGAGGAAGCAACTCTCGGTCGATACATATACGAGACTCTCCGCAACATGGTCGCTGCCGGTGCCGCAGGATATTTGGCAGAGGAGTTTGCTGCGGCGTTGGGGCCCGAAATCGATCCCATAATCAGCAAGGTGATCTCTTGCCTAAATGCCAAAGATATATCGGTCATAGTGGATTTCTCAATTTACGGGGCTCTAAAAAGGTAAGTTCGTTTCTTATTGTTGCTCTTATTTCGATTGGAACGGAGAGCTAACCCCTCATGTTATTCGGACAGAGCGACGGATGCCTTGCGTGGGGAGACTATCCAAGAGTGGGATGAAGTCGAGAAGAAAGTCAAGGACCTCATTGATGAAAAGCAGGGAGGTAGGGCTTGTGAGGCAGAATTCGATTGAGTGTCTTCTTATTTCCTCGAGTCTTAGCCATAGGCAAGGATATGCGCGGCCGTGTAGCTAAGCTTACCTACTGAACGCAATGTTCAAGTGCAATGGCCGCCGAATTGAACAATCTTGGTCACTGTTTTATATAACGCTGGCCTTACCTTCCCTTAATAAATGCCTGACCTGCTTGACTTGTGGCCATTGTGTGTAGTGCTAGCACGAGTTGTCTCTAGAGCGAAAACCAGTTGGATATCGCATCAGCAATCCCTTTAGTCGACCACATTATCAGGAATGAACCTGATGTACTGACCTGGAATGATGTGTAGAGGCTGGCTTGGGTACCGTAAAATCTCGTGAAATCCACCATCTGCGGTCTGTCACGTATACCCTAGCAAATCGCGACATCAGCCCAAGATAGGTTTAGCTTGTCGGATTAACGAGATCTAACACAGCCAAATGACTCAGGCTATACCGTGTCAGGAAAGCACTAATCCTTCTTGAGAACTTTTGACTCAAACCTCAGAAATTAGCGGCTGCCGGAGATGGTGGATTTCACGAGATTTTACGGTACCCAAAGTGCCCTGTGCGCTATGCGCATAGGCCGTGCATCACATTCTATAAATATAGTGAGCTGCTTGAGGCTTCAACGGATTATTATAAATACTATGCTTAATAATTAAATAAATAAATCCCCATTAATTTTACTCAAAGGTTGGTTGTGATACGACCGTTTGAAAGGTGGAAAATTACCCAGGTGGGTACCCAAGCCACCCTTTAATGATGTGGATATTTGGCATACCGTGTTTGAATTAGTCGCACGAAAACAAATCCCATTACGCCTCCAACTATCTTCAAGAAAGCCGTCTTCAATACGCTTTTACAATCTAGTTCGGTTTCTCAGAAAACCATTGAGTAAATACACAATAAAGTTGCCTACTGTTAGGCTTATGGGAAAATGAGCTTAAGTTACGCAGCTCCCCCAGTCAAAAAGAGACCAAAGTTAGCCTACGTTTGTTTTAAATTATTTCTAGTATACAGGTGCGGCCCCAACGAAGGGACCGGGCTTTATCACGGTATTACGGCCGTATTGCGTCGGGACACTTAAGCAACCATAAACGCCATCTTCAGCATAACACCGTATACGTCGTCGCCGTCCTTCAGACCGGATGCTTTTCGCAGGATATACGAGATGGCACCTCTGGCGAGCCTCCGATAGTGGTTCGAAGAGATTCGGTTCAGAATACGCAAGATATTACGCAGAGAATAATCTTATGCAAGAAGCAAGTTATCTTCCAAGCTTTGACCTTGTCATGATATGAGAATTATTTGTCACGAAAGCAAGTAACCTATTACTACATTCACATCGCAGGGGTGTCTAAATCCGGGGGTCGTTTGTGCAAGCACTCGACTTTTCTCTCACACCCGCCCAGAGAACATGCTGGACGGAGACCATCGGACAGATACAAGTATTTCCGGGCTGCACGAGACAGTACTAGAACCCCCACCCTCGCCATATTCTAAGATATTCACTTGTACAAGTGCTGTACGGGTAAATAACAAGTGGGTTTCTGACCTCCTCCCAGGCTCTATGGTGATCCGCTAGGCCACTTCACATCTCAGGGTAAACTTCGCGGGGAATAATAGTAAACATCCGAAGGAGCAGCTTCATCCACCCCGCAATATCACTTATGCAGTAACATCCCACTGTACGCGTACCCCAGCCAGCTTTTCCAAAAAATACAGCTATAAACTTCCCCACAGGGGATCTCAGATCCCAACGACCCCTATCCGGACATTACCAGTTACCGGTACCATGGTCCGCCTAAATATCACCCCCAACGACTGACATTGTGTGGACGGTTGTGCAACCCTGCAGGAAGTTGGGTACGTACCGTACGGTAGACTCACCCACCCTGACGGGTTCCCAACCGGCAAACTTCCAGGATGAACCGCCGTTCAGGTTGTTTGACTTACAGTACCCCACAGCCAAGACCCCTGGTTAAACATTTGAACAAACTTCAACTCTGCCTGATATTTTTCAACCCTGATGTGAATTGCCGGGCTGTACCAGGCTGGGGGGGGAGGTAGAAGGTGAAAGGGGAGGGAAGCGGTTGGTAATCCTATTGTCGATAGGGCATGGTGCCCAACTTCAGCATATGTAAATACCGGTAGGGCAGACAGTACACTCGAAGTTAATAGTGCGGTATCGTAATCATACCTCAAGACGCTTGCATAAATTACAAATCGTGAACTGTGAAATTCCCCCGTCTCCCCTAGATTGCGGGGAGCAGCAAACCTCGCTAGTCTTGCGGCATGGAAAGTTGGTATTGCGGGGAGTTGACACATGCTTCCCACTATATTCTCCTTTCTGCCTCCCCCTAATACATCTCCAGGACCTGAAACGGTACAACTGGATACCTCCTCTTCTACTCCTCCCTGGTAAGCTAGCAGAGAACCTAATTCCCCCCCAAAGAACCTGGAAAACGAAATTTTGAAATTAAGCTTCAACCGAACCAAACACCATTACCAACATCATCATGACTGCAGAAGCCTGTTTTGACAGAGAAACACTGAAAAGTCTCCCCTCCGCCGTGAGCTACCGAGGATAGATGGAGCCCCAGAGGACGCGGCTTGGTTCTAGGGTGCTGACGGTAAGGTTTGTGAAACCACTTCAATCGTTTTTTCTTCTTCTTTTTCGCTTCTCCCGATGCTCGGCGAAATAAACTCCTTCTTTTCTTCTCTTCTCCTTGATATGGGTGGTAGGGGAGGTAATTGAAAAAAAAAATGCCCCCCAAAAAATGACAAAAGGGGGAAAAAATTCTTAATATGGAATCCAGCTTATGGTACGAACGCGACAGTCGGAAGGATCAAACCTTTTGGCGCCAGAAAGGGTGAAAAAGCCTTCTGCGGAGGTTAAGTGGGGAGGTTTTATTCCTTAAGAGTATCATAGGTATTGCGTGCGTGATGATTGGAGGTGAATGCTAGTTTGCCGTTGAACTAAGCAATCCTACACGCATTGGTAGGGAGCCGCAGAAGCCCCGGCATATGGTGGGGGACTTCTATAGCCGGAGTACTTTGCCAAGAAAATATAGCTCGACTTCAATTCCCAAAGGGTTTTCAACAACCACTCCCATGAGAATTATGGCTCTATTTGATGATAGAGTAGGTGGCTCTCTATACATTAATAGAGAGAAAATAAAAATATCTCAAGTTTTCATGAAGATATAGGGGTTTAAAGTACATTGAATTTTTGATTGAAGCCAGAGAATGTCCGGGATATGTTAATTACTGTTAAATCCCTTGGCACAGCCAGTTATTTGGAAATTCCTAAGTGATTAACCTGTATTAACTCCATACTTGGTAAATTAACATGCTATTACTAAGCCTGGACGAATGTCCACATGTTCTGGCTACAGACGTCCCCCACCATACGATTGAAGATTTGGGACACGGCCTCATGCTTGATGATCTCTGGACCATGGACACGTAGAGCAGGAGCCAGTGGGACAGTCTTCCGCACCGCGGCCCCCGACCTTGAGGTTTGTGCCGGCCTGGGGGGAGCCGTCAATTGTGACGTCCAAGCATATCAGTGATATTTTCTGATTGGCTGGTGTGTCTTGATACATAGTGCGACCTATTCCTCCCGCGCTCCCAGATATGCAGTGCCCCCCGACCAACAAATCCCCTAGACCAACCATAACCACAATCACCACCCGCACGAATCGCGGCACCCAAGCCCCTTTCAGAATGCAGTTCAGCGACCGGTATCTCAGCCCTTTACGAGTACCGGTAGGTTGTCGGTGGGTTCTAAATCGAGGACGTGATCTTCATCCGGTTCGGTTTCACAACGCACTACCTCGCCATCACTCCCGAGCAGCGCGTTCAGGGGGCACTGCGGGAAGCACGACGACTGGCAGAGAGGTACCTTGGTGTACTAGTAGAGCGGGACGAGGGGGTGCTCGACTGGCTGCACGACTCATACTCGGATACCAGGGTTAGTCTGCGAACACCAGGATTTATTCTGAGCATGAGCTAAAGTGGCAAATATCCAATAGAAACCGTGAATCGATAGTTCAACCAATAGTAAAGCAGAAAGCGTTCGAGGAATTCTTCTGGTTTTCAACTCTCACCCCTTAGTGCGTGCGCTATTCCCAATATCGTCGTTAGCTTTGTCAGCCCTGTGTTCGCGGACTGGCCCTGGTATCCGAGTACTTCGCGGTCGCTAGCGATATGCTCTCGTTTAGGCCGTGGGCCAGTGAGAAGGAGTGCTACCTTCATAAGTACTTTGGGGGTGTCCGATTGGGGGTTATGAGACCTGGAGAGATTAATGGACATGTGCCGGGATGAGGGGAAGTGGAGCTTTTGTGCTTACCAGCTCGTCAGCGAATGTTGAAGGTACCGTAAAAATTGGGAAGACCCAGAATACGCTAGCAAGGGTAAGAAAGGGCCGCCGGAAGAGAAATTGCTTCAAGGGGTAATAATACTTTTCATGATCGCCACCCAAGCCCCAGAATTTCGTCTCTTTTGGCAGTTTAATTTCCTCTAAAAGGTATCACGATTTGCCACACCTTGTTTACCCCTGCTAGCGTATTCTGGTTCTTCCCAATTTTTACGGTATGATAGGATGCTTCCCCTCCTTTATTTGGGCTTTTTGACTTGCCCCTGTACCCTGCGGCTGAGCTGCGAATCTGTTGGGTTGGTGGTATCGGAAGTCCACCTAATGCGATTAGGATACTTTGGGTTCTCATAATGGGAGGAGCCGGATAGTGACTTGGCGCCCCGCTTCATGTATTGCTGGCTTAGTTTACGCAGGGATTTTGCACTGTTGCTTTTCTTGTCAAATAATGGTTTTGTGAAACTTTCGCTGTGGATGCATTGTGCAAAGAAATATCATTCCTCCCGTGTCTAAAACACATGGTATCACTCGCTTGAACTAAGAATACTAGAATAAATAGCCGTCCTCGTGGAGGGTTCCACAGGGTGTCCCCTGATGCGTGCCCCTCGCGGGTGCATAGAGCCGCTACATGTATGGTGCCGGCACCGTAGAACCTACACTCTTGACAACGAACATCGACTAATATTTCAACCAACAACAGCAGCACCTGCAGATGGAATTTTTAAAATCCCTTCTGTAAAGCCTTCCTATTTAGTTATTAGAACATATTTACAGAGGGATTTTCTTTTTAACCCTCTAGTTGGGGCTGCAGAGACCTTCAAAGTTTGTATGGGAAGGAAGACAGTGAGACTTGTATGAGGAAAAAAGGTTTGGCTGAATAATTAGCCAAGAAATTTCCTAATTAGGCGTACTATACTACCGCATTAGGACTAGGGTCCTCATTTCGGCGTGAGACTCAGGGTTGGTTCTAAGGTGCCGGCACCATACCGGTATCCTATGACCTGGCCCTGGGGATAACAGGGGCCCCTTGAATTGAATGACGCCGGATACTCATGGCAGCATGGCGAGGGTGTATGGGGACAGGGGAGGGGCGCTACCCTTCTAGATGGACTAGGTCAGGTCCGTATGTATCTTGTTGGGGCCTTACCCCCTGAGTTAGCTCTGTCCAATACTTCCTTGCTCTTCCTGATCGTGAGAAGGCTCCGCACCGTCCCAATGGCTCTTTACATACGGCGCAAATACTCGCTTACTTGTAATAGGGGTCACATAAATGGTTAGGCGGGTTGCAGCCGGATCCCTGGTTTTGTTGTCAGTAAAGGTACTAGCAAGCGAACCATCAGTGGAGGTACTTGTACAGGGGATTGTGGGTAAGTCTGGCGAACATCCACCACGTCAGTTACGACCACAGCGATTGAAATTTCAACTCAGTTGACTTGTCATATTTTTGGTTTTTGACCAATCGAGATCCTTGGACCCCTCTTCACAACGGCTTCAAGTCTTTGCTTTATGAGCATCCTACTGTTACTCTAATTTTATCTCTGGAAGATAGATTTTTCTCTTCCATCTATTATTTTTACTCCCTGTTCTGCCGTTGAATATCAGGTATCGGTTAAAATGGTTGAGAGAGGTTGTACTACGTTTTCAGCAACCAAGGTTGCAATGGCGGGATTAGTGGATTCGGCCGCTTTACAAAAGATTATGGACTTGGAGAGAGAGGTATCCAAGTTGCGACATCATGTTTCTGTCTTGTCCAAGAGGAATCGGTTGTTGCAGAAAAAGGTGGACGGTAGAAAGGAAGAGAAGGAGGCCGGTTGTCCTGAGGTGGCTTCGCCTGATAGGGTCGAGGAGCCTGAGCCACAAGTAGTGGCCGAGGCCTTGGAACGGATGAGTGGCGAGATTGTGGCTGAGGATGAGGAGAATATGTGGGTGGCGCATATGGCGAAGCCGGCGGTGGGTGAGTCAAGAGTGGTGTTGGAAATGGATGAGGCCGGGGTGGCAATAGTGGTGCTGCCGAAGGGTAAGAGGAGGAGGTTGACAAATGGAGGTGAGGAAGGAGGTGATGAAACCGACGTGATGACGGTGGTTCCTGTTGAGGAAGAGAGGAGAGTGATTGTGACGAGGTTGAAACCAAGGGAGGCTTTGGTTCCGACTGGACCAAGGGGTGACCTCTTCCCTGTTTAAAATGTGAATGCGGCACAATCTATTCTATGTGGATAATACTTCGCAAGTACGAGGGGGTTGCGAGGCAGGCTTAGCGAGGAGGTGAAGAAGGGATTGGTAGGAGTTCCGGTTCTTAATTCTTCCAAGCCAGGTGGGCGGTAGCACCTTATTTATAGAAAAGTGCGCGTCCATATGCGCAAGAGAAATATAGGAAAAACAATGTAAGAAACATAAGTGCGAACATGTTTGACCCTGAAATCCAACCAAGTAAATCCCAAATAATGTGCATGAAAACAAAAGGGTGTGGAGCGATTATTAGAAATATCATGACCAAGAATGGTGCATAAGAGATGCATAAACAACCGTAAAATCCTAAACACCTGATTGGAAAGCACATGTTAAATCCTGAGATATTATCCTGAAATAAACAATAAAACACCATAATATATATCTTAGCTGTAGTAATGTAAGCGGTGGACAGGCGGAGCCGAAACACAAACTAAGTAAAAGAATACACGGTAGTGTGTTGAATATACATAGGAAATATACAAAGAATTTCAACACTTCCCCACATTATCTACAGCCCAATAAAGTAACCATTCGCTGATGCGTGGGTTTTGCCAAGATTTTGGTGCATATATCAGCAAGATTATTAACCGATTCAACCTTAAGGAGAACGAACAAGTTGACTTCTAGAGCTTCGCGCGTGATGAAGAAGTCGACGGCGATATGCTTTGTTCGAACGTTGATCTGAGGGTTGACAGCCAAGAAATTTGGACCGCTATTATCGGCGTGCATAGCGATCGGAACATGAATGCGAAGGTCGGCGAGGCCTTTCAGAAGCCATCGGATATGGCAGGTGCCGTAGGACATAGCAACGAATTCTGCTTCGGTAGTTGATTTGGCGACATAGGCTTGTTTCTTTGAGAGCCAGGAGACACAACAGTTATTGAATAGAACAATGTAACCGGAGGTGGATCTTCTGGTATCGTGACAGCCAGCAAAGTCAGCGTCAACATAAACATCGATAGCGTTTGTTGTTGTGTACGGGTAAAATAGGCCAAGGTTTCGCGTTCCGTTAACATATCTAAAGACGTGTTTAGCAGCCTTTATATGTTCGTCGGTAGGGCAAGAAGAAAATTGCGGGAGAAACGAAATCGTATACGCTAGATCGGGTCTTGTGCCGGTAACGAGGTACATGAGGGAACCTATCATTGATTGGTATGTGGTAACTTGCTCTTTTCGTTGTTCCGTAATCCCTTTCGTAAGTGTAATGCCTTTTGGTAAGGGGATGGATACCGTGTTCGAGTTTTCCATTCCAAATCGCGAGACGATACTACCGATGTATCGTTCCTGGGTAAGAGCAATACCGTCTGATGTATACGTGATATGTAGGCCAAGTAGAAATGAGGCTTCCCCGAGGTCCGAGATCTCAAATGCCGTTTTCACGTCTTTGATGAGAGTGGTCAGGTGGGGGGTATCGGCCGAATATATTGCAATGTCGTCCACGTAAAGCGATATGTAGCATTCGAACTTATTGTGGATAAACATGCAGGGGTCTTGGTGTGATGCGGTAAAATCTTTGGAGGTCAAGAATTTAGCGAAGAGAGCATACCATTCGTTCGCAGATTGCTTAAGTCCATATATGCATCGGTTAAGTTTCCATACTTTGTCTCCGTCACCGAACCCTGGTGGCGGTCGCATGTAAACTTCTTCTTTCAATTTACCGTAAAGGAAGGCAGATTTGACGTCGAACTGTCGCGGTCGCCATTTGTTTCTGGCGCATATCGCAATCAGGAGTCTGAGTGATTCGTACCGAATAACTGGGGCAAAGGTGTCTTCGAAGTCAAAGCCAGGTCCTTGAGAAAGTCCTTGCGCAACGGCTCTTGCTCGAAACCTTTCCAATGTACCGTCAGCACTCTTTTTGGTTTTGAATACCCACTTACTTCCGACAATGTTCCGTCCTATAGGTTTATTGACAACGTCAAAGGTATTATTCTTCTTTAGTGCATTAATCTCATCGTTCATGGCTGAGGTCCATTCTCCCTTAAGCGAGCTATTTACAGCTTGGCGATAGGTAGTGGGGTCCTCGTCCGGTATCTCAATAGTAGCATGTTGTACTCGGTGTCCAAGTTGCTTTTTATAGCTGATCGACAATTGTGTTGAGATTCTTCCAGAACGTCGGGATGGTCCAGGGATTTCCACAGTAGGGTCAACAGGTGCTGGTGGCATATCCTGTCGTTGTTCCTCAGGGAAAGCCGGGAGTGGGGTAGCTGGAGGCTCGGGTGATTCTGAAAATATGGTTTGCGGTAAAGAAAGTTCCTTAGATGTTGGTGGGTTAATTTGTCTGTTCCGGTCCTGGTCCGTTTCCTTTTCAACCTTAATGGTAGGTAATGGACGGGATAGGGGGTAGACAGTAGCATAAGTTTCCTCAGCGAGTAACGATTCCATAGTAGTAGTTCCAAGTGATGCTATCGTCTTGGTTGTCCAATGGATTTGTCGAGTTTCACTGACTTTATGCTGCGAAGGGATGTAGATCCTATATATTTTATCAGAAGAGGTATAACCGATAAGATATCCTTCAATAGCCCGGGGCATTAGTTTCGTTCCAGGTTGACGTTTCTCCTCTGGTAGATGAACGAAGCATTTGGTCCCGTATGTGCGGAGATGGTAGATCGACGGTTTCTTGTTGTAGAGAGATTCATAGAGCGTCGACTTTCCTATGGATCGGTTAGGGAGTCTGTTTCGAAGGTAGACAGCAGTTGCGATAGCTTCGGCCCATAAAGCTAAGGGTAAGCCAGTCAACAAAGAGCGAGCAGCAGTGATAATTGTTCGATTGTATC
>Ga0307509_10008533_pt1 | contig 13040 bp, 14 predicted proteins | sample 10_EM_MG_FD_202245 | JGI IMG/M metagenome (GOLD analysis project Ga0307509, IMG submission 202245) | Populus trichocarpa ectomycorrhiza microbial communities from riparian zone in the Pacific Northwest, United States - 10_EM | ecosystem: Host-associated > Plants > Roots > Unclassified | place...
GGATACCCCGGGTGCCGCACCCGGGGTGCCGGGCCGGCGTCGGCCGTAGCGTCGGTGGAACTTCGCACCTCGTGAGCCCAGGGCCCGCAGCGGAGGAAACCCAACCACACGCAACCAACCGGGGGATCGACTGTCATGGCCGACAACACCAGCCAGATAGTGACCGACATACCGCACGCCAAGGTGAAGGCGGTGGCCGAACGTGTCGTGCAGGAGCTGAGGCTCGCCGCCGAGAAGGTCGCCGCGCACCACGCCGAGCCCGCCAGGTACCCGATGCCCGAGGACAAGGGCGCCGCGGAACACCTGCTGGCCCAGCGTTTCGACCGGCTGCCCGACGACAAGAAGAAGAAGGCGGCGGACGCCGTCGTCGCCGACCTCAAGGACGTGGCGGGCCGGGCCCGACGCCTCGGCGACCTGGCCCGGGTCGACCTGCGCTCGCCGGCCTCGGTCGACGCGCAGATCCGGCGGATGCCCTTCCCGGAGCGGTTGAAGTTCCCGGCCGACGAACTGAAGAAGCTGCCGTTCCTCCTGCCCGAGGAACCGCAGGCCGGTGCGGCGACCGCGGCCGTACCTTCCGCGCTGCACAAGCTGGAACTGCGCATCCACAGTGTGAAGTGCCTGACCGAGACGTCGGAACTGGGCTCCGACGAGATCTCCCTCGCGGGGACCGGCGTGGACGAGAGCGGCGACGCTCTGAAGATCAGCCCGTTCGACGTGCGCAGCTTCGACGACGGGGACGTCAAGACGTACGCGCCGCCGAAGCAGTTCCACTGGTTCAACCTCGACGAGGGAGGCGCCAGTTACCCGAAGTCGTACTTCGTCACGCTGGTGCTCGCGGAGATCGACTTCGGCGGGGTCGCCGTCTACGTCGACCGGCTGCTGGACATGGTCAGGACGAAGGTCGCCGCCTACCTCGCCGCGGCGGTCGGCGCGGCGATCGGCGCTTCGGCCGGACTGCTCGGCATCCTCATCGGCATGGCGGTCGGCGCGGCCGTCGGCTGGGCCTTCGACCAGCTCAAGGGCATCGTCGAGGACGACGTGTTCACGCCCGTGACCCTCAGCACCATCATCCCGGCACTGACCGGCCGCTGGAACGGCAAACCCGAAACGGCAGCGGCATCCGCCGAGTACCGCGGCTTCGGCGGGCACTACCGAGTGACGTACACCTGGCGCATGTTCAACTGAGCGGTGCGCCGCGGCGGCCGGGCAGGATGTCCCGGGTGGGGCGCGCGAACACTATGAACGCAATGATCGACGGGTAGTCCCCGAGTGGAGCGGTTCCTAGCATCACGGTTCGCAGGGCACATGCGCACAGCGAACCCACAGGAGCCGCTCCCTTGAACACCCTTGACGCGCCCGCACCGGTACGCCGGCGGCTCTCGGCCCCTCGCCACCGTCGGGCGGCACTGGCCGCCGGCCTCGCCGCGGCGCTCCTCGGCACGCTCGGCAACGCCCCCGCGCCCCGGACACAGACCACGCAGCCTTCGGTGGCCACCTGCCCGGCCGACCTGCTCGGGAAGGCGACGTGTTACACCGGCCAGGACAGCAACGGGGCGTACTACGCGATGGCCGTTCCGACGCACTGGAACGGATCCCTCGTCGTGCACGCGCACGGCGGCCCCGATCTCGGCGACTCCTCGGACCCGTCACGCAGCACCGACGACCTGGGGCGCTGGGCGGTGATGGTCGAGGAGGGGTACGCCTGGGCCGGCTCGTCCTACCGTCGCGGTGGCTACGGGACCCGGATGGCCGCCGCCGACACCGAGAATGTGCGCAGACTCTTCGTCTCCGAGTTCGGCAAACCGAAGCGGACCTATGTGCACGGCCAGTCCTGGGGCGGCGACGTCGCCGCCAAGGTCGCGGAGACCTACGGCAGACAACCCGGCGCCTACGACGGCGCGCTGCTCACGAGCGGCGTCCTCGGCGGCGGTTCGCGCGGCTACGACTACCGCGTCGACCTGCGGGTGGTCTACCAGTACTACTGCCACAACCACCCCCGCCCGAGCGAGCCGCAGTACCCGCTGTGGGAGGGGCTGCGCGCCGACTCCACCATGACGAGCGCCGGGCTCCGGGCCCGCCTTCAGGAGTGCACCGGGTTCGCCTCCGCCCCCGCGGAGCGGACCGCGCTCCAGCAGCGCAACCTCGACGACATCCTCGCCGTCACCCGCATCCCGGAGCGCTCGCTGGAGTCGCATCTGCGGTTCGCGACCTTCACGTTCCGGGACATCGTGTCGACCCGGCTCGGCGGCCGTAATCCCTTCAGCAACCGGGGCGTGCGGTACTCGGGTTCGCACGACGACAAGGCGCTCAACGCGGGCGTCGAACGGTTCTCCGCCGACCCCACCGCGCGCCGCGACCTCTCCTACGACAGCGACCTGACCGGCAAGGTCTCCATCCCCGTCCTCACCCTGCACGCGATCGACGACCCGACCGCCTTCGTCGAGCACGAGGCGGCCTACCGCGCCACTCTCCAGGGCGCGGGCCGGGGCGGCAATCTCGTCCAGACCTTCACGACGGAGACCGAGCACAGCGCGCTGAGCGACTCCGAGTACGCCAACTCGATTGCGGCGCTGGACACTTGGGTCCGCCACGGACGCAAGCCGAGCCCGCGCTCGGTCGCGGCTTCATGCGCGGCCTTCGACCGGACGTACGGCGGCGGGTGTTTCTACGACCCGACCTTCCGCCCCGCGTCCTACGCCTCGCGGATCCGGCCCCGGCCGGGCGGGCTCGCCTGGCCCGCCATGACCGCGGCGCAGGAGCGGGCGTGGAGCCGGATCGACGGCGTGGGGATCGCTCCCTGACCGCCGGCGGTGTCGTCGGTGACCCGGTGGGTGTTCCGGAGGGTCACCGACGACGGAGTCCGGCCGGTCGCCCGGTTCGGTCAGAAGGCGTGTGCCATCAGTTCCGCGAACAGCTCGTGCTCGTCGACGTCGAGGCCCCGTGAGCGGAACCAGCCGCAGATGTTGGCGCAGTCGCGCTGGAGGAAGGTCATCCCGTTGAGGTTGCCGACCAGGTCGACGATCTGTGGCAGGTCGATGATCACCAGCCGCTCGCCCGCCGCAAGGATGTTGTACGCCGAGAGGTCGCCGTGCACGAGGCCGTTCTGCACCATGGTCGCGAGCGCGTCGGTGAGCTGCTCGAAGTACGCCGCCAGCAGCTGGGGCGAGGGTCGCGTCTGGGCGAGCCGGGGCGCGGTCGCGACGGTGCCGTCCTCGTCGACGACGGTGATCCATTCCATCAGGATCTCGGTGCCGTCGATCTGGACCGGGTAGGGAACCGGCAGCCCGAGGTTCCAGAACCGCACCAGGGCGCCCCACTCGGAGACCGCCCACTCGCCGGCCGCGACCTGCCGGCCGAAGGTGCTCTTGCGTTTGACGGCCCGCTCGTCACGTGAGCGCTTCATCGAACGGCCCTCGGTGTAGGACGCGGCGCGGTGGAAGGAACGGTGTTCGGGAGAGCGGTACCGCTTGGCCGCCATCACCACGCCGGCGTCGGGATCGAGCGGGTCGGCGCGCTCGACGAGGTGGACGTCGGCCTCCTTGCCGGTCTTGAGGACGCCGAGTTCGGTGTCGATCGCGCCCTGCGAGGTCACCACCCACTCCGGGAGCGGCTCGGGGCCGCGGGAGAGGGGTTCGACGCTGAGCCACGTCGACCAGCGCCGGCCTTCCGCGAGGTCGTCGTCGTAGGCACGGAAGTCGAAGACGAACCGGTCGTCGACGTCGCCGAGGCCGTCCGGCGGCGGGACGGAGCGGTGGGCGTCGGTGCTGAAGTCGTCAGGGAACGACGGGAGTTGGGAGTGCTGCGGGAGATCGTCGTGAGACATCGCTGGAGGTGCTCCATGAAGTGAGTGAGAGGTGGTCTGCGGGCAAGCCGAGGACAGTCGTGGTCACGGTCGTGCCTCCTCTCGTGGAGCACCGGGCAGCTCCCGGTGGCTCGCTCATGGTGAAGGGCGGACACGGGGAGCGGCAACCGAATTAAGGCGGCCCGAGTCGAGCGAGAACCTTCTCGTCCGGCTGCGAGAGACAGTCGGGCAGGCGGACGGGAGGCCGGGGGAACTCGGGGGCCGGCGGATGTCGAGATTGCCGTGCCGGCTCCGTCCCTGGGGCAGATGGCGACGACTTCTCTGGAGGACCGTTATGCGAGCGAGTGAGATCACCGAGATTCTGGACCGGCCGATCAGTCGGGTACTGCTGGCACGCGACGTGGTCCGGCTGGCGTACGTGGCCAAGGACGGCACGCCCCGGAACGTCCCGATCGCGTTCACCTGGAACGGTTCGGAGATCGTCATGTGTACGACGAAGAACGCTCCGAAGCTCCCGGCTCTGCGGGAGAACCCGACGGTCGCGCTGACGATCGACACCGAGGTGCATCCGCCCAAGATCCTGCTGATCCGCGGTCGGGCCGAGCTGGATGTCGTGGACGGCATCCCGGAGGAGTACCTCCAGATCAACGGCTCGTACGAGATGACACCCGAGCAGCGGGTCGAGTGGGAGGCAGAGGTCCGCTCGCTCTACGACGGCATGGTCCGGATCGTGGTGACTCCGACATGGGCGAAGCTGATCGACTTCGAGACGACCCTGCCGAGCGCGGTCGAGGAGTTGGTCATGCAGCGTGCGGAGCGCGAGCAGGCCTGATCATCCGCTCATGCACCGGTAACGGAGCAGGCGCGCAGCCGGGGCCGGTTCACGGATGAACCGGCCCCGGCGCCAGGCGTGTTCGAGGACGGGCTTCAGCAGTAGAGGTTGCTGCCGGGGCTGACCCCGAGGATGGAGGTGAAGCGGTTGTAGGCGTCGACGCGGCTCTGGACCTGCGCGGGGTTGCGCCCGTCGCATTCGAGGGAGCCGTTGATGGAGCGGATGGTCTGGCCGAAACCGGCGCCGTTGACCATTGTGAGCGGCGGCGATTTCCCCCATTGAGGGCGGTTTGACCGCGTGGAAATTCCCCATCGCGAATCTTCGTAGTTGGCCATGGGCAGCGCGGCGCTCGGGATCGAGGGACCTGGTCGTCGCGGCGCTGCCGGAGCTCCTCGTCCCGCTGGGGGAGAAGCTCCCGTGTGGGGGACGGTGCTGGGATGCCCCTTCGAATGCGGGATGTTCTGGAGCCAGGACGTCGCACGACTACGCCGAAGTCCTGGTCAGGTGGCTGGCCTGGTGTCGGGTACCTTCTCCAGCTGCTTGGCTTCATCCGGGTCCGGCTCGGAGGCCAGGAGCTTTTCCGCCCGCTGGTCGATGTTGCGGGTGAGGGCGATCTGAGCCAGTCCGAAGGCGACGGCGTATGCCATGACGCCGCGCCAGGAGGTGGGAGCCTGGATGACCGGCAGCCAGTTCGTGCCTACTAGGAGCAGTCCGATCACCGCCGTGAGCGCGCCGATGGGAAGCTTGATCAGTTCCTGGTAGAAGGGCAGGTTGTAGGGGTTCCAACTGCCGCCCATCTTCTGCAGTCGTCCAGCGACGTGCGTGGCCGCGCCGAGCATGCCCAGGAGCATGACCAAGCCCACTTCGCGAAGGCCGCATGCTCCTTGGGCGGGACAGTCGTTCGTGCAGACCGGGATTGCTCCCGAGTTTCGCCACGCTACTGCGAGTGTCACGCCGAGCAGTAGGGACAGAGTGCCGCCGGCCCGGATGAGTCGGTTGCGGAAGTTGCGGCTGCGTACGGCTCGTTCTTCCTGGACCGCATAGGCCGCCTCCAGGAGGACCGCGACCGCCGTGGGCAAACGATCGTCCCGCGGATTGTTGCGGCGCCTCAACTGCTCGACGAGCTTGAGGCGGGGATCCCTCTGGCATAGCGGCCCCGCCAGGGCGAGTACAGCGTCGATCCGATTCCATACCCGCGCGGGCTCCGACAGGCCGATGATGGCGACCTCGGCGGCATGCAGACACGCTTGGGTGCCCTCGTACGCATGCCCGTTCCACCAACTGCTCAGCCGCCAGGGCGCTGCCCGACCGCCGGCCGCTTGGTGGATGTAGCTCCCGGCTGAGTCGAGGAGTCCGTTCGCTCCTGCTCGGAGTTCTCCTTCCAGGATTCCGTTGCCGCACAGGCGATCCGGCTGGACGCAGGTGGCCTTGAGCTCGTATCGCAGTACGCGCAGGCGTGTTCGCGCACGATGCATCCAGGTGTTGGACCGCGGTCGCCGTCGCCGCCGCCGGGGTTTCGGGCCGGTAGATGTCGCCTCGGCCGCTTGCGAAGCCTTCTGTTTTTCCGCCCGGCGATTAAGGATTCGGTGTAACCAGGCTCGCCTATCGTGCATGTTCATGGTCGCCCCGTTTCCGTCCTCGGAATCAGGACGGTGTGCCCGCTGAACCCGGTGAGGGCGGACAGCGGTGTAGCCACTGCTGGAAATCCCATGTGGCCAGGAACTGTTGTGCGGCCGTGCAGCCGCTTGTGTACAGCGTCTCGGTCTGCTCCGGTGTGATGCCGAAGTCGGTCGACCGCACTCCGGTGGTGTCGACGAAGATGGTGCGGTCTTGGACGCAGATCTGGTCTACGTGGAGTTGGTCGTGGGCGCTGGTCATCGTGGCTAAGAGGCGTCTGGTCAACTCCACTGGGTTGCGGACCGGTTGCCACTGCTGGCGGGGTGTGCGCCGCATCGAGAGCTTGATGCCGATGGTTGGCCAGCGGGGCGGCTTCCTGTCGCTCCGGTCGAACAGGTCGATGGGGAAGTTGGACAGCAGGCCGCCGTCCACGAAGACCAGCCGCTGTGATCCCTGGGAGGGGCCGGTACGGAACTTCACCGGCCGGAAGTAGAACGGGATCGAGGCCGAGGCGCGCACCGCGTCGGCGACCCTCGCGGTGTCGGGATCCACGCCGCACAGCGTGTGATAGTCCTCCGGCAGGCGCAGCTCCCGCCCGCGGCTGATGTCACTGACGACGACGGCCAGCTTGTAGGGCGCTGTGCCAGTGTCGTCGCCGGTCTCCTGGCGGCGCAACTGCCGGAAGGTCGTCACGTTCTTTGCCGCCAGCCGCTCCTTGATCCAGGTGTGCAGGGCATCGCCTTTGTAGACGCCGTTGTGCAGTAGCACGGCCAAGGCTGCCCCGACCTTGCCGAAATGACGGGCCGGCCCGTCCTGGAACACGGCGGAGTCCAGGTCCCGCATCTCCCGTTCCAGCTCCGCGACGGAATAGCCGGCGGCCAATAGCGCGGCGACAATGGCCCCCGCCGACGTGCCCGCCACGCGCTGCACGACATGCATTGCAGAGAGCTCCCGCAGCGCGCCAACGAGCGCGATTCCCTTAACACCACCCCCCTCCAAGACCACGTCCACGTTCGTGTTGGCCGAGACCTCGGTTGCAGCGTTGCTGTCCATGACGATCGCCCCCGTGGGGGACGAGCGAGTCACGCCGATATGTCGCGCTCAACCCCCGTTTCCCGGAGCATGCTCCGGGAAACGGGGGACGTCTAGCCTGCCGACCGACAGAACTCGCAAGGTCGCTGGCGCGTCACGCCGAGGCAGAAGCGGACCCATGCGGCACGGAACTTGCCCCGCAGGTTGGCCCCTTCGAGCCGCCTGGATAGGCATCGAGGTCTCCGCCCCTGCCCGGCAAGACATCGGCGCTCGTCTTCCGTGAACTGTTGGGAGACGCGGCCGTCTCCGGCTTCGGGCTCGGCGTTCGCCGGGGCGACGTCCTGCGTCACGCCCTGGAAAGCTCGCGCGGCAGCAGAGGCCGGGCCTCTGGTGTGGCCTGAGGGGAAGGGCGCTGGCACGGTCCGACTTAGGCGGACGGTCCGTGACGTCAACTGGTCAAGAAACAAGGGGGTGTTGACCCCGTCGTCCGGGGCGGCAGTCCGGCCCGCGCGCCGGCCCGCTACGGAAATGGGAGATGGCACCCACACTGCGTAACGCGTTGAGTCGCCCTGGTTGGCCTCGGCACCACCTTCCCCGTCTGGCCAACGGTCCAGATCCTTCTGGGCACGGGCACGGGCACGGCCTTGGCCCACACCCGGCTCGCCATGACGTCGCCCGCCCCGCCTGGCGGGCCGTGCGGTCAGCGTTTACCGACTGTGGCGAGACGGCGGCTTCGCCATTGGCGCCCTTCTGTCTGGCATCCTCGCCGACGCCTTCGGCCTGACCGTCGCCGTCTACTCCGTCGCTGGCTGATCGGCTTCACCGCGACGCCATTGGCTGCCTTCGTCGCCGCGATCCGCCGCCGGTGCTCTTGCCGCGTACAGGGGGGCAAAGAGTGAGGACAGGCATTGACCGAGGTCAGCGTCGTCGTAGCGCCCGAGCGTGAGCCGAGCTTCTCGCGGGCTACCGTGCCGCGTGCGAATATCAGCTCGCCCGCCGCCCTGTCTCACATACCGTTCTCAGCTGTGGCACCAACTGTGCCCCGAGTTCATGCTCCGCTTTTGCCGACCGCGCCAGCAACTTGCGCGCGCTGCGATAGGGACACTGGTCGATGATCCAGCCCCACAGCAGGCCATTCACGGCCTCGAGCACCTTCTCGCTGACGATCCCGGCAAGCGCGCCAACAGCGGCGCCCGGCGGACCCGCCACAGCGGCTCCCGCCATCGCGCCGCATATCGCGCCCATGGCCTGCGGCAACACCTCGACCGCAATCTGCCGCTGGAGACGCAGCTCCTCACGAGTCGAGTCCAGCGATTTCGCCACCGCGTCTGCCGCCGCGCTCAGCTCCTTGCGTGCGTCGGCGTGGTTCTCCGCCTCCTGGGAGACCAGCGCCTCCCGGAGCTTGCAGTAGCGCTGGACCGCCTTCTTGTCCCGCAACTCCTTCGCGGCATCAAGCAGGACGTCCGGGCCTTCGCGAAAACGCCTGGTGTCCTTGAGTAGGAATGGCAGGAACGATGGGGTCCAGGGCAACTCCACGTCGCGCCAGAAGTCCTTTCCGCGGAGGGTGGGCCCTGATGGTGCGGACGCCTTCGCCCTCAGGGTCGAGAACGACAAGAAGGCGGTCCTTTCGCTCGATTCTGCGCGTGGGGCCCTGCCGCTGTGGGTCTGGGCTTGGGAGCGGCTGGATGGCCGGGCCATCGCAGAGTCGACACGCCGCAACTATGAGGGGTTCATCCAATGACCGCATGGTGATGGTGGCCACCATGCTGGAGGCGGCCGTCATCGACAAGCGCATCCCGGACAATCCCGCACGGGGAGTCCGGATATCCCGGGCGGGCCTGCCCGCGGTGGACGAGGGCGAGATGCCCACCCCGAGAGAGGCCGATCTGATCGCCCACCACATCGCGCCGCAGTACCGGTTCACCGTCCATCTGCAGTCGGGCACCTGCCAGTCACCCAGCGAAGCCCTGGCCTTCTCCGGCGAGTGTCGGCGGCCCGGCTTCATCAGGATCCGCTGGCAGGTCAGCGCCAAGGTCCGCCGCGCGGACTGCCGTACGGCGTTCGTGTCTTGCAAGAACCGAGTGGAGGGCGCGTACCGGGACGTTCCGGCCGCTCCGTTCGTCGATCAGGAGATCGATGCCCATCTGGCACGGTGGACGCTGGTGCCCGTGGCCTTCACCAGCCAGAGGGGCAGGCGGCTGAGGCTGGAGGCGTTCTTCGCCCCGCGCCGACACGGCAAAGGCACTATGCCCACGGCCTCCACCTACGGCGACGTGTTCGGCCCAGGTCTCGGCCGCTGTGGAGTCGACAGGGGCGCTCAACCCGCAGGCACGGAACAGCGATAGTGCTGGTGCTCGGGGGACGGGCGGTGGCGGAAGAGGCGTTCACCACCCCGGTCGCGTACGACGTCGGCTCGGCCGGCGTCCACGAGGGCGGCCAGGGTGCGGTAGACGGTGTTGAGGCCCACGCGCGCGCCGCGAACCTTCAGCACGTCGTGCAGGGCGCGGGCGCCGACGAAGCCACCGTGGTCGATCAACGCCCTTACGACGCTGGTGCGTTGGGCGGTGCGGCGGCCGATGAGGTCCAGGTCGTCGGCCGGTGCGCTCATCACGCCTCCGCGAGAGCGCCGTGGGCGTGGGGTCGGCGTACGGCGATTAGCGCGGCCGCGTAGATGGTGGTGGCGACGGCCATGATGGCGAAGCTGGGCGGTAGTTGGGGGACGTAGTAGCTCAGGGCGAGGCCCGCCCACATCTCGGCCACCGCGAGTCCCGCGGACAGGGCGAGGGAGTGGTAGGGCCGGTCGGTGAGCCGCGAGGCGGCTCCGGCGGGTGCGGCGAGCAGGCCGAGCAGCAGGAGCGAGCCGACCGCCTGGGTGGCCTCGGCCGCACAGGCGCCGACCAGGATCAGGAAGACGAAGCCCAGCACCCGTACCGGGACTTGCCGGGCCGCTGCCACCGCCTCGTCGACGGAGGCGAACAGCAGAGGGCGGGCGACCGCAAGCACGGCGAGGCAGATGAAGCCCGCTACGACGGCCGCCAGTTCGGCCTGCCTGGTCGGGAGGCCGAAGATCGATCCGACGAGGACGTTCACCCCGGCGGTGCCGTTCCCGATGTTGCGGGACGTGGTGTAGAGGGTGAGGAAGAAGACGCCCAGGCCGAGGATCCAGGAGAAGAGACTGCCGATGGCGACGTCGTCGGCGCGGCTGCGGCGGCCCAGCGCGCCGAGCACCACGGCGAACAGCACGCTGGCCGCGAACAGTCCCAGCCTCAGGTCGTATCCCAGCGCGAGGGCCGTGAGCGCCCCGGTGAACGCCACGTGGCTGAGCGCGTCGCCGGTGAACACCTGGGCGCGCAGCACCAGGAAGTACCCCACGAGACCGGCCGCCAGTGCGATCGCGGTGCCGGCCAGCAGCGCATGTACGAAGTAAGGGTGAGTGAAGGCGCTCATGCGAGAGCACCCGCTCCCGCCATCCGGTGTCTGCCGACGGCCGCGGTGAGCGCGCGGCCGGTGCGGGCCAGGACGTGGACGTCGAAGGCGAAGGTCGTCACGTAGAAACCGATCGGGTACGGCGAGTAGTAGGCGGCGATCAGCCCGGTCCAGGTCACCGTGATCGCGATGAGTACCGACAGCGCCAGGCTCGTGGCGGGCCGCGCGGTGAGCTGTTGTGCGGCTGCGGCGGGCATCACCAGCAGGGCGAACACCAGCAGGGTGCCGGTGATCTGACTGGCCTCCGCGTTCGCCGTCCCGAGGGGGACGAGGAAGGCCACGGAGAGGGCTCGCACCGGCACCCCGCGTCCGGTGGCGACGTTCTCGTCGACGGAGGCGAACAGCAGCGGCCGTCCGATGACCGCCAGCACGCCGAGCGCGAGTGCCGCCACGATCGTCAGCATGACGACCTGGTCGGTGGTAATGCCCAGGAAGCTGCCGAACAGCAGGGAGTTGACCCCGCCGAGGAAGCCCTTGTACAGGGCGACGAACAGGAAGCCGCAAGCGAGCAGGAATGTTTGGATGGTGCTGGTCAGCGCCGACTCCTGGCCGCTGCCGCCCTGCCCGGCGCGGGGGATGGCGGCGATCACCAGGGCGCCGCCGATGCAGAACGCGAAGTAGCCGAAGCCCGCGCCGATGCCCAGCAGCGTCGCGCAGGCAGCGCCGGGAAAACTGACCACGGCCAGGGTGTGTCCGGCGAAGCTCTGCCGCCGCAGCACCATGAACCAGCCCATCACGGCGGCCAGTACGGCCACGACCGTACCGGCCCGGAAGGCGTTGACCATGAAAGGGAAGGCCCAGATCTGCTGCAGGTCGGTCAGCGGGTTCCACGACCAACCGGCGCTCGCGTCGGCCCAGTTCACGACCTGCCTCCCTCGGCGTGCCGGCCGGTGTGCAGGGCGGGCGCCTCGGGCTGGCCGACGACCACCAGCCGCCCGTCGCTGGTGCGCAGCACCTCCACCGGCACGCCGTACAGCCGCGACAGAGTCTCGGTGGTGTTCACCTCCTGCGGGTGCCCCGCGACCGCACCGCCCTCGGCGATGTACACCACCCGGTCCAGCCACGGCAGGATCGGGTTGACGTCGTGCGCGACCATGACGACGCTGACGCCGGCCTCCCGGCAGATCCACCCGATCAGCGCGGCGACCGCACCCTGATGGGACAGGTCGAGGCTGTCCAACGGCTCGTCCAGGAGCAGCAGTTCGGGGTTCCGCACGAGTGCCTGGGCGATCAGCAGCCGTTGTTGCTCGCCGCCGGAGCACTCGCCGATCGGCCGGTGCGCGTACGCGCTCGCCCCGACCAGTTCGACGACCTCGGCGATAGGGTCCCGGGCCGCCCGGCGCCGGGCGCTGAACCGGGCGGGCACCGGCAGCGGTACACCCCAGCGGTCGCCGTCCAGGCCGAGCCGCACGATGTCGGTGCCGCGGATGCGCAGGCTCGCGTCGAAGCTGCGGCGCTGCGGCAGGTAGCCGACGCGGTGGCCCGTCCGGCAGGGCGCTTCGCCCAGCACTCTGACCTCACCGGCGGCGGCCGGCGGGATGCCGAGCAGCATCTTGACCAGGGTCGACTTGCCGACCCCGTTCGGGCCGAGGACGGCCACGAACTCACCGGCCCCGACCTCCAGATCGACCCCCGACCACAGGGTCCGGCCACCGACGCGCACACCGGCGCCGCGCAACGACACGGCGGAGGATCGCGGCGGCTGCGGCCCGGTCGGCTGTGCGGGGACTCGGTGCCGGGCCGTGTCGCCCGGCCGGGTGGCCGGATTCACGGTGCTCACCTGCCCGTCGCCTGCCCCAGGGCCTTCTCGATGCCCTGCAACTGCCGTACCTGCCACGCCTGGAAGGACGCCCCGGCCGGAGTGAGGGTCTCGGTCACGGTCGCGACCGGGATGCCCTCGGCCTTTGCGGCCTTGACCTGGGCCTGCACGTCCGGGGTGGCGTTCTGGCTGTTGTAGACGTAGACCTTGATCTGCTTCTCGCTGATCTGCCGGTTGATCGTCTGCTTGTCCTTGGCCGTCGGGTCGGTGCCCTCACTGATGGCGTCCAGGAAGGACTCGGGCGCTCGTCCACGGCGCGTGGCTGCCGCTGCTGATCGGCCTCACCGCGTTCACCGTCATGACGACCTGGCAGCGCGGCCCTGAGGTCGTCACCGCGGAACGGGCCGAACACGAGGGTTCCCTGCGCGAGTTCGTCGACCAACTCCGCAGCGGGGAACGGCCGGTGCTCCAGGTCCCCGGCACGGCCGTCTTCCTCAACCGGGGCAAGCAGA
>Ga0307509_10008534_pt1 | contig 13039 bp, 11 predicted proteins | sample 10_EM_MG_FD_202245 | JGI IMG/M metagenome (GOLD analysis project Ga0307509, IMG submission 202245) | Populus trichocarpa ectomycorrhiza microbial communities from riparian zone in the Pacific Northwest, United States - 10_EM | ecosystem: Host-associated > Plants > Roots > Unclassified | place...
ATATTGTTTGGAAAGAGGGCAATTCTTTTTTGAGATAGGCAATCTTAAAACCACTATACCAGAGCAGCAATTTTTACCTGAGAAATAAGAACCATATTTTCTGATTCTCTATATCTTAAAGTACTTGGATCTAAAATTTCAAACTAATACCTCTCTTATTCATGGAGATAATAAAATGTAGGTTTGATTTTTCACCGGTTGCTATTGGTGAGCCGGATCCCTGTCGTGAGCCGCTTCCCCGTAAATCACGTTAATTTTGTCTTCCTATGTGAAGTTCGTTGGCTCTCCAACTGGGACAGCCTCTAGAATCGAGCCATCTGTCCCGTCTACTATGACATGATGACTTTGGTAGTGGTAACTTGTTTTGCAGTTCAGAACGTTTAGGTCGATCCTATCGGTTCGATTCTGGCCATTGCGTGATTTGGCCCAGATAGCGAGGAAGTTAGTGTCTTTGCACCTTGGTTCCGTCACGTAGTTATTTTTAATGATATTGCTGTTAGACCAGAGATACTTCATGGTTCGGGGTCCTTCGAGGTCAAAGCTAGGGTTGATGGTGTATTTACATTTGTCTGTGCTAAACCTGTATTTTTTTCCCTCGAGAAACTCTATCTCAGAAGGAGAACATGAGAGCTCCGTTTGGTATACTCTTGTGTTGGCAGTCCAGTATTATTTGCCCCGTGTTAAACGATCTTGACCTTCGCCGTAGCTTGTTGGTTAGAAAGGTATAGCGATGAGTTCCTTCTTCATGAATGAATGAACCTTCTCTCCCAGCCAGATGACACCATAACTAGTGTAGAGGAAAGAAGAGCTCATATTTGCCTTCTGGTCATCGAATGGGATGAGTTTTTTGAGTGGCTTGAATGATGTTTCTATATCTCGCCTCACCGGCTGAGTAGTCAAGAGGGAACTGTTTAACGGCGCAATGACCCAGAAAATCAGGCAAAGGGCCAATCCGGCGAAGAAGACGTTCCAATGCCTACAAATAATTAGCTAGAATACCTCAGAAAGAGTGGATAGGACCAAAAACGCACCCTCTTCTAGCAGCATTAACCGGTACAAAGGCAATGAAGTCAAAGGGATAGTGAAGGAATATTGAGTTGCCGGCGGTTGCTCCCGCTGGCTTAGATAGTTGAAAGTAAGGCTCCAATCGCTTCACATCTAAATCAATTGCAGCCCAGCCCACGCCCAATGCCACAACCACCATCTGAGGTAGATAGCGGTAACAAAATACCACACTCATTGGAAAATCCTCTGCTCTTTCTGCGAAGAATAATGCATTCTTTTCAATACTGATTTTATTGATATATTCTATAAGTACGATTAGAGAAACCGTGCTGAGAAGGAACGCCATGATAGTCGGTCCTCGTAAGGTAAACGGCCTCCAGGGTTTTTTCTGACCTGGGCTGGTCAGGCCTGAGGCGAGATTGTCTTCAGGTTTGGGTGAAACTAGAAACTTATTAGTAAAATGATAAAATGTGTTAGTTGATTCTTACTTCGAGATTCCGAAGTGTCCCTTAAGGTATATGCATGATTGACTTGGTTTAACCGGATGAGACTACTGGAAGACAACTCGCCGCCACCAAAACCGTACCTATATGCCATACTAAATGATACCTCCGGGTCAGCACCTCAAGCACACTTTAAAATTTGTCGCCAAAGCTGGGTACAATTCTCATGGTCATCCTACCTTGTGGGGAAGCTTGAAACTTTAGAAACGGTTCATCTCTTAGGAGTGACATCCTCTAAGAGCCGTAGCCTTTAAAGTATCCTACTTCGGCTAGCTCTCCCCTAGAGGTTCTTGTAGCAGGAGGATCGAGGCACTTCCGGTTGATTTTTTCTACTATATTTAGAAGCACATTTCTTCGTCCCACCAATTTGATCAGTGGCTCAAGTGCGGCCCGCCCTCATACGGTACCGGTCCCGAGCTTTAAGGCAGGGTTCGTGCAGCCTTGCAATGGGGAATATCTACCTTCTTACCTCATGTGCTTATGCACACATCGCATGTATTGTAGTATTGTACTCACAAGTGTGCCCACCTAACATACCACGATAGAGTTTCTCCATCACTTGTTAACACGACTACCCGGACTATACGAAACCAACTGCATGCAGCTTAGGTTCACGGATACCTTAACCACTTTACAATCACACCTCGTTGTCTCGGACCTCACTCTACCTGATCCCCTCAAGCCCAGGATGAAATTCTGTCATTGCTAAATTGGTTTGCCCTAAAAGCTAAGTTAACCCATTGTTCCTCATAATTCGCTCTCCGGGACAGAGTCCTTGGATTTTAGCCATCCGGCGCAGCAAAGTGCGAATGTACTATGATGGTGTTTGTCTGTGTGGTGGCTTAGGACTCTGTTTATCGGAGACCGCTGCGTCTTGCAGCAAGTGGCTCTCTCGTATCCCTGATATTAATACCAGCGAAACACCTCAGCGCCAGCCTTACTGCGCTCTACTGACCGGTTTCACAAAAGGATTTGAATCACCCCAGCATGTAGCAACGCCCTCTTGCACTGGCCCCAGGTCCCTCCACATCTTTTCCCCCGGATAAAAATATCAGATCGCCAAACACCAGGAAAACTTTCGGCCATGAGAGCCGCACTCCCCCCCCAGCTCCACAATTTATTTGGACTAAAAAATAATTAAAAAAAGTAAATACAAGTATATACCGTAAATCGCTTATCCCGCTGGCGGTGTGAAAGAGTAAAATTCAGTCCACGTTACGCTAAGCCTATCTTAAAACGATTTGAGCTTCGCGATTTGCTCAATATTTCCTGGCTCTCTAAGGGTGCTGAGTCATTTGAGCTCTCAAGGGATAGAAAAACACAGTTTCTGACCCAACTTGGCTGACGGTGGCCAAATCTTGTCTTTGCGTAGTGTGGTCCGGATTTACTGTTTCACGCCGCCCAAGGGATAATGCATTATATCCGTAGCAAGAGTTAATCTCCGCTCCACCCCCGATGGGTTGAGTCTAATAGGTTACCAGATTTACACTCAGGCTTTACCGTGTTAGGAAAGCATTAATCCCTGTTGGATGTTTTTGTCTTTGAGTACGGCGATTAACCCCTACTCCGGAGATGGTGGAAAAAGAGATTTTACACGTAGTAGAATACATAGTAGAAATTGATCCAGAGAAATTTCTTCAAGCAGTCTTGGGAGTGCTGGGCGATGAGGGCTACACCTCCGTAGATGATTGGAGCATGATCAATCTTGGCTACGGACTATCTAAGTATCTATCTAAATAGTCTTTGGACATACTGGTACAATTGCATGGGGGGGGAAGGAACAACAAGGAACGCTGGAAAAAGAGAAAGGAGCACTGAATTCGGAAAGAGCATTTACAATCGGGAATGGATAAAAGTGAATAATAGGATGGAAACTCCTAAGTCCTACCGACATGTCTTGGTGGCGCCCCGCCCTCATCAACACCGAACTCTGGGCACCAGGAGCAACTCCCAAATCTAAAACCAGCTAGGTAAGGGAATCCATATATGTTAGCAGCTGCGATGGGTATATGAAGATATGTGTATTCAAATTGCATATGATTTCCTTCCACCGAAGGGAAATATTTTATCACAGCCGAGTTTTTGTAAGGGCAGGCTTACTCGGTGAGACGGCTATTACTGACGGCGGCTATTGAGACCAGAGAGAAGGTTGCGAGGGAATGGGAGGGTGATGGGAAATGGCGCAGTGGGCATAGTTGAGCAGTAGGTATGGTCCTTGTAGAGATGTCATGTTGGCGGCTATACAGGGAGTGGAAGGGGGTGGGGAGGGTGATGGCTCCTTGCCCCTAGGTCGTGATGGGGGTGGATGCTGGATGCTGGAGGCTGGAGCAGTACTATCACTCTTGCCTAGCCTTTTCTAACAGGCCAACTGAGTACCCCTTGGCCCTTGTAATTAGGTTTGTTGGTGTTCTAGTCGTCTCGTTCAAGTAATATTTTCAGCAAAGATACGCGGTGCAATACCGCGTTAAGTAGTGAGAACGGCATTAAGGTACTACGTTGATCTACAAGTATTAGGGACTTGGAGGGACTTGTGGAGGTGGCCAAGTGTGATGACATTAACCGCTGATCCCAAGCGGCGAGTGCGGACCATAGTCCGGACAATGCGTCGGCAGTCCCACCAACCCGGTTGTGACTTTAAAAAGGCTGGGTCTGCCCGGTTGCAACGGTCAAAACTCGCAGATCCCTAGACAAGGCATGCAAATGCCTAGGCATATTATAGCCCTTAGATGCCTGCTGGGCTAAGCCGCCAGGTTACTCAAAATTTTAATGTGGGCTGCATGACTTGCAGATGCCCCGGCAGCTTGCAGATACCTATCTACCGTAAATTCGGGGTAAACTCGACCCGCCACTATAACTTGTATGGTAGTTACTATCCCTAGAAAAGCGAATTCGCCACAGGGCTGGTCTTCAAGAGGAATAGTGACTACATCAAGAAGTATGGCGGCGGGTCGAGTTTACCCAGAATTTACGGTATCAAAGGCTGGCAGGCTTTTCACGGATAATCATTCAGAATACGGGAATAAAAAAAGGAGCGAACAACCCGATTAGCTAAATTCGCTTAAGACTCGTCACTGTCCTCAACTGATCTTTTGCCCGTAAGGTATAATAAAATAGATTGAATCAACCGCTCAACATCTATGGTCTTCATATCCACACTACGCGATAACCGATCATTCCGCTCGTCCCTTGACACAATTATTTTAATTACCTCCACTTCTATTTCATTAATCTTAGCCGAGATACTTTCTCCGCCCCATCTTCTCCAAATTTGTATCCCTCCTCCAAGTACGATATTATTGATAAGCTGAAGGATTTGGATAGTAACACAATAGAATTGAGATAAAGATACCCCCTCCTGGCATAAGAGCTTCCAGTACGTGTAAAGTGGGCCAAGGGCTATGAGCGACAGTGTTTTTCAACCCTGACCCTAATACCGGGAAGTTATTTCAGGGAATTATAGTCAGGGCTGAAATACATAAAGCCTGCACGTGACCCAGACCGGGCCTGGCTTTGACTTTAGAAAGCAGCTTTCCCACAGTCCGGCCAGGCCGTCCATGCAAAATCATGGGTCAGTCCAGCCCAGCACAAAGCTGGACGGACTCGCCGCTTGGGGTCACTACCGTTAGCGAAACGAAAAACTTGTTTCATAATGGCGGGAGAGATTGAAGTTTTAAAAATGAACATCGCGCTGAATTGTGTGCTCTAGGAGTAACATAGTGGGTGTTGGCATCGGTTTAGAGAGAGGGGTGGGCGTAGAGTAGGAAATATGTTATGCGAGATTACCTGGTTTCCCTAGCACAAGGGGAGTATTTAAATCGTTGGTGTTGTTTTTGTCTTCGGGAATTCTGAATTTCAACCTTTACAACCATCCCTCTTTACAACCATCACAACGGCAACCTATGTTTTTTTAATTATAATCTATCAAAATTACTATGCCGCTGAGAGCTGGGTTCAGAGTTAACGGTGATAGTCAATTGAGGATGATAAATGTTTACCGGGTAGGTTTTGTTGGATAGTGGCCTATAGGGCATGGGGTTATGCAATTGTGGGGATAGATGGATATGCAGGTTGGCGGTTATGTGGTTAGGAGACTTACAGGTATAGGGCATGTGGCTTTGTGGTTTCTGGTGGTTAGTTGTTTTGTTGTGGGTTGTTCTCATCCTATACCGCTCGGCATAGGATATTTCTTTCACAGTTTTGTTGATGTTATTGTTAGATTTCACGAAGGTTCCATATCTTCAACACTACTACTACACTGGATGTTTGGACAAGGAGAGTTTGGTTCAGGAATGGGTTGCGGAACATGCGAGTTGAGACGATAGTTGTCTGAACGGAAGGTTAGCTGTAGCGGAGATGTTTTGGGTACACTCAGGAAACGCACTAGGAAGTGCTAAAGGTTTGGGACTAAGGTTAGCGGGAAGTTAGAATGGATCAGTGTCGCACTATGATAGTTAGGAAACGGACGAATGTATGAGCATAGCGGAGGTTTGCAGAGGATAAGGATAACTGTGTAAGAGGACGAAACAGAAAGAAGGGATTCATGGAATAGGAGTTTCGGGAAACTTCTAAGAGGTGTGGATGGGACGAAGAATGGAGAAAATGGAGAAGGATGTGGGAGACGAAGAGTTTTCTTTGGAAGTCAATCCTGTGTATATATAGGACACCGCTGGCAAGAACAAGAATCCCAAGGTACTCTCGACAGATCATAGCCCATATTATTTGAGTTATAGGGTATGAGTAGTGATGGGCACGATCCTGATAGAGCAGATCATGGGGCTATGCTCGATAATGATTTGATCGAGGAGACCCTATGATCCAATGATCGATCAAACTGGGGAGCACTGATCGAGTGATCAATTATGGCCACAACTCGAGCATGGTCAAGCTTAGTCGATTATCGTCGACTATACTCGAGTATCATCGATTTTGTCCCCTTCAGAGATTAAATACCCATTCACTATGTATTCTAAGTATTTATACCAGTGTTATAACAAGAACAGGGGATCCCTATCTGATTGTTCATTTAGTGTATCACGGTAATTTGCGGCAGATCCAGAGTGACAACTCCTCACTTTATAGAAAATTTTATTTATTAAAAGTAACTACAGGTATGGACTAGCTGCCAGAGATTCGGGACGATGGGAGTGGTGACATTATGATAAAGTCAGTATGGAAGATGGTAGTTTGTTGTTCAATAATATTTTTAACTATAAGTAAAGAATATCACCCATCCGGGCATACAAGTTGAAGAGCTAAGAGGGTAAAGTCTGGCTGAAAGAATTGGTATCTAGTGTGTGGGTAGACTCCCTTAATATAAACTCCTTGCATCACCTAATCACAAAGATTAGTAGAGTGATTGGTCATGAACCAAGATGCTCGAGTATACTCGATGATGGTTGAGCATGATCGAGCAGTACACATGATCGAGCAAATCGATAAGATCATGCATGCTGTGCTCGATCATCATCGGGTCGAGAGACCCCTATTATCGAGGTGATCGAGCATACTATTGATCGAGCAAAACTTGATCATGATCTGATTGTGCCCATCACTAGGCATGAGGCACCGGGTATTTGTTTTCATTTGTTTCTTTTATACCCTATGTCACTAGTCATACGGGAGTTGGGTCCTGGCATGGCACAGGCTTTAAGAGCACGGTAGATGAAGGGAGATCAGGAGAGTTCTAGATTGGGTGTGTTTCATTAGAGAGTTTGTTGTGTTTCAGGAGTGTTAGGTTTGTGTTAGTTCAATGGAAAGATATATATCTCATAGCCTGTCCTTAGCTAGAGAGAGGATAGCGATCCAGAAGTTGATTCCTTCACATCAACGGTTCCACCTAGAGTCTTGGGTGATTGCACAATCGATTCTTTTCTTTGTGCATTATTTTAGGCTGCATCAGGTTTGAGACAGAGTATAGGGTCTGTTAGATCTCACAGTTCTTAACCCTGCATCCCAACTCGACCCTTAGCTACTATACAGCCCTAGAGTATGACGAACAAGAAAGAAACCCAGACTAACAGCCAAACTCATACAGAAACTCATCGCGGCAATGACGCTGGGACAATGAATAACAGAGGAACGGGGGCACCCTATAGAGAGGTGAACTCTAAGGTTGCGACCGCACCAAACACTCAAAGTCAGAGATAAAGATGAGGTAAAATAATTCAGAAGAATCAACGGTAAAACTTAAGATAGTTAAGGTCGAAGCTTTACACAATTTAGTTCTCTAGAGGAAAAGTTGGTTGTAGATGTAGAAAGCCAAACACTTAAACTTAAGTAGATATCAGATTTAAGCCTTGGACATTCACCAATACTCCGACCTTGTGCGAGTAGCCTGTAGTGCTCAGGGCTGTCCGGGGTCTACCCTCCATCAGGATTTATCCTGCTGGAAGTACCGGACCAACTCGGGTATACTTAACTCCGTCAATAGGATATGTGTTTCTGCAATGCATCTCCAATACAACCGCAGGTGGAAAGACTCTTCCTATCGATGTCATACTAGTGGCTAACTGTTATGACAACAACCCGAGTCAATAGCTAGGTGGTAGACTCACTGGCCCAGTGGTAGTTTCGTCTATACAAGCTATGCAGTCCATCATTTAATCTACGGGACTATCCAATGTGCTAAATTGACATACAAGCTCCCCCGGTGAGATGTAGCCGATGGTTGGCTAAGTGGGCGCTACCCATCGCCAGCCTCTCGGGACATACTCTACCGTGATAAGACTCATACCTCTAGAGTCCAATAACAACCCATAGTAATGCTACAAATCAAGAGGAGAAGGTCTGGGCTGGTTACTGAGGTGTTTGTCTCGAAAGCACCCTTGCCTTCTACGAGTACCTGAGTACCACTAGGAAGACTACCCTACTACCCGTAGGTTAGAATAGACTCCTAGCTGCCCGAGGGACCATATATGGGTGACCTCCAGTTTGGCGATTACCCATACTCCCCTTCTATATCCTGCGAACGACATTCAGTCGGACTGACAGAGAGGACCTATACCGTGTTACGGTAGCCACTCCAATGACCTCTGTGTACTAGCGAACGAGCAACTATGTAGCGGTCTGCCTATGACACGCCGTCCCAACGCTGGGGCCAGAGGGCGGTGTTAGCTAAACCCGCCCAAGTTCATTAGTATGTTCGGGCCACCATTATACAGGCGTGGGGCCTCCCCCCACAGATGCCTGTGTGCCCAAGATCATCTAAGAGCCCATAGAATGTGAGGCAATCAACCTCTAAGTTCTAGGATGACTTTGCCGGTGAAGGTAGGGTAACTTGGACTGCTCAGTAGGGTATCTGGGGTCCATGGGCATAATGACCAAATTCCCAAGGTAGGGTAACTTTGCCCTCTTATGCTATTAACCACTCCGGAAGTCCTCCAGTTGACCACAAAAGTCGTGGAGGAGGTTGGTGTAACATTCTCATAATTCTCTTGACCATATGTGAATGTTCTCCCGAAAGGTTACCCTGCCTTATAGAGTACCCAAGGCTACTCAACCATTCCCTAGTCTTAGTCCTAGGTTAACCAGCTATTTGTATACGAGACCATACCACCTCTGCTTACCACTTGGTATACTATTGGGGCTAATGTTGTAGTCATTATAGCTACCTATCGTAGGGTCGTTACAAACAGAATAAATATTGTTCCCAACCGTCCAGTCGCTCTGTCATCGGAGGAAGACAGAACAGACAATGCCTAATAGTCCCTTTTGTGGGGAATGCTGGGATATAATAAGCTCGGGGAGTGGAGTGTTGGGATGTGTGTGTGACCCTTGTGTCAGGTGACATGTTTCTTTAATGACTAGTCGGACAAGAGGGAGGACTACTTAAAGGAAATCCCATGCGTAGCCCACTCCCGCACAACCAATGATAGACCTAACCCATGGAGATGACCTAAGTGGGTAGCCGTACCTCAACATATTGTAGAGCTCATAGTGCTATCACTCCCCCTACGGATACCACACGTACTTTTGTATATAGCCACAAATGAAAACAAACAATGATATCTATACTCCAAAGGAGTAGTACAGAATAGTAAAATCAAAGGAAATTATTAGAGTAGTCCACACATACGAACAACCTCCAAATTCTTGCTAACTACTAAAGGTTTGGTTAAACCCTCTGCAATCATCTTATCCGTCCGGCGGTAATCTATTACCACATCCTTTCCATCCTCTATAAACTCCCTAATCTGATGAACTTGAACGCTGATATGCTTGCCATGCCGCTTGTAGGTAGTATCTTTGAATGTAGACAATGATGCTTGATTGTAATTGAATAGCGTACTGACTCGTAGTCATGAGCGGGTGATTTCTTGCACCAGTTGACGAAACCAGACAAGTTCCTGAATAGCAGACGCACTGGCTATGAACTCAGCAGCGGCCGTACTTGACTCGGTAATCAATTGGCATTTTGAATGCCATTGCACTATTCCAGAACTGAGTAAACGGACGTAGCCGGTAGTGGGCTTGAATGAGCTCGCTTCTCCAGCGAAGTTTGAATCGACATCTTCGGACAACTTGAAACCTTCCTTCAACTCCCCCGACTGCTGCAATTGTCCTCCTAGACTGAGCTTGAGATGTTTGGTCCCCTTTAGATAGCGTAGCACCGTCTTCGCACACGTCTAGTGAATTAGAGATGGGTCGGCGTTAAATCTTCTCAGGTACGAGACCGCAAAGGAAATATCCGGGTGAGTGCCTATAGCGATCCAGCAGAGACTCCCGATTAGTTATAGGTAAAGATCCCGATCGCAAGATGGATCCTCCCCCATTCGCAGCCCCAGTTTATCCTTATCCAGCGGTGTTGCGACTGATTTGCACTCTGTCATGGCAAACCTTTCCAATACTCGATCAATATAGCCTTTTTGTGAGAAGTAGATCTGCCGCTTCTGCTCCTGCCTCGTTATTAGCATTCCCAGAAAGTGACTGACAGGCCCAGAATCCACTATTTCAAACTTGGCCTTCAGCTGCTGGCGAAGGTGAAGGATGTTTCTCGATGTACCAGTAATAAGAAGATCATCGACATATAAATCCAAGATGCTTCCACGTTTGTTCATGTAGATGCAGTAATTGAATCGTCCACGGCGGAATCCTATTTCGCCTATAAGAAAGGCATCGATCGTAGTGTACCAACATCTTGGCGATTGCTTTAATCCATAAAGACTTCCATTGAGTGAAGCCACTCACGTGCTACCGAGAATACCTTCCGGCAGTGAGACATAAACTTCCTCCTCAAGCTTACTACACAAGAAAGCTGTGACTACATCCATTTGATAAATTTCGAACACGCCCCCGGCAGCAATGGAAAGTCCTACCCGCACACTTGATAGACACGTGACACGCGCCAACATATGGGTGAAATCATCTCCTTCCATTTGTCGGAAACCTTGAGCGACCAATCGAGCCTTGTACTGTACGGTTTCGCCGGTTGAACACAACTTGCGCGGTAGGATCAACCTCGTAGGTATCCCTTTCTGTCCCTTTGGCACAGCGTCGACGAACTGTAAAACTTTGTTCTTTGTGAGTGACGCACACTCCGAATCGACGGCCTTCTGCCAGTCCTCTGCCTCTTCAGACTCCATCGCCTTCCGGTAGTTGACTGGTCCGTCTTCAACCATGTATACCGTAGTGAGCATTGCCTAGTTGGCAAAAGAAACACTTGTTGATTAGTGGGGTTTGCTGCATAGCTGACTAGTAGCTTTGGGCAATGCTCCTGGTGTACTGGTCCAGAAACTACTTTTCCCATCTGCAAGTAACCCCTTGACCATCCACTGTTCTTTCTCTCGTGGTGCCGGTCTCTCAAAGTGTGCTGGTATTGCCAGTTGTCCCAGGACTTCGAATCTATTTTTTCTTTTTTTTTATATTTTTTTTTAAATCATATGCATTTGTTTAACAAACAAAGACACATCCTCCGTCTCCACACATCCTCTGTCTCCTCCACATCCTCCGTCTCCTCTACACACCCCGCGATTGAAATCTCAACACCACGAGATTATCACCACTTTTCTTTTCTCCACCCCCCATCATGAGCTCGCTCTAGGGGGTGGAGTCATACCTCCTCTACACTCCCCTCCCCTTAGGTTTATCCCTTTGGGCTTTCTTCACTCTGGGTGATGGATTTCGTCTTCTTTGATGATGTTTCCTCTCGCTACCCCGCACTTGCTCTGCCTCGCTTAGAGCATTTGCACGGTCGGCAACCCCCCTACCTCGTCAACGGGTCGGTCGCAGTCTCAGGCTATCGGTGAAGTGGTGGCCCCGGTGGCTCTGCTCTCTGGTATTGCACTATCTCCGGCGAGTCCTGTCCGGTACGGTCGGCATCGTTGAAAAGTCGTGATCTTGCTTCGGTCGCCTTCCCTCGCACTTCTCGGTTTGGGTCTACCCCTCCTTCTCCTCTTCTCCTCACGGTCGGATTGGCTGGCACCCTACTGCTTCGCTCTCTGGCTGGCACCCTACTGCTTCGCTCTCTGGCTGGCACCCTACTGCTTCGCTCTCTGGCTGGCACCCTACTGCTTCGCTCTCTTGCTGGCACCCTACTGCTTCTACAGCCTGGGCCTCTGTTCCTTTCTGATCTCTGGGCTTGGGTGATTGTCATGGCAGTGTGCGTGGCTTTTGCCTGTGTTTGGGGTAGGGGTTTCATGCCTGCCGCCTCTGTTGCCTCCGGGCGACATGCACTCCCTTCAGGTCTCGTTTCCGGTGGGCCTACGGTCACTACTTCACCCTGCCACACACTTCCGCTTGTGTTGGTTTCGGTTACCGATCTTTCTCTTGGTGGTCTTGTCTGCCCTTGGGTCCGGGACGTAAGAGCCCCAGGTCCATATATAGGTACCTCTTAGTGTGTGATCATTGGCCTACGGCATTGTCCTGCTGGCTCCTTGGCTCCTCCCCTGCTGCGGCAGAATGGGGTCCTTCGTGGGCTGTGGGTTGCTTATGGGTTCGGCTGGGATTTTTCTTCCTTGAGGTTCGTGAGGTTTCTGTACTTGCCTTGGTTGTTCACTTTTGGGGTGGGGAGTTTTCTTATGGGCTGCACGTCGGTGGAGGTTTTTTGATTGGTTGAATTCAGGCCTGTACGCTCTTCTGTAGTTTCTAGCCATAGTACTGGGCGCTTTGGTATCGGGCATGGTCAGAGGCTTTTAGCACAAGGGATGCGGGATGGAGTGTAGGTGGTCGTTTTTCCTGTCTTAGAGCGATCTGCATCCCGGAGTTTGTACCTTAAACAATACTAAAATGATACTAAAAAAAAACAAAAATAAAAAAAAACAAACAAAGACAATATGCTCCGCGCCCTCAACACGCTCCGCTCCCTCTATTTTCCTCTCGCTTAAAACACTTTCCGCATTCGGCCATCATAAACCTCCGGGTTTGGTCTTTATTTCTTCACAATACATCTATTTTGGCTTTTCACTTGGGCTTCATTTTCAAGTGAAATATATATTTCACCTTTGCTGAGAGGATTTTTATTCTTGGAAAAGTCAAACTGGTAGTTTGATTTGACTTTCTCTCTCCCCCTCCTCTTTGTCCTCCGGCCTGGCCTT
>Ga0307509_10008535_pt1 | contig 13034 bp, 8 predicted proteins | sample 10_EM_MG_FD_202245 | JGI IMG/M metagenome (GOLD analysis project Ga0307509, IMG submission 202245) | Populus trichocarpa ectomycorrhiza microbial communities from riparian zone in the Pacific Northwest, United States - 10_EM | ecosystem: Host-associated > Plants > Roots > Unclassified | place...
TTGCTTCACCACTGACTCGTGCCCGCCATATGCGGCCTCGATGAGGGGTGTCACACCCGCGTTGCTTGTGTGGTTAGGGTCAACCTCGTCCCGGCCCAAAAGGTGCTTCACCACTGACTCGTGCCCCAAAATCGCAGCCCTTGAAAGTGGTGTCCTGCCCTCGTTGTCTGGTTTGTCGGGGTTGACGTCTTGCCGGGCTAAGAGTTGCTTCACCACTGACTCATGCCCGCCATATACAGCCTCGATGAGGGGTGTAAAACCATTGTTGCTTGGGTGGTTTGGGACAACCTCGGCCCGGTCCAAAGGTTGCTTCACGATTGAGTTGTGCTCACCCCTCGCAGCCCACGAAAGTGGGGTATTGCCCTGGTTGTCCGGTTTGTCGGGAATGATGTCTTGCCGGCCTAAGAGTTGCTTCACCACTGACCCGTGCCCGCCGTATGCGGCCTCGATGAGGGGTGTCACGCCCGCGTTGCTTGTGTGGTTAGGGTCAACCTCGCCCCGGCCCAAAAGGTGCTTCACCACTGACTCGTGCCCCGAAATCGCAGCACATGAAAGTGGTGTCTTGCCCTCGTTGTCTGGCTTGTCGGGAATGACCTCTTGCCGGTCCAAGAGTTGCTTCACCACTGACTCGTGCCCGCCATATACAGCCTCGATGAGGGGTGTAAAACCATTGTTGCTTGGGTGGTTTGGGTCGACCTCGGCCCGGCCCAAAAGGTGCTTCACCACTGACACGTGCCCCGAAATCGCAGCAAATGAAAGTGGTGTCCTGCCCTCGTTGTCTGGCTTGTCGGGATTGACCTCTTGCCGGTCTAAGAGTTGCTTCACCACTGACTCGTGCCCGCCATATGCGGCCTCCATGAGGGGTGTCACACCCGCGTTACTTGTGTGGTTAGGGTCGACCTCGTCCCGTCCCAAAAGGTGCTTCACCACTGACACGTGCCCCGCAATCGCAGCATATGAAAGTGGTGTCTTGCCCTCGTTGTCTGGCTTGTCGGGATTGACCTCTTGCCGGCTTAAGAGTTGCTTCACCACTGACTCGTGCCCCGAAACCGCAGCACATGAAAGTGGTGTTCTCCCCTCGTTGTCTGGTTTGTCGGCACTGACGTCTTGCCGATCTAAGAGTTGCTTCACCACTGACTTGTGCCCGCCATATGCGGCCTTGATGAGGGGTGTCACACCCGCGTTGCTTGTGTGGCTAGGGTCGACCTCGGTCTGGTCCAGGAGTTGCTTCACGATTGAGTTGTGCCCACTCCTCGCAGCCCACGCAAGTGGTGTCCTGCCCCCGTTGTCTGGTTTGTCTGGACTGATGTCTTGCCGGGCTAAGAGTTGCTTCACCACTGACTCGTGCCCGCCATATGCGGCCTCCATAAGGGGTGTCACACCCGCGTTGCTTGTGTGGTCAGGGTCGACCTCGCCCCTGCCCAAAAGGTGCTTCACCACTAACTCGTGCCCCGCAATCGCAGCACATGAAAGTGGTGTCCTACCCTCGTTGTCTGGCTTGTCCGGGTTGACGTCTTGCCGGCCTAAGAGTTGCTTCACCACTGACTCGTGCCCGCCATATGCGGCCTCGATGAGGGGTGTCACACCCGCGTTGCTTGTGTGGTTAGGGTCAACCTCGTCCCGGCCCAAAAGGTGCTTCACCACTGACTCGTGCCCCGAAATCGCAGCACATGAAAGTGGTGTCCTACCCTCGTTGTCTGGCTTGCCCGGGTTGACGTCTTGCCGGCCTAAAAGTTGCTTCACCACTGACTCGTGCCCCGAAAGCGCAGCACATGAAAGTGGAGTCCTGCCCACGTTATCTGGCTTGTCGGGGTTGACGTCTTGCCGGTCCAACAGTTGCTTCACCACTGACTCGTACCCACCAGCTGCAGCCTCCATTAGGGGTGTAATACCCTGGATGCATGGGCGGTCAGGGTTGACCTCTGGCCGTTCTAAAAGTTGCTTCAATATTGAGCTGTGTCCTTTGCTCGCAGCCCACCAAAGTGGTGTGTTGCCAGAGTTGTCTGGCTTGTCGGGGTTGACAGCTTCCTGCCTCAGCAATTGCTCCACAGCCTCGAGCTCCCCGCCCCTCACGGCCCATATTAGCGGATTCACACCAGCAAAATCCCCCCGATTGGCGTCACAGCCGTTCATTCCCAACAGACCAGTCATAAGATTAACAATTCCGAAAAATGACACACAGTGTAGTCCACTGAACACCGAAAGAGAATTGATTTCGAGGGAGTCCTCATCCGGATCAAATATTTGATCAAAAAGTGAGTTGGCGGTTGCGTGATTCTCATACTGGCCCAAGAGCTCCATTGCAGCTAATATGACGCCATCTGAAAGTTCCCTCTTTGCATAGATGCCCCAATACCGCGAACAATATTTGAGGAAGGGCATGCTTGAGAGGTCAGGTTGTGGCCTTGCAGGAAGGGCCTTCGCCTGGTGGGAATTCAGATAAGTCAAACATGTTTCGGCCATCTCCAACTGAGCTTCGGGGAAAAGGTTGCGATGAGTAGTGAGGTATTCGCGGAGTGTGTGGTGGGTCAACCGGGCTGTCGAGGCTTCTCTATCGACTGTGACAAACCCCTGACAGCAGGCCAGTACCGTCTCTACTGCAGGGACATTGTCTTTATTGAAATCCGTAGACCTAATTTCCACAGCAAGCGCATGACATAATTCGTCTACCCGTAATGGCCTTTCCGAATGGCATACCCACATCAGTGTGGCCATCGCAAGCTTTGATTTCTCCCCTTCTTGGGCCCTTATCCGTCCTAGCGTTGTCTCGTATACATCTCCCAAACCTAACCCATCTCCCATCGTGTTCAACCTATTTCGCCTCTGATGGATTGTTGTTTCTCTAAGAATTGTTTCGATCTTGAGCGAAGCCATTAGGAATCTGTATCCGCATCTATCAGTATACGACTCAGACATGTTTCCTGGAATCTACGTCGGTACGCACGTTTCCGAGATATCTTCCGGAATTCTCTTCATAATCTCATTCTCTAAGAAACTATCCATCGCCTGCGGAGTTGTGTCCTTCATCATCCTCGTCCGCAGATATGTGATTACATCTTCTTCCCTCCGCTCTATCGATACATTTGTTGTTCTCCCACCTAATTCCCTCTCAACCGCCTCCCGGATATGCGACCTTCCTGTCATGAAAATTCGTGTATTTGGCGACCCCTGGAGAATTTGCACTAATGAGCCAAGAACCTCTAACCGATGCTTGGGAGCACATTCGTCGAGGGCATCAAGACAGATGAATGTGGGTTGTAAAGATGTGACAGCTGTACACATATTCACAATGTCAGGAAGTTGAAGCCTCCGTCCACCAATCGCCTTCTTTTGGCCTTGAAATCTTTTCACGATTTCCCCCGGAATTTCTCCTAACCCGCACAGAAGCTGTTTAAGCAGAGAGCCCAGCATATTTGTCGGAGACTGGGCCTCCCGGGAAGCGAAGTCATAGTAAAAGCAAGCGACTGCCATATCCTGTTCTATAATCCGATCACATAAATAATCAACAACCACAGAACTAACATCGTGCACTGTTAGCAATCGTGTTCCTTGTTTCTCCCTAGTAGGCTTGTGTACCAGATATGGCTCTTTCCGACCCCTGGCTCGCCATAGCAGAACAAGGCCACATGATCAGATCCTCCACTCTCACCGCCATTATACCAGCTTCTGAACTCCTCCGTCTCCAGTAGCCAGTTCCCTACATTATCCACGCGCTGCTCGCATATATCCTGATGTCGCACCTGGGGTTCTAAGGGTGAGAGCCAGGCAAGGATTTTGGGCTCATCATCGGCAATAACCGTGGTGATATTGTTATAACTATTCGATACATTGAAAGAATTGGTGTTATCGGTAAAAGCTCGCGACATCCTTCGATTTTTGTTGCTTGGAATGGTGTAGAGAATTTTGTACCGAAGGCCTTTAGAGTGGTTAACAGAGTTTGTGCAAGATAAGGGGATGCGGGGTTCATCGATCGCTCAGCCCCGCAACCACCCCATGGCAACCAAATCAATAGACAATGACTTTGTGGAACTACTCTGGAGGACAAAAGCGCATGAGTTTCTCCGCAATGCAACCCGCGGAAGAAAAAAATCCTCATATCCGGAATAAAGTACACAAAGCACTGATCACCACCACCGTGCCTCTATGAGCCCCTTACATGATGTCCCTGCATGCTTAATGTTGAAAATGGATCATTCGAGACTGCTCACCACATACATATTTTCCCATTCCCGCAAGACGAGAAACGGAACTACACCTACTCGAAACACATCGTTGCCTCACACACGTTCCACTACTGTTAGTTTCTTACCATCTCGCACCTGACCCTGCATATCTAATGCCACACTATCCAAACACCGATTCACCTACAATGAAACACCAAATTCGCAGAATGATTGCCGAACAATCAACCTCGTCTACGGCAATATTCTCTACCGATACCCGAGGCAGGTGACCTATCTCTACCCTCGGTCATGAAGCCTCTACCTCGAAGAAACGGACAGAAAGATGATCTGTGATGGAAAGGAGGAGGGAGTTTTGGCATGCGCTGGAAGTATGCCCGGAATGAAGATTCATAGTCAAGCAGGATATAAGATGGCCTGTTCTTCCCTTTGTTCATTAGTTAGTCTATCATTGCATCTCACTGCCTGTTCTACGATCATCTGTTAAAGTCATTCGTTTTCGCATACGATTTATTTCTTCATATTCTTTATTGTTCTTTGATATCTTTTATATATCTACATTGTTCGTACCAATTAAAGTCTTGTGTCGTACGGTAACTAAGGATTGGATCCGCTGTGCACCGCTATCTATTGTTGTTTAATACTTAAGTCAAGTCTCTCCCAGAACCAGCAATTCTTTCAGGTAAAAATGGGAGTCGGGTTAGGATTGTGGAGCCCAAGGTCCACCACTTACATATAAGTTGATGGTATTTTCCGGGTAACTTAACTTGCTCTCTGGAGCAGACTTGCTTTGGGGTGCTAGACTCGCACCTATTCCCACCATTTTTTGACCTAGAAGACTAAGTTTTACAAGGTAATGCAAGGCCTCTGCAGCCTTATCAGTATTCTTTCTCTGGCGTGTGTCGGTAGGTTGTGTTGCTGGCATTATGTTGGATTTTGACCTCGCGGTTGTTGGGGTGATTTTTTTTTTGTTCGATAATTTATTCAACTTATAAACGTAAGGGCGGCACCTATCCAGGCTTATCGACCCTAACAGCAGTACAATCCCGAGGTACGCCAGCTCAACTCGCCTATCCCGCTCTACATATGGAAAGTACCACCCGCGACTGGTATAGCTAGGGTAAAATAAAGTATTCAACCCGCGCGACATGTAGGAAACCCATCACAAGGACCCGAATGCCCGGCCAGAACACGGCTATCTACCAAAATAAATAAACACTACCATGGGCAGACCCATCTCGCAGCCCTGGCGATGGTTGCGTTCTACGAAAACTCATGCACTTTTGTCCTCCGGTGTAAAACCCTTGCGCTCGTGTTTTCAAATTGTTTGGATGTCACCCCCCGCCAGCCTCGCCACTCTCTCCTCACGTCAGAGGGTGAATATTGAAAACCTTTTCTTTTATGGCTTCAATCCCCGAATAATCGGTCAGTTCTAAATCTATGTAAACATCACCAATGGTCTCTCTTTCGAACTTTAACTGGCCAGCCCCAGCACTATCTATAATTTAACCCATGAAGCAAAGCCCTAACTGAAGCTGGGACACTAAAATCATGGGAGGGATAAAGTCTCTATTTGGAATTCCGTTGTTACTACTCCCAGGAGACCTAGTGAAGGAAATTCCGTGACATATCTGGAGAGCCTCCCTCATTTGCTGGGATTGAGGCCCCCGTTATTTAACCATCTAGTTCTAGAATCTTGGTGATAAAACATGATGGTGTAGTCTCAACCAAAATCATTTTCATATCCGGCGCAAAAAGGTTTGCCCATCCTAGATTCTTGTTGCTAGTCAGTCAAAATTTTTGGACGGATGTGCTTGGCGTTGTTTGTCGAGCTTGAAGCACTGCTGAGGAGATATGCATATTGTTCTGACACGGGACATTGTCCAATAATAGACCACACCGAAATCTCTTGGCTCTGTCATCACGGGAATCTACGGGAGAACGTGGGGAGACATAGAACTAGGTGCGGTGATCAAAGGAAGAATCATGACCTAGTATTTCTGTTTTTCTTACACGCCTATCATTACCGTTGGTTTGGTTATAGATAACTGGGGGCAAGCGAATGAACGAAGCGTGAGCGGCGAAAGCTAGACGGCCTCCCTAGCCACCAGGACACTCCCCACCCGGACAGACGCTGATTAGTGGGTATTGTATGAGGAAAGGGTGATGGTCAGTGCATTTGCCACAGCTCATCCAATCAAACCAAGGAAACTGCTTGAAAATTGCTTATTTGGGTTTAGCTGTGCGGGTGAAGGTGGTGTTCCAGTGGCTAGGGAGGCCGTCTACGGAGGTACAGGGCATAGGTTTTGTAGGTTACACAGAGGGTGAGGCCAGCAAACCTCGCTTGTGGAACCTACAAAACTTATGCCCTCTACCTCCGTACGAGTACATTTCATATTCTACGAAAACAAAGTGGAGAGGTTCCACATTAACGTCTTCCACCCCATAGCGAGCGCCCGGCATAGCGAGCCATCCACAAGTTTAGGCAATGTTATTGGTTGAACCTCAGTCCAGGTTTAAATAGTGGCTAGTATTCGGGTGGATGGCTCGCTATGCCTGGCCTCGCTATGACGTGGGAGACGTTAATTCTCTCAGTCTGTGGTCTAGAGCTGAGCCCCAAAATTGGCATACAGAAGACTTTGTCTTGGTAACCGTGCTAAGGTTGTGGCGGAGCTTAAAACCCCAATTCCTCGCTTGCTCGCAATCTTGGGTACCGTAAGAACTCGAATAAACGATCCTTGTGCTAGGACGTTGGACTTGCCTCTCTCAGTAAGGTTTGGTGTTTTTTTCTTTTTTTTCTGGCTCTCGGGGCAGATTTTTGGTGTGTTTTTCGCCCCTTTTCCCGAGGAGGAAATTTCGGACTACATAGCACAAGGATCGTTTATTCGAGTTCTTACGGTACTGTACTTCTAGTCTACCCCTCCTCCGGTGCGTGCTGGACAGGTCAACTTCAGATTTGGCTCAACATCACTTTCAAGCCTAATTCAAAACAAAGTCCCGCAACGCCAAAATAGAAGTTGTAAAAGAGAGGAAAAAAAGTGGAAAACTTATTTGCAAAGACTTAAAATAATGTGTGAGAAAGCCAAAAGGACATTTAAAGCACCATAGAATGTTTGGTAGTCGTTTATAATGTTTAAATTCATGAACAAATAAAATCTGACGTTGAGCTGTGGCCAAAATTGCGAGCAAGCGAGCAATCGGAGGTTGTGGTGGAGCCACAATCTTAGCACACTGAGTCGTCGATAGTGAGTTTCTAAATCGAATTCCGCGAGGCTCTTGATAACAAGCTATTGCAGGGAAACAGCCTATCCTTACCGCTGCACTTCCGCACCTCCGCACCTCCGACCGCCAACCCCCCCTCAGATTTGGGATGTAATCCTGATGACTGGAGAACCGCGAGCAAGGCTAGGCAGTCACTTGTTACGTGTCCTCGGCAGGGCAGTCGCCAGGAAATATCACTCAAGAGGTAACATACAGTATTCTACGGCCAGCAAGCCTACGGCATAGCAAGAATGTCTATTCAAAAAATCGCTGTCCCCAAAAAGTGCTATGGAAGCTCCTCGCCTCGCTGTGGACCCACTTCGCGTTGAATTACCGTATGCTTGAAGTTCAGTTGAATCAGCCAGGAAACCCCTATTTGAGTTTGCTAATTGAAACAGTAAACAGTTGTGACGGAGACAGTGATCCCAATTTTTGTGTTGCGAAATTCCTGTTGTGCATGTTCATGGAAAGGTTCGCCCTGTAAACTGTTAAGCTGTAAGTGCGGGTTAAGTAGAGGGATTATGACAATAGTGTTTACGAGCACTATGTCAACAAGTGAACTTGAAAAATTGGGATTTCAGAGATTCCGGAAGGGTTAGCTCTGATGTTTGCTTGCTGCAGCAGGCTGCCATTGTTTACCTCATCAAAACAATCCATCATCTCTCCGCTTAACTAACCGAAATTTAAGTGTATCACGTTATCTCTAGTGAGACCTGAGCCCTAACCAACGATCTGTTACCATCACAACAAGCCAGAATTAAATTAAATAACTTTCTTGCTCCCAAATCCCTCTAACGATGAGCAAAGTATACTAGTACCTTAAACCGCCATGATGTTTATACTCTTTCACATTGATGGGCACCAGTCTATTTTGCGCAATCATGATAGAAAACTTCTTGCTTGAGGCGAAGTGTAGTGCTCGGAATGAAGCAAAATCAGTAGTACCTCGCCTGCCTGTGATGAAAACAAGATTGTCTGCGTACAAAACACTTGCTCCTGATCACTCAAATAGGCTAGTGTCTACTATTTCAAACCCCGATGGATGCTAGAGGTTCAGAACATATCATAATTGTCAATTTCATAGTCAACGATATGATATTATTGGCATCGCGCCAGCCCAGGGCTTGTTGCCGCACTACCGAGGGGGGGGAAAGCGGTGATAATGTTCGTTAAAGGGGGGGGGGGAATCTGGCCGGGACCTCGGAGGCCCCGTAACGAACTCTAAGCAATGAAATCAAACGAAGGGTTTCGTTTGCTCACCATTATCTAAACCTAAACTAACGCTAAAGATAGGAGTGTAGGTAAAACGCAAGTAACACGTCGTGGTCCTTCTCTGGATCGCAGCTCCTATCTCCATATTCTCCACCTGCCTCTATTTCTTCGTAACTCCTGCTATGGGAATGGAAAATCGTGTCGGTACAATCGATCGTGGAACAATCTCCCATGTCCTAACCATCTGCATATCTCATCAGTTGTGGTGCTCCACGCTTCCGCAACAAAGCAAGCGCATCCGTCCAATAAGTTTGACCATCTAGCAGCAAGAATCCAGGATGGTAGAAAATTGGGCAAACACCTTTCTTTACACCGTCCATCGGAAAATAATGCCGGTTGAAAGGAGACCCCCAGATTTAGCACCGAAATTGTGCCCCCACGGGAGGGTTAGGTAATGGGCGCATAGGTCCCAGCAAATGAAGGGCACTTTCCCAATATGATTTGTCTACAGTAATTACAGTAATTCCCCGACCAGGTCTCCTGGGCGCAGTAACAACAGAATGAAGGATAAAGGTTTTATCCCTCCTGTGATACTAGTATTAATCTCGCAGTGTCGGTTAAGGTTTTGCGCCATGAATTTAACTATAACTAATGCTGGGACTGTTCTATTAACGTTCTGAGGACATTTCGTGGTGTATGAGGGGATTTTAGAATGTTGGAAATAATACTGCTCACCATATTCTCATGATACTTCCTTTATTGTTCGGATAGCTTCCGGGAATGTGCTTGTTTGTTTGACTTCGGAAATGCAGTGACGATTCAAACATATGTTTCTGGTCAAAATGTGAACGCTAAAGGCAAAATCTATTCTATGTAGATAATACTTCGCAAGTGTGAGGAGGGCACACTAAGCGAGGAGGATGTAGGAGAGCAGATTGGTAGGAGCTCTGGTTCTTATTCTTCTAAGTGAGGTGGGCGGTAGCAAATATATTTAAACAAAAGTGCATCCCCATATATGCAAGAGAAATATAAGGAAAACAATGTAAGAAACATAAGTGCGAACATGTTTGACCCTGAAAACCTGCCAAGTAAATCCCAAATAATGTGTGTGAACCCATGAGGGTGTAGGGGGAATATTAGATATATTATGACCAAGAATTGTGCATAAGAGATACATAAACAACTGTAAAATCCTGAACACCCTATAGGAAACAACATGTAAATCCCCAGATATAACCCTGAAATAAACAATGAAACACTATAATATATGTCTTAGCTGTAGTAATGTGAGCGGTGGACAGGTGTAGGTGAAAACTAAGTAAAAGAGTCCACAGTAGTGTTATGAAATATACTAGGAAATATACAGAAAATTTCAGCAGTTTCGGCTTCGGGCAGGTATTTTTGGAAGGCATTTCAAATGCAGGAAACCTGCAATGATTTTTGGGATCGTTCAGTTTCCGGGAAAGCAAGGAGAAAAGCTGGAAGAAAAGTGGAAGTGCACTAAGGCAAGTGTGAGCGGGCTGCAAGCCTGGTGTCAGTAGGAGAGTTTGATTTCCTTTAGTTAGCCTGGGAGTGCTGAGAGGGGGGAGGAGAGACTTACATGGAGTAGCATGGTGCCTCATGGATGGATACGATATCTTTGTGGTTGATATATACCCTGTTATCGCCGTTAGTTAGCTGAAGTAGCCATCGGTGAGCGTGAGACCATAGTTGTTGAATGAAAAGATCTTCCCCTCACAAGAGTGTTCCACCATTTTCATTGTGAGTTGCTTGGCTGATCCTTTCATTTCATCGCTGGTCACTCACCATATTGTTATTGTCGTCGATCCACATTTAATATATCCAGCTCCTATAGAATGTAAGTATCAGTATTTTATTTCCCAAGCAGAGGTCTATCGTCAATGACTATTCATGCTCCTCTAAACAATTCCTAGCTAGCTAAAATATTCCAAATAACCAAAGCTGATTTTTATCCGCAACAGTACGATTACTGGAGATTGTTCAACAATAAATCCTACCGCTACGCCTCTCCCCCGCCCACACGGGAGTGTACTCTATGGAGAAATAATAACATGCTTGAAATACCGTGATAGCTTGGTAATCCACGGAAGGGCCAAGATGTGCTATCTGTGTTTTACTTATAAACCTTTCTATATCGTCAGTTTAGTTTTAGCAGAGTAGAAGCTGACAGCGAGGGAATAAACGAAGTACAAGAGGTGAAGCATACCTGCCATATCCTCCCTCCAAAATACCTAGGTTCCACGGGAATTCTCTGACTCTATGATGTACTTCCGTAGATTCCTTATTTTCTACATCGATAAAAACTTAAGTTAACAAAGACCAGGAAGCACGCTTGTAAAGTCCGCCGGGCACTGGGTGACACGCTAGCGCAGATAACCATCATAGGCTAGCCCATACTGTACGGTACACCTCTCACACCCTAAACTGTCTAGATCCTGGGCAAACGGGCCTCAACCACTCACATAGTAAGCCAACACATATTATACACATTCTCCCAGTGCTCTGAGGGACTACTGTAACGGGTCGAATGTAGATGACAAGATGACAAGATGTCAAGGAAGAATAGTAATCGTACTCCTTTCCCACCTGGCAGCAAGGGGGGATGGGACTAAATGCCAGATAAACTCATCAAAATAGGTCTCCCCTTAAGGAATGACTTTTCTCGCTCCACCTTGCGGTCGAAATTTACCGTACCCGGTAGATGCAAGAATCCCCCTCTATAACCACTTAATTCCCATAAGGAATCCTAGACCTTCTCCCACGCGCTACGGCCCCAGGCCAGGTCAGGCAGGCAATCCAGGATATCCTTTATCGCAAGTGATAGGTTGCTCCCGGAAAAACAATCATCCATCTCGTTTCACATAGCCACAACACACTTGTCCCCAAGTCCCCCAATTCCAAAAGGCCTGACAAACACAAGTCATCGTACTGTAGCATATACTCAGGTATAGGGGAATCAACCACAGATACCAAACACACAATAAAGCATTAATAGAATCATAATGTAGCAAGCAAACATCTTTGGGGAACAACGATTTATAGTAGTGGTTGAAGGAGAAATTAAAGGTTAGCGAGGAATGCATTTGCTCAGCCTTATCTTAATACTCGAGAGGCTTAATGATCTGTTTAACCCTGTCCTCTTGCGGGTGTGTTGTCCACTTCGTCGGTTAAAACGGTGCATCATGATATATCACTCATATTTCATCGTGGGTCCCCGGCAGTCCTTCGCCACAAGTAACAGGAATATTGCAACGAAAGAGGGGGGTTGATCAAAAATTACAGAGGAACGGTTTTTTTCGAACCGGGGGTTATAAAATAGAACTTCTAACAAAACAGTAATCAATCATATTTCAAGGTAGTTGGAAGCAAGGGGACAAATGAAATTGAAGGAAAAGGAACCAAAATGTAGCAGAGGAGTCAAATAAACTAGCACCCGCTCTCGACTTCCGCTGCTCCTGCGCGATAAATGCTCACACAGCTGGGTTGGAGGTGGAAATTCCCATCAGAGCCCGCGCTATTTTGCTTATTAAGGCATTAAAGAACCCCTTCTTCAGTCACCATTTTTAGAGGTACCTATTCAAACCCCCTATTCTTACGCCCCTGGTTCGGTGATCCAAGGCCTTATTTGCAGCAATGCCCTAAAGGCTTTTCCTATGCCCCGCAGTCTTCTAATACCCCTACCCCTAATCCTGGCTGTCATGTTATCCAGTGATCCCAAGCGGCCAGTCCGGACCATGGTCCGGACCATAGGTCGGAAGTCCGGTCAGTCCGGTCACTGTTTTAAAAAGCCTGGGGCAGTCCGGTGGGAATTATGGATAGCCGCCAAAGCCTGGCGGTGCCCAGGCAACCTGCAGGTCAGGTCTAAAAGCAACGTATGTTAGATCTGGATAGGACCCGGGCAAGGCCGCCGGATACCCGGGCAGAGCCGTCAGATGCCCAGGCAAAACCGCCAGATGCCCAGGGAAAGCCGCCAGATGCCCAGGCAAAGCCGTCAGATAACAACGTGAAACCACCCAGCCTCGCAAAATTTCAATTTGGACTGCATAGCCCGGAGATGCCCAGGTCACCTGTAGATGCCCAAGCAAAGCTGTCAGATGCCCAGGTAACCTGCAGATGCCCAGGCAAAGCCGTCAGATGCCCAGGTAGCGTGCAGATACCCAGGCAAAGCCGCCCGACACCCAGGCTGTCTGCAGATGCCCTGGAAAGGTCATCAAATGCCCCTGTAGCTTGTAGGTTGTAACGGGGGCACCCTATAGAGAGGTGAACTCTAAGGTTGCGACCGCACCAAACACTCAAAGTAGAAGATAAAGATGAGGTAAAATAATTCAGAAGAATCAACGGTAAAACTTAATATAGTTA
>Ga0307509_10008536_pt1 | contig 13034 bp, 16 predicted proteins | sample 10_EM_MG_FD_202245 | JGI IMG/M metagenome (GOLD analysis project Ga0307509, IMG submission 202245) | Populus trichocarpa ectomycorrhiza microbial communities from riparian zone in the Pacific Northwest, United States - 10_EM | ecosystem: Host-associated > Plants > Roots > Unclassified | place...
CCTGGCGCCCCTCTACGGCTTGGTGTACTTGTTGATAGGCTTGGAACAATTGGGCTTGATGGTTGCTGGCGGTGTTGCCGTCTGCGTTGCCGTTTCCAATCTGCATATCGAGTTGTGGTCCAGAGCCATCAAAATTGTAGTTGGCTTGGGGGCCGGCGACGTTCCCGTATGCGTTCGCATTTCCATTTTGCTGGTCGAAATGGGCGTTGGGAGCGTTGTTGGGAGCGTTGAAGCTGTGGGTATACATCGTAGGCATTTACTAGAAGTAAGAGGAAGAGTTGAGCTGGCAACTCACTTTTCAAATCCCGACCGCTACAAAGTAATGATAGAGGTTAGACTGCCACTCAGCAACAAGAACTGCTGGACCACTCACGACGGCTTGTTGAAGGCATCGTCATTGCCCACCGGTGCCCACCACTTATTCGACCTGGTTGACTAAACACGGCTCCCAGGAAGACCGATATTTTGTACCATACTAACACATTTCTTCACTTATTTTGTCCTCCTCGTTGTTATGTATTCACCACCTAATCTATAATCCCAAACACTAAATTGTAACACCCACAGGGAGGAGGGGATGGGGCGGTGGTCAATGGTGTGGTGGTGATGGTAATAAAGGAAGGGGAAAATCGTGAGAAAGCACAACACTGCTGAGGATATCGCACGGAAAGTTTCAACTTCGGAGATTCAAGTTGTATTAGGTAATCGATTAATCGATAATCCGTCTTACATTTATACCACAATAGCGCGGGTTCGAATAAATACAAGAAGAGTCATGAATAGAAAAAAAATAAGAGTAGAAGGGACATAATGGTAACTTGACCACGCCATCCCCAGGGTTTAAGAACTACTCTACATTTGACTAAACATAACGAAGGGAGTTGTATCGCGACCACCTGAGATAAGATCGTTACTCATTCTCCTTTGCTTCTCCTCTCGCTCAATGAGATCGTCCTCCTTCCATCTTGCGACCCTCCGTTGAGCTTGCCCTCATCCTTCTGCTCTTGGGTGCCATCAACCCAGGAACAGTGCCAGAGATATTGACGGCGCATCGAGCAATGGGCACCCAAGGTAACGGCAACTCACTCTTTGTGATCGAAAATCTGCTTCTTCCACTTTTATTTCTCGTTCTCGACAACTTCCTTTCCTTTGACCATAATTCCCGTGTTTCCAAGTGGATGATACGGCGGCATAGCCTCCTTGATATTGGAGGAAGACCACGTTCCCAGAGTCCCCAGTTCCTGGACACTGATTGGGATCGCCGTGAAGAGAATGGAACGCCGAGGAACCATCCATCTTCGAAGACAAAATAAACCCTGAGGACGATATTGAGGCTGCGTGTAATGATGTAGATGATGCTGAAATGTAATCACCTGAAGATTTCTGCGTCGGAGAGTCGGCCGTAGGAAAGCACCGCGAGCTTTGACAAGCGCTCTGGTCGGGTGAGCGTCGAAGATGATGGGGTTTTTTGGGTAAGAATTCTCTGGTGATTGGGATAGTCCGGGCTACATTCGTTCCCGCTCATATTTATCTCAGGGGCAGGCATACCAGCATCGTCCATCGGCGACTCGCTAATTCGGGCAGGGCTAGGGAAAAAGGCCTCTTCGCCTGCCCAGCGCTGTTGGAGGAGAATCTGAAGTTCAGATTGGATGGGTATCAGAGCTCATTATCAAACAGATATCCTGGTTCAAGCAGACGCCGAACTTGTGCGTGAAGCTGAACTTGCTGTGTTGGAGGAAAGCTCCGTTATCGCGGACCCTGATGACTTACTGAAGACTGGTATCAAAGGACTGCGACGCTGACTTTGACGCACAAGATAATTTCGAGACGAACTCCGCTTAAGTAGGAGTGGGCGGGCCAGAGGCATGAGATGAAACGGAATGTGAGGACGCCGGAGACGGAGGGCCAGCGCTCGATGATCGATGGTTTTGAGGGTACGAGTGCGAAGGGTCATGTGGACGTAGGTAAAGCCAGCGCCTTGCGATTGCTCTTGATATGTCGTCGTCCCACTGCGGTGGGCATAGCTTTCATGACCCGACATCCCAAGACTCCGTGGAGAGATCGGCATTCCATGGTAGGTGGGCGAATATGGAGACTTGCGGGGGATGCTGGTTCTGATCGGTCTTCGTCATCTGCTCCTTTCATCCCGGTTCCAACCGCGCTTGGGCAAAATTGTCCGGTCTTCCTCCTAGGGGAATTGGCCAACGCCACTCACTCGGACGACACGAGATGAGGTGGCGAAGAAAGCGTCTTCGGATGAGAACCTTAACAATGAGTCGCTGGTGTCGCTGCTACTCATGGATGACGTGGGAGAGAGCTCGGACATATCCCTTCTCGGAGCAAATGTATCGATAACCTTTGGTCCAGAATAAAGGACAAAGTCCGAGAGGGATTTGATATCGACAGAGTGCATTCTCGGGGGTGAAAGACAACGAGATAGAGACCAGAGGGGTATTTGAGGACAGCCCATGGGTACAGACGCCGAACTTGTGCGTGAAGCTGAGCTTGCTGTGTTGGAGGAAAGCTCCGTTATCGCGGACCCCGATGATTTACTGAAGACTGGTATGAAAGGACTGCGACACTGACTTTGACACATAAGATAATTTCGAGACAAACTCCGCTTAAGTAGGAGTGAGCGGGCCAGAGACATGAGATGAGGTGAAATATGAAGACGCCGAAGATGGGTCAGCGCTCGATGATTGATGGTTTTGAGGGTACGAAGAGTGTGGGTATGCGAAATCGAGTGACGGGATGAAAGTGAAATACTCGGTTTTTCTGGGGGGTTGAAATTCTCGTGCAGATTGGTGTAAGAAGGGAGCTAGTTGCCGTAAGATCCTGCATGCAAGGAGTGCGAGTTGACCGAGGTCGTATGGACATAGGTAAACCCAGCGCCTTGCGACTGCTTTTGATATGTCGTCGTCCCCCTGCGGTAGGCATAGCTCTGCAAATTACCACCCGACATCCAAGACTCTGCGGAGATATCGGCATTCCATGGTGGGTGGGCGAATATGGAGCTTGCGGGGGGGGTGCTGGTTCTGGTCAGTCTTCGTCATCTGCTCCTCTCATCCTCGCGTCCAAATCCTTTCAGGATAGATGGTATTCCAACCTCGCTTGGGCAAAATTGTCTGGCCTTCCTCCTAGGGAAATTGGCCAGTGCGAACGCGCACTTCCCGAATGGCGTCTTTGGGTTGGAAAAACATCCGCTTCGGCACCGACTTCACGCCTAGAGCCCAGAGCGAAAGCTCCATCATGCTATCAAACACTTAACGCCCATCAGATACACGTGAGACCATCCTCCAACCCCTACGACAGTGTGCCTCTCTTCCAAGAAGAATGCTCTAAGGTCATCCTGTCACAAAGCCTCGAAGGCATAACGGTGTTCAGTGTGAGGGGGATGTATTTCGACGGCGTCATATCCTTGGAAGATTCCTATGAAAATTAGAATATGATGCTTTATAAACCAAAGAGATTTCATGGGTACTTACGTGTTTCTTTCCGGACCCTTGTCCTCATGGGATAGAAGCGGCGCTCTCGCACGACAAGTGTTTCTTTCACCCGAAGCTTCTCCTCCAGTATCGGGTAATCTGAGTAGGGGAAGATAATTAACTTAAGGCAATCACATATTCACTGACTCGATTATTGCCACTCCATCGCCAGCTGACCAATCGATCGCCTAGCGTCGTTTTCACAATGGCTGGTTCCGTTAATCCCGATCGCCGCCAAAAGGCGATGCAGTGGGGCGTGTGGGGGGAAAAGTCCGACGAAATCCCTTTCGTCAACATAAGGCGACGAGCGCGGCGGTGGCGGAGGAGCAGGGCTAGAACGAACCACCGACGGAAGAGACAGATCGCGAGGATGGTACTGCTGCTGCGCCTCACATGAGTGATAAGACGGTTCAGAGTGCAAATAAGATTTCAATGTTTTCAGAGGCCTTTCCACGGGGTGATAAAACCAATCTTCGACGAAGGATGAGCTGACAGACGTTGCGTATTGCATCGTCGTTGAGCCCGAGGCGGGTGCGGATCTCAAGCTCGGTGGAGGATGAGGAGAAGGAGCGGGGTGGTGGTCGTATCGGTTCATGATGCTCGCATCGACAGGGGTAGGCCGGCTATCTCTCCTACTGCCTCGTTTCGATGATTCCTTGTCCCGTGGCGGCTTGTCAGCAGCGGCGGTGGTGGATTTACGTATCCGCTCTCTAATGGTGGAAGGGGATGGACTTTCCTCCACGTTGTCAGCGCGCTCCGGGATGGTCTCGGTGGTGGGCAGACGGATGCTCTTCCCAGAGTGACCGGACCCGGTCGAGCGAATGTTCGCAGTGCTCCCACATCGGCCAATTTGGTACTTTGTCGGCGGAGGAAGAGGTGGATCATCTTGGCTCGCAGTTGACAACCTCTTGAGCTCTGGATTCTGAATGGGAGCCACCTTTGGAGGCGAATGGCCAAAGTGGCGATCGGCAGAAGAGACGGAGCGTATCGAAGAGCTGGACTTGCCCAGAGAAGCTTTGAAGAGTCCCATGGTTTTTCAGAGTTCGATCGTGGTCTGCCCGAGGAAGGCCGTGAGAGTGGGTGCTGTTGTGGTGGTGGTGGTTCCTCCGAGTCTTCGGTGTTTGTGAAGATACTTCAATGTTTTCCTTTAGCTGACGCTTCCACTCGTCATCCGGCTCGAAATCGGCGGGATCGCGTTTGGAGGCCGTGGTGGTGTATACAGGTGATGCATAAGCAGACGATGTGGGCATTGAGTAGAGGCCAGTTTGTGTGGCGGATGTCGGTGCTCGCTGTCTCCGACATTGGTGTGGGGATCTCTATTTGTGTATCTTGTCAGAGCTCGGCAGATATACGGCAAGGCAAAGATCTGCTAACCGAGGCATGATCATACTGGGAAAATGATTATCAAGACATCGTTGGACAGAGTAGTAGGGTACTTACCAAAAGGTTGGCATCCGTGATATAGACGATATTTTCAGGTGCTTGACGAGATCCCCATCGCAGGAGTAGCAAACGTGGGCATCGAAAGCAGCGATAGACTCGATGCCAGTCTGAACTTCATGGCTGGGTGAGGATGACGCGTCGATGAGAGATGTCAATGTCATCGTTATGCAATACATACATATGAAATGGCCAGGAGGGTCTGCTTTGGGAATGGCCGGTGCGAACGCGCACTTCCCGAATGGCGTCTTCGGGTTGGAAAAACATCCGCTTCGGCACCGACTTCACGCCTAGAGCCCAGAGCGAAAGCTCCATCATGCTATCAAACACCTAAGATACACGTGAAACCATCCTCCAACCCCTACGACGGTGTGCCTCTCTTCCAGGAAGAATGCTCTTAAGGTCATCCTGTCAGAGCCTCGAAGGCATAACGGTGTTCGGTGTGAGGGGGATGTATTTCGACGGCATCATATCCTTGGAAGATTCCTATGAAAATTAAAATATGATGCTATATAAACCAAAGGAATTTCATGGGTACTTACGTGTTTCTTTCCGGACCCTTGTCCTCATGGGATGGAAGCGGCGCTCTCGCACGACAAGTGTTTCTTTCTCCTGAAGCTTCTCCTCCAGCATCGGGGAATCTGAGTAGGGGAAGATAATTAATTTAAGGCGATGACATATCAGGAATTTTCACTGACTCGATTATTGCCAGTCCATCGCTAGCTGATCAATCGATCGCCTAGCATCGCTTTCACAATGGCTGGTTCCGTTACTGAGTTATTCATCGTGTTGTGAGAAGACTATTGAGGGGAAGCAAAAGATTACTCACTTCATTTGAAAGTTGTGTGAGATCGTTGGGGACGGCGTGGGCGATGGTGCGGTGGTGAGGTAGTGGTACGAAAGGAAGAGGGAAAACGTGGGAAGTCGCGGAACAGCTACGGATAAAGCACGGAAAGTTGCAACTTCGGGATCCGGAAACAAAGTGGCACCGGATCCCGAAGTTGCAACTTTCCTTGCGATATCCTTATCTGTTCTGCGATTTCTCACGCTTTTCCCATTCTTCTCGTACCACCACCCATCGCCTGCGCCGCCCTCGTTGCCTAACTCGTAAGTCATATCTCTTTACTTCAGTTAGTATTTAGTCGTTTCTAACCTTTCGGTCTCTCAGCAAATCCTCCGAGTGTCGAAGGACAAGCGTGTTTTCGTGCCTGCTGGCTGCTGGGAGGGTAATCTAGACCTTGTAGATCGGATCTGGTTTCAGAGCAAGTACCATGAATCGTGTACGTACTGTCCGTTTCCAAGTTTTTGGTACTGACTCCGCGTTCTAGGTTTCTAATGCAGTTCGTCGTTATCTCGACATCGAGGCCGAGGTGGACAGCGAGCGGCAGAGTACCGATGAGGATGAAGATGAGGGTTTTAACGGTTCGCCTGATTATTCTCTTATTTTCTATACTTTTTTTCGATATCTTGCTTCCACAGATTTTATTGACGATGAGGAAACTGCTGCAAACAACTCACGTCCTCGACTGTACCCATCCTTACCAACGCTCAACATGGGAGAAGATGCCCTCGAATCCCTGCTAGGAAGGATTGACGAACGAGTACGATCGCGACCAATGGAACCCCATCCGGAACGTTTCACTGACACCATGGTTGCATGGCTACCAAGTGAAGCGGATTATCCACTATGGCGCGTCCGGTGTAGGGTGATTCTTTTTTTTTGTAACGGATGATAAATTGTTTTAACACCTTTCTTAGGTTGGCGTTGAAGAAGAGGCGGTCTTTTCTTTGTGTCTGAGCGCAGAGGATCGCCATCAATTGCGGTCATGTTTTACCATTGGTTTAATCCAAGGTTGGATATATTTAGAGGCCACCATGAACCGCAATCTCCTCCAACTTCTTGAAGAACGCACCCCCGGGATTGTGACCACACAAAAGGGCGTTGAACAACAAAACATTCCCTATCCAGATTCCATCCAGATGTTGAAAATGCGCTCCATCGAGAACTTTGCTGAGGAAGGGAAATGGACCAGAGTGTATAAGGGAAAATACTATGGGGATGTCGGCCTGGTCGTTGCAGTGGGGTCCTGGGGTGCCGAAGTATTACTGGTCCCCCGCCTATATTCACATTCGACGTCAGCATCTTCGTTGAAGAGGAAGCGAATTACCGATTCTCCTGAACCAGCATTATTCAATCCTGAGAAGTTCAATAATAAATTCCCTCCCAGAAGGCTGGAAAATGGAAATTATATCTACATGGGGCATACTTATGAACATGGGCTTATTCGCAAACGATTTGATCTCCATTCAATTAAATCTGGCCCTACTGACATGCCTTCTCAACTGTTCTTCTTGTTCAAGCAGAGCAACCATTCCCTTATTCTCACTTCGACAATTCCTCGGCCCCAAGAATGGGATTTTGAAGAGCATAACATGGTTGTTATCTGCTCCTCTAGGAAAGAGGGTATTATTACTACAATTCAAACAACACATGCTGAAGTTGAACTTGCTAATGGCGAGGGCACTGTCTCTGTTCCACTGCATGATCTACGCAAAGTTTTTGTTGCAGGTGATTCCATTAGCATTGGAGGTGGTGCCTTGAAAGGAAGAACTGGATTGGTTGTTAGCATTAACAATGACATTGCCCATATTGTAGACAACACCCCCGAAGGTGACATCCCATACATTCATAGTGGTGATTCTATTCAGGTATTTATCATCTGATATGTTCAAATATTTCCTGACTTTTTTTGCAGCTACTGGAAGTTCATGTTAACTTGTTGAAGATTGCCATTGCCCCATATTTACCCACACCACACACCACAAGCTCAACTGGCTGCTTCTTTATGGGCAACCAGGTCCCATGGCTTGGCATATCTGTCACAATTGTTAAGGCCGGCCCTTACAAAGGATACAAAGCTATTGTCAAAAATGTTCTTCCTGGCCACACCATATCTGGTAATCCGAGGCTTGAGATACAGTTTCTGCACCTCGATCCCTCAAGCCCTTTTAAAATAATAGCTGTTGATTATGATGATGTGGTTGAATCTGTGTGAGTGATTTATTGAGACATCTAATGAAATATTATCCTGAATTTATCAACCCAAGCACCCAACTTAAGCTTTTTCACTATAGAAAGCCTGCAGACAATCTCTTCTATCCATCCAAGCACCATCAGGAGTACCAGTTATCACTACAGGCCTCAACATCTGGTGGCGTCACTCCCATGCCTGACTTTTCCTCATCAACTCCAGCATGGGATCCATCATCCCATTCTCCTATGCCAGAGTTCTTCACACCCCCAAACTCATCCCCAATTCCAGTTGCTGGTACAAGCCAGATTTCCAACAGTCTGCAGGCATCATCACATTTTTTTCTTGATAGGCGCCTCACTGGTATAACACTAAAAGTGGTGGTAAATGGTGGTGAATACAAGAACAAAGAACTCGATGCTCACCTTGTTGAGGTGAATGGACAGTTATGTATCCGACACATCCACTACAAATCTTCCATCTCTCTTCAACCTGACTGGGTCACTCCAAAGCATCCATGTCCAAAACGTGACAAAGGGCTTCTCGTTGTTATCAAAGGTGAACATCAGGGTAAATTGGTTCGACGGATTGGGCATCAAAATAAAGACAAGCAAGTTATCATGATTCTGGTTGTTATCCATAGGAAAGCTGGTGTTGCAGATGTACTTTCAGATGAAAATCTGGAGCTTAGCTCTGAATTTCTTTGTGTAGTATCTGAAACAAAAGAGGAAAAGAGGTTAGGCAATGCATTATTGACTTCTCGACATCAGTAGGCTTGTAAACAGTAATTGTCAATTAGTTAAATCATACTGTATATTGTATCTTGTCTGCAGTACATGAATGAGATCACTATATATTAATTCACCAATTTCAAAAGTACATTAGGAAAAACCCTTTGTCTTTCAGAGTTTTCTCCCTATCAGATTTCTTGGCTTCTCAATTGGGTAAATCAGATGATCAATCAGTATATATATTATATATGGCTCTGATATTATCCACTTCTAGCAGTTATATTTTAAGCCTAGACTTTGGATTATTATTTATGCAGGTTCCAAAATATCTGCTTCATCTTTTCCATCCTCACTGACTTCAATAGCACATTCCTCGGGAGTTAACATAGCTAAGCCAGGATGCTTTCTAAGAATCCAGACTGATTTTTTTCCAGCCCATATTCCCACAAGGCTAATAATCTCACTGGCAGGTAGTGCAAGCATGGTTTCTTTCCCAGAATCCTCCCATTTCCCTTCCAGGCAGTTCAAAGTGTGCTTAACGTTAACAAGAGGTTTATAGATAACAAATATGCAAGGCTGATCAAGGTCAATCTGATAAAAAGAAAGGGCTTCACCAAATATTGAAGTAGATGTCTGGGAGTTCTTTGCCTAAAATATCCAGTCAAAATAAGTACTACTTAAATAAAATAGTGCAGGTCAAACATACCTCAAACCAAAATGATTGTCGCTGAACTTTATTCTTTGCTTCAGTGGAACGACTTGAAAGTACGTGTCCATTCAGAAGTTTCAATTTCCCCCATCGTGAATATTTTATATTCCCTTCTATTGTTATGGATTGCTTCAGCAAGACTGAGATAGAAGCTAGCTCTTTCTTAATAATAGGTGTCATAGGATTGTATCTTTTGTAGATCTTATGTTGTTGAATTGGCTTAAGGACTGTCTCCAAGTCTGATTTTTCTTTGCTATTGATGTCCAATGTTGGATAATAAAGGCATAAAATCTTGATCAGTTCCTTTTCATAGATTAGATTTGCTAAATTTGCAAATGGAGCTTTCTTTGATCGGATTTTTCGTCCCATTTCTCCTATGCTGCGTTCCACAGTAGCCTGAGAGCCTAGACGGATAGATCCATTCCATCTAATATGATTGGGAACATGAATCAGCTGAAAAATGCATAACCTCATGCGATTTATTTTTTCAGGATCCATTCCAACATATAATTTCTCAAAGCCTAACAAAAATTTGATGATTAATTCTTGAAGATAGAATAGATCTGCATCTGTTCTTTTGGCATTTGTCATTGCAAATTCAATTATCTCAACAAACTGTGAGAAGTTCTTCAAGACTGCTGGGTCCATTCCAAGTTCTACTCCAATTGGGATAATATACCAATGAACCAATGCCATCCACTCATAAATCTTATATTGACTTTGTCGCTTTAGATAAGGATCCCGTACAGGGCCACAAAATACTGGTGGAAGAGTTTTCATTGCTTCTGGAATCAGTGCTCCCATTTCTGCAGCACGACGAAAATAGACTCGATCATTTTTGTCACTATGGCTCGTCCATATATCCCAGATAAACAAAGCTTCATTCTCATAAAATAAATGAAAGGGATCCATGGGAAAATATGTTGGATGGATAAAGGCTTTGCTGGCTGCACATAATGGAATCCGTGAAATGCCTGTAGCTTTAACAATATTAGCCCTCTCCTTTTTTGTCTGTGCATCCTCCAGTTTTTGAATAATCTTCCAATACTGGCTTTGAGTTCTCAAGGGCAAATTGTTTAGATCATATTTCTTTGGACGATCTGGATTATAAGTAGAATTTTCAGGAGGACTGCTAGGATAATAAAGTGCTTTTGAGCCCTTTACACGACTTGAGCGAGCAGCCTGAACCATGCTATATCTGTCTCCAAAAATTGCCATATGCCCTGCCATTCCATTTATCTTTGCTGATCCTAGCATATCTCCTAGAGCCATTGAGATAACAGCATGATTCAGAAAGTAGGATGAATCAACTGCATCATACATCCAAAGTCCTTCAGATGCCCTTGCCATTTCCACAAAAGTGAGCCATAGAAATGATTCAATATCGCCTGGAGAGAAAGGACCAGGAGTTGCAAAATTAATTGCTACTTGCTCTCCATAGCGAAAATTTGCAGGTAAATTAAGAATTATAAAAATCAATAGCCAAGTATTGGATTGCTTTTTCATTGTCAGTTGGGCACCATCTGTTGAGAGTGCAAATGCAACATCTCGAGGATCTTTAAACAGACCAAGATGTTCATACTGCATCTGATGAATTTGACCATCTGCATAGTCAGAGTATTGGCGCACAGATGTCAGCTGGGATCCTGTCTTAGCACTAGAATTCATTGCACGTGGATTATTTGCTGCTGTTGCAACAAGATGCAGTACTTGCTTTAAACAAGAATCTCGATGGCGCATTTCAGGGGATGTTTCTGCATTTGCATATAATGCTCTGACTGTGTCCATAATAGGGAGAATTTGAACCTGTGCAATTGGTTTCTTGATCCCATTTGAAGATACACGGTATCTCGGGGTATTGCAGATAGGACCAGAGCTGGGTTTATATGGACATTTATCTAAATGTTCATACTTTCCCGTATATGCAACACAGCTCTTAGGGCATATGTCAGCTTTTGTAGCATGAAAGCCTGTGAGCTTTATGGCAAGTTTCCTGGCCTGATATAGAGTCAAAATTGTAGCACCAGTGCTGGTTGCCAAGACTTTGGCATGCATTTCATAAGCTTTAACAGTTCCATTTGATTTTTTCCAGGCAACAAAATGCTGAAGTGATCTCTTCTCATCCAATGACAATTTATCAATATCCATTCCTGTTTTTATATCTGGAGGACATTCATCAGGAGGTTTATATCCTCCTAATAATTGATCTCGCAGATTATTCAAGACTTCAGGTGTTGCAAAAAACTCTGCATTTATATTTGAGTCAGAGTCATAATCAGGTAAATCATGAAGCTCAGACAGAATGCCAGGAGAATCTTCAGATTCTATGGCCACATCTGAATCTGAGACATTGGAATCACTGTGTTCACTGAGCAAAAGAGGTTCTCCATGAAGAATAGCATCATCGTAGATGAGGTCATGAGCAAAGGCAGTTATTTCAATACTACAATCAGAGTCCAGACTATCTGTGTCTGTGCTTGTGGCTATATCTGTCAATGCATTTGCATTTGTATCTGCATCAGTGTGGCCATCTGAATCTGTGCAGGCATCTGAATCTGTGTTAAAGTTCATATCTGTGTCTGTTATTTTTATTAGAACACAAGATAGACATAAATTATACGGGTTATCATACCATCAGGATTGTTAAAAGTACCAGAGCTAATACTGATAGTGTTGATATTCAAACCAGAATCTTCATCATCATTTTCTATCAAATTGACAATCCAAACCAAATTAATTTACTGTTAGTAGTGTCTAATATTATGCAATTGTGTTTGCACATACCCTCATTGATTCCGTTATTATCACTTGCATCTGACTCACTTGCATCTGACTCATTTCCTTCTTCTGATTGAGCATTATCATCTATATTTCACTGTTCAGCCAAAAACAGATGTTAAAGCTCAATCTAACATACCTCGATATGTAAACCCCGATTGATCTTCGCCTGTTGACAAAAACTGGGTGGTGCGCTGGATGCAGTATTCATGGTGCGGCCTTTCAACTTCAGAGCAGAGCTCAAGGGATCTTATATCTCCGTCAAGATGTGCCTTCATTGTTCTTTTTGTAAGGGTTTTGGTTCCCTGGCAATTTGAGCAATAGCATGGCATGATCAAAAGATGTTATGAAACAAGCACGTCGTTTGTCTGGAAAGTTGGGGATGGGCAAGAGACAAGAAGGACTGAAGGTCGTCGTCAAGGTCAACGGGCAAGATCAGATAAGAGAATCGAATGTGGTCCCGGTCACATGATTTTGAGAACGGAGTCCGAACTTCCGTTGATTTGAGCTCTGAACAACCCAACCGTGATTGTCGACGACCTCTCTCTCCCAAACATGGTCTTTTCGGAAACGATGGCCTTTACTCAGAGTCCAAGTTTTCGCTTGAGACGCTATTCCAACGTTGGGCTTCCGAAAGCTGGGGTGAATATTTGTGCTTGGCGTCATCGGGTGCGTTTGCTTTGAACAAACCAGGTTTTGTTACTGACATTAGCTATCTAGATGGACGCGTGGAAGAGGTCTGATGGGACCAACGAACATCGTCGCCCATGAGCTCGAAAGCTATGGCGTTCGCACCTTCTCGGCCAAAGAGATGGCCTTCAACATCCTCGGTCTCATGCATCCCCTTCTCTTCAGCATC
>Ga0307509_10008537_pt1 | contig 13033 bp, 13 predicted proteins | sample 10_EM_MG_FD_202245 | JGI IMG/M metagenome (GOLD analysis project Ga0307509, IMG submission 202245) | Populus trichocarpa ectomycorrhiza microbial communities from riparian zone in the Pacific Northwest, United States - 10_EM | ecosystem: Host-associated > Plants > Roots > Unclassified | place...
GATACTAGCCCGACACCGGTATGCTCAAGTTAGGACCCAACTTGTGCAGTCCTGAATCCTGTTTTGAGCAGGGAACAAATTTGAGGTGATTGTGATACCACGTAAACTGGTTATACACGAAATGGCGCTAACCCAAAGGATCGGTGCCTGGCGTAATCTTGAGGGGGTGGCAAGTCAAGCAAATATAAAAAAGAGAGCAAGTGATACAATCTTTCCCTACGTTGCGAGCGCCCGGCAGAGCGAGCAGGGGGTAAGCCCGATACTCTATTAGGGTTTAGTAATGTGAGCTAGAAATGAATAGCTTTCCTATCTATGAGAGAATAGAGTTTAGTTTAAGGAAGTAAAGAACAGGAAAGGATGACTGGATATGAACCGCATGTTGCTTTCAATGAGCAATATGATGAGTGGACAAAATTAACCGCGTATCAACCAAGAGGGAAAAACTTAAGCTAGGACAACAACAACACCACAATTACTAAAACAAGGAAGAAAATAATAATATAAGGTAGAATACATAGTAGCGATTAATATTTGAGCTAGATAAAGTTCTTTAAATGGTGTTGGAAGTGTAGGGTGATAACGGGGGGGTCGCCATGGATCTCTGATCCGCGGGTAATTTTGTCCACTGACAATACTAAGGCAAACTATGGCTGACTTGAAGGTTGCAACCAAGCCAAAGTCTTCTAACCCGACTCGCTTAAGTGCTACCCCCTGCTCGCTTTTACGGGTGCTCGCAACGTAGAGAAAGATTGTAGTTAGATGGCTGCTTGATCTTGCTTAATTTTCTGTATTTGTCATAACCTGATGGCCGATTGGTTCAAAATGAGATTTATTACTCCAAAATCTCCTGTTTTGGGAGTTGTTGTCAGAGGAAGGGTGGGGCAATGGTGGCAACTCACTTTTCTATCCGCTTTGGCAATAGTCCCATTTCGAGTACGGTATAACCAGTTTTTGCGGTATTACCCTACTCAAGCCCATCTGTCAGCTACCAAGCTACCTACACCTATTGCGCAAACTCATTCTTAGACCTACGTCCATTTCCTATTAACCGCCACCTAGGTGACAAACTCTCGAGTGCACCGTGTTGGACTAGGTCTTTATCCATCTACAGTCTCATCTCTCTTCCCTGCCCCTACAACTCCCCTATCCATCATCATCGCTGTGTTTGCCAGCATTTTCTCTTTGTCTTTTTCCTCTCATTGATCTTTTCACTCCTGCGACAGTGGAAAAATTCTTGAAATTGGCTTTCAGATTACACTGAAATCAAGCGGTTTGATCAGGATAAGGGCTTGCTTGACAGACAACAGAACTACAAACATCAGCCAACGAGGCTCATTCTGTCTAGTTGGCCAGCTCTATACCACAGTGTGAAAACAGCAATCCTTCTTAGGAGTGCAACAGGGGTGCCGGAGATAGTGCATCTCAAGGGCTCTCATGGTGGACTAGATTACGATTATTGACGGTATGATTAAAGGGCTTGCTTACTTTGATGAGGTGCTCACTTACTTTGATGAGATGCTAATACTTTCACTAACTAGTCCGAGTAATCAACCACTACATCCTGTTTGCCTCTTGGCTGGTAGATTCAGAGCCATGGCCAACCAACTTGACCCGCACCACCTGGTAGCCCTGATGTGCTATGAATTCAAGAGTGCGCAAGATGGTTCGGCTCACCACTTGAACCGTCCCTTAGGAATTGTCGATCACTATCGAACAAGTGCTGGCACCCGCACCCTTATGAATGCCCTTACTCATATATCTGTTTCTCAGCCATATTCTCAGGTTGTCGCATTAGCGCTACAATTGAAACCTGGTAGCAAAGAAATTCGCATAATGATCGCTGAGAACCAAGATGTCGGTGATAGCCTAGTAAATCATCTCTACAATGTATGGGGAAAGTTGCAGGCTTTATCAGAAGAGTATGCGGGGCATAGAGCGGAGGCATGGGATGAGAACCAGAGAACTAAGGAATTGGATAAGGACCCAATGCTGTTGCAAGAGATACCCTTCGAGGTGGGACAGCCTTTGAAGATTGAGATTTTTCGCGACATATACCAGTACTGCCTGCGGAAGCAGATGAAGCGGTCAAGAAAGTGGTTGGGAAAACTTTCTAATTTCATGAAAGAGTTGGACAAACGCCGTAAGGGCACTGGCCTAGGAGGATCGGAGCAGAACCTGCTCAAAGCTGGGGTTGCATTGATGTTTGCACTAAAGCTAGTTTCCAAGCTCTCAAGAGGAAAGCAACTCACAGATCGTGAATGGGAAGAAGTATATTGGCAAAGCATGTCGGCTAATAAGAGTGTGAAGCTTGTCCTTGTCGATAAAGGAGAGCTTGGCTACCAGAAGTTGGCCTCTGAGTTAAAAGGTATGCGCCTCGTGCTTCTGATTTTATTTAGCTTTTAGCCTTCAACCTAACTTTGCTTCAGCTGCAGGCAACCTTCCTGAAGACCTCTTCCAGGTTGAACGTGCTCTTGAGAAACTGCTTTTGTTACCTCGCCACATTGAAGCTCTATTTGGATTTGCCCATTGTCCCCGCCTCCGGTTTGCCTTGCAATACGCCATGACAATTTGTGCTGTCCCGAGCCATGCTCAAATCATAAAATTACCTATCTCGCCTGCGAAGTGGAAGTCCTTTTTGCAAGATGCATGTGATGAGCAAAACCAGTGGCAGGGGGAAGATGCCGGGGGTCTGTTTCAACAGTTCGGGTTGTGGGAACGGGAGTGTCAAGTCCACTGCGAATGTGGGCTGATCCAGTACCTCCAAATAAAACATTATGATTCATGGGACAATGTCCCTCCCTTTAGCTACATTGGAGTCTCGAAGCGAACCTGCTGTGCCTGCCGTGTCTGGATAGAAGCCTTCAACGAGCTTGGGGGACCAAAGTTTTATACCTATGGCTTGCATGGAAAATGGTATTGGCCTTGGGGGATGCCCATGGCGGAGGGGCCCTTGAAGGAGAAGATGAGAGAAAAGGTTTTGGATGAATACATCATGCAGCTGGAGAAGAAGGGGAAGATTAAGAAGAGAGCAAGCTCGGATAGTAGTGGCACTATCCTATCCGGGGCAGAACACAATATAAGTACTACTCAGTTACAAAGTGCTGAGGCTAGGGCTCAGGCAGCAGTGCAAGAGTTCGGGGGAGACCTGGACCGGTTCTTTGATGCTAGTGTAGCTGATGTGGTGGGATAATGAAGAGGTATTGAGGGGGAGTCTGGCAACATGAGCAAGGGCGGAGTGATATTTGGGAAATACTGGGATAAAATACATAGATAACATAGGATAGGGGAGTTGATTTCGTTTAGTCTGTCATCTTCTCAACATCACAACTATCATGAACAATTATCCTCTATTTAACCCTCTCTTTTTCATATTTCTCACACATATCTGTTACAAGCCTGTATTCGCCCACATGGCTCCACCTATATTTCAGTAGTTTGGCCACACTCTGCCCCTTCTTTTCTTTTTCTCTTTTCTTTTCTTTTTTCTTTCCTCCTTTAGTTGTCTTGGTGAAATTTTAGGACATCAACATCTAGAAGCTATCATATGCACTTGTCTGTGCATTATATCATCTGCTTTATTATCCTCTAGTCTCATGGTAGGTTTGAGCCAGCATTGCTGGCTAGTACTTGGTGTCTATTATGCTCTATTACTTGATTTGCTAATCTTGGCAATTTATTCAGTCTGTACTCTTTTTTCCTCTTAATACGAAATCCTGACCATTTTCCATCTGTAGTTTGTGTTCCCCTTCAGCTTGGTAAAAACATGATGACAGTTTTCTTGCTTCCTTTTCTGTAGTCAAATTTTCTTTGCTATCTTAATCTGGCATTGTTGCCACCCATGTCCTTTTCTTCCTATTTCTGGCTACTTTGAGGGTTGGTTTCCCGTGTGGCACAATCCACTGTTTGGTTTTGCTGAGCTGTAACTTTAAAGTAGATTCGACTAAGAAATATTTGATCTTCATGAGATTCCGCTACACCAGCGCTCCTTGGCGGAGGTGGGGGGCTCGCACTTGGTGCTTTGGTTTCATTCGGAGAGGCAGTACTGACGGATTCTCTTGTCACTGCAGGCTTTTGTTGTAGGTGTTTGGCAAGAAGAATTTTAGAAGTCACAATTGAGGCCGCAATTCCAAGAAAAACTGGAGGAAAAGATCTTCACAAAGAGGACAATTTCCCGGATGTTTTTGGTGTTTATCACTTCTCCCCTATTGGTGCTCAACAAGTTCCCTCTTTCAAACAAACCGTCACCACCACACCGCAACAAATACATACGCAAAGGTTCGTACAACTGGACACAGTACAAATTTTTCTATAACATCCCCCGCAGTATGAGTACTTGTAGTAGAGTGGTCTAATTACTCACTCAACAGTCTTTTGTCGACTTGTGGTTAGTGTCCAGCATACATAAGCATCTATCTAGCGACTGCATGCATAGTACGTACCAGGCCAATGCCAATGCATAAGACAACCCCGCTTTGTACGAGTACTTTGGCGTTCAACTGATGCGGTGAGGAAACCTTTACAAGTAGTCTACACCGTTGGTTATTAACTCTCAGGGAGTGGTCAGATTAGATACAATCGTGGAACGCGTAAATACAAAACTTCCCCAAATACACATGCCTCGCTGATTGGCTTGCAGCATTGGATTACTAAGATTCAGTCAATCAAGGGCGTAATCCGGAATGAATGTGTATTTGCGAGGCTTGTTAAGAGCCAATTTTGGCCGCACCAGCAGAGGCTTGGCATAGCCTATAAGAGGCTTTTTCTTCTGTATTTAATCATCATCCTTTCTACATCCTTACATAGCAACAAAGCATGGGTGTAACCACACCTCTACTGGGTCTTCCTTACACCACTCTTGGGCTTAGCTTTGTCGGTTATTTTTGCTTCATCTATCAACAACCATCAACAAAAGGGAAGCAGTTCTTTACTCCAACAGTCATGCTCTGAAACGGATTAGTGTTGAATATCGTCAACTCGCTTCCTTTAAGTCACAAAGGGAGGTTTTTCGCTCTGGCTAACTGTTCGAGTCTTTCAATTACTTTTGTGTTATGCTTGCTGTTACTTTATCAATCAATTGCTAGTTGATTCTACTATTGACTGGTGCTCCTGAAACGGGACTCCGACTGATATCAACTGAGAATGTTCTGTTGTGTCTTTATAGTAGGGGAGATTGGTAGTTTGTGTGATTAGTAGAGTTTGCTAAATATGATTAGTTTGTTGGAAGGTTTGAGCAGAAAAAGGAGTTGGAAGACTGCTCCTATCATGATTGGTTGTTATAATAGACTGAAGTCAAAGTTTGTCACACTCGGACACTTTGGACATATAATCATGACTGGGTAGCTCACATTGGCAATTGAGAGAAACTATGTCTAGGCATGTCAGAAGAGTATTCGAGCTGGAGAAAGTAGGATTGCAGAGGTCAATTGTGGAGCAGAGGGTGGCACCACACACTAATACTCTTTGCTTTCAGCACTACAGGTATTGGTACTTGATATCTCCTCAATTCTTTTCAAATTGAACAGAGGGGGAATATAGCCAGTTTTGCCTACCACTAGAGTGAAACTTTGTACCACCTACCTTCCTTCAATATATATCATCACTACTGAGTGTTGAAATTCACAGGTGATGACCCCGCTCTGAAGAACTTTTTCCTTGCATCTTATGTATCTAGTCACTCACATACTATTAGTTTCCTTTGTCATCTATTACAAACTTCTAGAAGGAACGAGTATACTAGGTTGGTATACTTGGTTGTGAATGTGGAAGAATGTTAGGCATAGATCGGAAAGGAAAGCGAAGGAAGAATCGGGATAGTAGGCAAAAGATGGACCGGAACTCCATTGTTCTAGTAGCATCCCCGGTTGGATTCCTGCATCTGAGAAAGCTGCAAAAGGTCTTTCTATTTCGTATATAAACCCTCTGCACGGCCGTAGATTCAAAGAGATAAGCAAGAAAGATACACATCCCATCAATATCCACTTGTTTCCTTCCTGGCTTCATCATCCTTCTTCATCTACCACACCTGTCTTTTCTCCATCCCTAGCTCATAACAACACTGAGTAGCTTGACTAGCCTATTGCCTGAGCTTCTTCCAAAGGTACCTAAAGACTTCATGTATGCACAGCTTTTAGAACAAGGTTACAGCACAGCAGATAGAGAGAGCGTTCTGGTCCAGTGTGGAAGTGATCAATTTGTATAGTCGTAGAAATATAAAGAGTGTAACAGAAGACTTATCAAAAGTAAAAGAAACCAAATGGCCAAAGAGCGGACAACAATTTAACAAGGAGAGGAAAGCACTCAAAGAGACGAAGGACAAGTAAGCAGATAACTGAATGAATAAAGAGAAGATCCAACTGCCTTATATCCTTCCTTGTGGAATCCTTTCCACCCCAGCATGTGTCCTGCACATGCCCAATCTCACATGAGATTATTCCGTTTCTCTCCCTTTCTTCCTGGCAGTCAGGATCACTTTGGTGGTGATACCGAATTCCCGAGGTCTTGGGTTAATCGCTATGCCAAGGTTTAAGCTCATGTCCTCGGATCAAGTAGGTATTGGGTGGTCCTGAGTATTTGTGTTTCGTTGGATGCTTGATAGTGTTTGATGTTGTCGCACTAGAGATGTAGGGATAGATGTTCGGCTGAGTATGAGCTAGTGCTGGTGAAACGGTATGGGAGCGAGAGTGCGTAGCAGGCGCTTGAAGTTGTGTTTCGTGTGCAGCGCGAATGGGAATATATGTATTCGATAGGTGGCTGAGAACACTGCAATAGCTGTAACAGTAATGGTGAGCAGTCTAACCCATTTTCAACAACAGCCACCTACTATCAAGTGTTGCGGGAACAATACTAACGGAGTGAGGACCTTCCTTAGTTGGATAGACTCCTGGTTTGCGACAAGAGGAGAGAAGTGTTCCCAATGGGCCAGGCAGCGGGTAGGCCATAGGCCGGGCCAAGGCAGGCCACTCCGGAACATGGCCTAGGTCGATCTAGGCCGAATTCGATCGGCCTATGAAACCTATCAGGCCTGATAGGCGCCTATAGACTCTCGGTAGTTAATGTTAAGAACCGATCGCTTTAAGGATATCCCAACCCTCTCCCTTCTTTCAAGTTTCTGCCCTTTGATATTTTTCTCTCTTTACTTTTGGCAACGAGTATTGCTTTCTTAATTGATCATAAAACGAGTGATACCAACTAACTCAATAAAGTCTTAAAGATTCACCTCCAGAGCCACTAGCACAGTCCTATCCTATCAACATTCCTTCCTATTTACCTTCTGTCAAATGAAATTCAATCCCCAAGCCGGCAAACTGAAATTGTTGTATTTTTAATGTTGTTTTGTTGACTATTTACAGATAATCCCCTGGCATTAGTGCCTAGTGTGCACAGTTGAGCCACAACAACTGCAGCTCTTTTTCTACATTAATTCGATTAACGAATTCACTATCTCTAGTATCGTACCTTTTTGTAGTACTTTTTCTTAATAAAGAGAAATTGTTCCTTTCTCATTGAGGATTTGGAAAATATTTACCATGATTAGTTGCTGTTGAAATAGCGTGACTGAGCGATGAGCCGGTCCGCCAATGCTATATATAAACTGGGAAAAAGCCTATATGGCCTATAGGCGGGCCCGGCCCAGGCTTGGGCTAGGCTAGATCACTGGGATTTATGATAGGCCAAGCCCGGCTTTACGGAAGCCTGGCCTACCTGGCCCGTTGGGAACACTTGGCGTATTCGGTAGCTGGAGGAGGACTCCTCCAATGGCATGTAATGAGGCGTCTGTCATCAAATGATATTGTTTAGTTTCATCTCCTCCGTAAACCGCATTATCCATAATCGCCTGCTTGATGGCCTCAAATGCCTTCTCCTGCTCTTGTCCCTATTTTATTCTGGTAACTACCTTAATTGGCTTGCCTCGCCTGCTTGCCTGCTCCGACTTATTCTTTTCATATCCATTTAACTGCTGGTAAACAATCGCTTCTTTGAGAATCCTTGCATGCTCAACTCGTCCAGGAATAAACTGACGCAAGTATATCGTCATGTAGATGAATGCTTCAATTTCCACCGCATTTGTAGGAGTAGGGTATTCGCGTATGACCTGGACTTTATCTAAGGAGGAAGGTAAACCGCTACCCTTGCTTGAAAATCCTAAGGGGTCTATCTTTGCCAGGAAAAATCCACACTTGGTTCCCTTGAGTGTAAGCTTGACCCATGCTAACGTCAGAAAGTAATGGTTATGTAGAAAATCAAACTGCGTTCGGAAACTCGGAAAGGCGCCAAAATCGTCATCGACAAAACATTCAAAGGCCCATGGGGTGCACTCATTGAGAGACTTCTCCGCGTTAGGTTCCAGAATACGTCCGCTGAAGATATCTTTAAGTCGAGAGTATGTCTGAGGTGCGCCTGCTAATCCTTGTCCCATTCTCAAATACTGCCATTGACCATCGTGTGAGGAAAACGCCGTTCTCTAAGCATGTGGTCGATACATGGGGATCGCCCAAAATCTGTTCGCTGCATCTGCCTGAAAGTACATGATAGATCGCATCAAATTGTTTACTACGGGTTCGATCCTCTTCATCGGATAACTTGAGTATATCGTCGCTTGGTTTATTGGACAGAACACATGGACCATCCGTAAACCACCGTCCTTTTTACGCACAAACTTTGAGCAATGGGACCAGGGCGATTCCAATCTCCCAATAACACCAGACTTCTCGAGAACCGGAATATTCTTTTCCATGTGATTGCGTTCCTCTTTCGTATATATACCATCTCTCACTCGCTTGGGTGGCATGCCAGGGTAGACAGGTATTCGATGCATTACCAAGTCCGTGACCGGCATTTCTCCAATCTGACTTGCAAACAAATCCTTTCAAGTAAACAGCGGTCTCAGCACCCCCTCCTTCTCCTTCTCTCTTAATGGTTCTTCAAGCTTTATCCCGGATGACTCAAACCATGTGGGAATCCCGGTTGCTGAATTTATGAGTGCACAGCTATAATCAATCGGGCGATGCAAAACATGACCAAAGGCCCGTATCTCTGCTGTCTCCATCTCGTCTGCCAAAAGGGCATCGTCTGTCCCCATATTGTGGTCTTGTCGATCATATTCCTCAGGAACACCGGGTCTATCCATGTCTACACCGATTCGTCCACTTGGGTGGGCCTTTGTCTCTTCCTGCTGCTTCATCTTCATCATTCCTTCTCTTACCAACTCACGAGCGTTCATCAGCTGCGAGTCCCATCCGCTATCCTTCCAATAGCCAACTTCTCCACACAAGTAAACCTCTTCGTCCCCGAAAACATCTATCTGACAAATATCAGTGCCGTCATCCTCGGCCGCATCTAAAACACATGCATTGCTCTCAACAAGATCTGTACCATCTCCAGTACTGTCAGTAACATCCGCAAAACTCAAACAATCATCAGAAACAATTAAGCTATCATCGGCCATCATCGGCAACATTCAAACAATGATCAGTAACACTCAAACTATCATCAGCAACAATCAGACCATCATCGGCAACATTCAAACAATCATCAGTAACACTCAAACAGCCAACAAACTTATCAGCTGGCACAATCGCCCCTTTCTCATCTCTCTCTTGTCTCTCTTTTAACAAGTTATTCAAATCTGAACATGATACCATTGAAACCTCTTTTTCGTTCTTCGTATTTCCCTCACCAGACAAACGACCTGTAATATTATCTGCCATAATTAGTTTTCCGATTCATCGGACAACCCGCCTTCTTCCTCGTCTTCCTTCCTAATTTGCTCCCTTGCTTCATGTTTGATCATCTCAACCAATTCCTTGAAAAACTGCTCACTGCCGGAACGTTGTCATTCAAGTTCTTCCTCAACCTCAGCAGATATCCTATGCTTTTTCACTCCCTTGTCTCTCATCACAATCAGTACACGAGGGCTGTGTCTCTGAGGGCTTAAAGTTGCTGTTCGATCGCTGGGAATCAGGACCCGAATTCCTTGATGGTGCATGATGTGATATTTCCCAGTACCGTTGTCACCTTTAGCCTTGACTGCGCGCAACCAACGTATGCTAAGGAGGAGGGGGTATGTCGGTTTATATTCCTTCGGGAGAGTGTAAATACGTAAGTCGCACGCAACATCGGCGATCGTACTCCGTACATCTGCACAATAGTCAATCTGAGCCAAGGCATTCGTGGCTGTTCGAATAACCATGCCGCCTGCTTTCTGTAACTTTGCACCTGTAAAACGTAAAAGATGAATAGGCATGAGATTGACAACCAAGCACGCATCAACCAAAATCCTAGAAACTCTGTAAGTGCCTCTGGGAGTGTGAATCGTTCCTCTGGTATAGAAATTAACAACATCGCCAAGGTGTCTATCAGTAGCTACAGTTAGGACTTCCTCTTCCTCGACCGGATCATCTCCAACTCCTTTGTCAATGGTTACTGCTTTCGCTTTGCCTTTTGCCTTCCCCTTTCCTCATTCCAAACCCTTTGCACGTTCCTGGACAAGTAAGTGACAAATATCACGATTAAGGAAGGGGGCGAGGTTAAAGAAAGAACCCCATTTCAGTCCGGTAACTGGAGCATCGCGCAAAGCTCCAACAAAGTCAAACTTCTCACGACCGGCCATCATTCGTATCGGTTTGCGCAGCGTTTGAGAAACAGCAGACTTAGTTTTCCTCTTCCCAGGGGTTACCTCTTCAACTTCATCATCACCGCCATCACCATAAGAAGTTCTTGGACGTTGACTGGCTGGTCTTTCTTCTCCATCAAACTCACGCCACAATTCACTAAACTTGGGCACTCGTTCTCCTGCCATCACGGGGCGACTTCCTTCTCCTCCTCTCTTTCGCTCCTATAATAGTCAGTAGCACAGCCAGAATCAAGATCATCACCTTTGTCAATTTCCTCAATCCATTCGACAAACTCCTTCAAGTCAGTCACAGGGGCTGCCTCTGCTGCCGTCACCTCACGAACTTTAATCCCATCAAGCGCCGATGACTTGGTTACAATCTCAACCACAGTAACAGGCGCACAGTGGGGCGGTGCTGGCGGTTCCACTCTCGGTGCTGCTGGGGTATCTGGGCGCTCTGGTCCAAGAGTAACAACTCGCGGTTGTGGTTTATTCAAGCGGGGACACTCTGACATAAAGTGGCCTTCCTCCTGGCAGTGGTAACAAAGGCATGGCGGTTTGTAAGGATAATAAATCGTACCATTGAGACCGACAATCGGTTGGTCCTCCACAGCTCCATCTTGTACTGAATGGGTGATCTCTGTTGGCCGTCTTGTAGGCTCGAAAACATTAGCATCAGTAGTGGGGACTCCATGTGCGTTTTCCGGGCAAGCGGCAGGATAAGGCGCGGGGTAGGCACCACGGTGTCCGGGGTTATAATCGACGGCGGGAAAAGCATTGCTTCTCCGGTTGGGAAACTCAGGGCGGTGAGGAGTAGAGAGACTAGCATTTCGCCCGTATTGATAGCTGACTAGTTGCTGATATGGCTCGTACTGGTTGCTGACCGCATATGCATCCAAAGGAATAAGATCTTCCTCTGGGCGTGTGGCCACAACTCCTGTCCCGGTGGCGACAGCTGCCTTCTGTGCTTTCATAATATTGCGCATCATTTCGCTCATCCTTTCCATCTCTTCCCTCATCAACCTCTCCTCACCCCCTTTCTTGCCTTTCTTTTTACCATTCTGCAGTTGCTTTCGCAGCTTCTTCGCCTTCTTCCTCTTCCGCTTACTCTTCCTACCACGATTGTCTTCAGAATCAGAGTCACTTTCAGAACTATCAGAGTCACTAAGGTCTTCATCATCTTCCTCATCTTTGTCGTCGTCATCATGGTCATAGCGCCGCTGGTAGCCTTTGAGCTTCATCTGCCTGGCCAAACGAACAACACCTTTAACGACTTCGATTTGAGTCTCTCTAGAGTCAGGCCTTTGATAAGTATGAACTGCCATGCTGCACAACTGGCCGCTCTTCAGACCATTGATGTAATACCCAATCAAAAGATGGTTGTACTGCCTGAATTCCACCGGCTTGCGTTGAAGTAGCCTCTGGACCTTTCTGGAGTAGCTAAATACGTCATGATGGCCCTGTTGAAGAGTAGTCATAGTCGTAATGATATCGAGATCCGCCTGTCCATCCATTTTGGTGTCATGGTACTGCACTTCCAGTGCCTTCTTCAAGTCCTCATCCCAGCGCACGTTCTGAGGAAGAGTGTTAATAAACTTCCAGGCATCGGATCCTGCTGGTGTAGCCAGATGCAAAAGCCTGACTCTGAGGCTCCTTGATGCTGGCGACCCTCCATCAAACTCTTCTCCCATGGTAGCAAACCACGACTCCATCCAACTCAAGAATTGTTTAACCTTGACACCTCCCTTGCCGGTGAACTTCAAACCCAATTGACACGGTAAATTCATGACATTTGCTGTAGGCGGGGTAGTGGTAACTAATTGTTCTGTTGGGCGTTGCTTCTGGGGACAACTTGGATGAATTGCAGGTATCACCGGTGGCAGGTCGTATGTTTCCAATCTAACTTCTGCCTTGGTCTGTCTTCCTGGTGTCTGACGTCCAGTTTTCGGAAGCCAATACCAATTACCGTCGTGCTCGTAGTAAGCTAGTTGGGCTTGATCTTCCCTCTGCTTCCACAGATTCTACTTGTCTCACACTTGCTAGAATCTCTGGGGCAACAGTGGCGGGCTCTCCTTCCAATCTCTCGTCCGCTATTTTGATATCTTGTGAGGGCGGATCAGGTGTTCCGCGCAAAAGACTTAGGACGAAAAACAGGATTGAACAGGCATCAAACCCCTCCCACACAGCACTAGCTAGGCTTAACAAAGTCTAACAAGATACTACCAACCTCTATATTTTGGTAACACAATCGGACTTTCCCAATTGAGAACCTGTCGAGTCCCGTTTCAGAAGCACAACCCAATAGAAGCTCATAATATCTTGGTTCAACAAAGTAAAACTTTCACAAGTGTAGGAGTAGGGGCAGGTCCGTTGAATCAATCACCAATCCGTTTCAGAGCACCACTTTGTCAGGCTAGTATC
>Ga0307509_10008538_pt1 | contig 13033 bp, 21 predicted proteins | sample 10_EM_MG_FD_202245 | JGI IMG/M metagenome (GOLD analysis project Ga0307509, IMG submission 202245) | Populus trichocarpa ectomycorrhiza microbial communities from riparian zone in the Pacific Northwest, United States - 10_EM | ecosystem: Host-associated > Plants > Roots > Unclassified | place...
CGGCCCTTCTTGGACCCCCGGCCATCTAGACCCCGACTGGCGTCCCCCCACCACCATGGCCCCCAAGGCCACCCCCACCTATGCCCAAGCTGCCGCACCCCCTGCTAAAGGAAAGAAGGGTCGTCAGGTGAAGGGTACTGCCTCAGCTTCCTCTGTTGCGGTTGCGTCGGGCGAGGTTTTTATGAAACCTCCCCCTGCCCTTCCCCAAGCTGTCCGCAGATTCTTCGCCTCCAGAACCACCTTCGAACCACACCCAGAAGCGCTCAAAATAGCAGCCCATTTCCCGGACATCGCTGCCTCGGTCCTTAGAAAAGCTAACTGCTCCCTCCCTCTCTCCTTCACTTGCACGGTCAACAACAAGGGCTCAGTGTCACTGCTCTGTACCGACCTTCACACCCCCGCCTCCGCTTATACCCCCTATTTCGCTCCCCTCACCTCAAGGTTGAACAAAGCCTTTCCGATAGGCAACTCTCCTTGGGATATTTTCAAACCCGCCCCAAACGAAACACAACTGTGGATTCACTCAGTCCCTCTCGCCTTCCTCCCCTCGGACGATGACCAACTCTTCCCCTCTCTTCATGAGTCCATCCGCAATGCCAGGGGAGTCTCCATTCTCTCGCTGCGTTAGCTTAACCCAGACACGGAATCTCGTGAACAGAAGAACGCCACCTCCGTGGTTGTTACAGTGGCCCCGCCCGACGCTTACGCCATCCTCCCCTCCATCAACCTCTTCTCCCGGAACCGGAGAGTCGAACAAATGTTCTCCTCCTCTAAAAACTCCCAGTGTAACAAATGCTGGAAGTTCGGCCACATCCCTACCCGTTGCCCCAGCGCTCTGCCCGTTTGTCCCTTCTGCTCGCTCTCCCACACCAAGGCGGAGCATCGCTGCCCTAACCCATCCTGCCCTAAGGGTGGCAATCTCCGACCTGTCCTCGCCTGCTGTCCATCCTCGGTGGCATGCTGTCCTAACTGCCAAGAAGAGCACTCTGCGCGCAGCAGGGATTGCCCCTCCCGCCCGAAGACCACGCCTGACACACCAAAGGTGCTATCTCGACAGACGCAGGACAGCATGGATCTCGCTGAGGACCAGGCTGGCCCTTCGACGATCCTTCCCTCAACACCAAGTGCCCCTCCTCACACCCCGAGTGCCTCTGTACTCCCACGCGATGCTCCTCCACCTAGGCAGAGAGCCCAACGCACCATCACCGTCACCGACCTCGCCCCAAGAGAGAGCGGTGATGAATCTCTAGATTCCGACTCCTCTGAGGGCTCTGCCCAATAATGGAGAATTCTTTCACTCGCTACACTGACAGCGGTGCTGTTTTCCCGTCCTTTCCAATCGTTCAACATAACTGCCTTGGGAGCTGGGATGTTTTTCTTTCACTCTTTCACAGCTTTACCATGCTGCCTCACCCTCCCTTGCTTGTGGCCATCCAAGACCCCCCCTCCAGACGATCAGTTCTTCCAACCTTCCCAGGATTCATGTCCTTCGCCCCACCCCCACCTGGCCGCCCGCGGGTAGCCATCTATGTTTCTCGCACTTTGAATCAACACCTGTCCTGCTCAACCGTTGTTCACGAATCCTCGGACATGATTTCGGTTGATGTTATTTCTCCGAGGGGCCTTTTTGGATCCCCCCACCACACCCTTAGGGTCACTTCGGTGTACCTTCTTCGCACTAACAGCCCCCCCTACCGTTCCGTCCCGCCTGAACGAATTTTTTCTTTTCTCTCCTACCCTTACCTAGTTTTAGGTGACTTTAATCTCCACCATCCTTTGGCAGATCCCGGCCGCTCCCTATCCGAAAGGGAGTTTATCATCTCTACACACTACTTCGATGCCGCTTTTGACGTCCTGTACCATCTTCTTAACACCCCCGGGGTTTACACCCGATTCCCATTTGACACTACCTCGCGACCCTCTGTTCTGGATCTAGCCTTCGCGAATACCGCCCTTTCCTCTCTCGTCTCATCGTGGGACACCCCCCTCCCCTCCACTGGCTCGGACCACGTTCCATGTGTGGTAACGCTGAAGCCACCCACGGTTATGCTACCCCCCCCTACCCCGCACTGGGCCCTCCTTGATCTGTACGCTGTAGGAAAGGCACTGGATACTTTCACCACACTGCCTTGCCCGGCGAAGCCCACACCCAACTCCCTGAGTAGATGGTTTGACATCTCCTCTACCCGCCTTACCTCCCTCCTTACCTCCCATGCCCCATCCAAGCGCCCGTGCCCCCGCTCGAAGCCATGGTGGTCCCCCCGCCTGTCGTCTCTTAGAAGGGAGTATCACAGGTTCGCAAGGTTGTCCCGCCTTGATCCCTTCCCCCTCAACTGGAGCAATGTCGAGAGCTCGAGAAGAACTTATTTCAAAGCCATCACCTCGGCCAAGAAAGCACACTGGTCGGACTTCCTGTCCTCGGCCACTCCACGCTCAGTCTGGACGGCCAAGAGATTCGCGTTCGGCAGACCACCACAAAGGTTCCCAGACCTGCCAGGGGCTTCCAACCCGGCCGAGGTAGCCGAAACGCTTCTTGAACACTTTTTTCCCTCCAAACCCCCTCCTCCACCTCTCCTCCGCCTCACCTGCTATGAGGACTACACGCCCCTCACCTCAGAGGAGATATCCAGGGCCCTCTCCAAATCATTGAACATCTCTGCCCCTGGCCCCGACCACATCCCGTACTCTGTGTGGAAGTCTGTGCACCACATCAAGCCCTCCATTCTTCCTTCCCTCCTGGATCCCCTGCTAGCCCACGGTTTTCACCCTCCCTCCCTCAAAAAGGCACTCGGTATAGTCCTTGACAAGCCGGGCAAACCCTCATACGACTCGCCCTCCTCTTTTAGGGTCATCGTCCTCCTCCGAACGCTCTCTAAGATCCTTGAGAGAGTGGTAGCCACCCGCCTCTCGGCTCAGGCAACCATATGCTCCCTGATCCATCCCCTTCAATGCGGCTCCCTCCCTGGAAGGTCCACCGCCGATGCCGCACTCGTTCTACAACATAACGTTGAATCCTTCCACCGCCTCCGATACAAAGTCTCCACTCTCTTCCTTGATGTTAAAGGAGGCTTCGATAATGTGGAGTCCCTCTCTCTCCTGTCTCTCCTCCGCAGAAAGGGGGTCAGCCCGTAGCTGGTCCAATGGACCGGCTCTGTCCTCAGGGACGGCACTTGTCACCTGACGTTCCAATGGTCCCCTCGCTCCTTCGCCCCCGTCTCAGTCGGGGTCCCTCAAGGATCCCCCATCTCCCCTCTTTTGTTCGTCATATAGTTTCCTCCCTCCACCTGGAAGTCCCCAGGTCACTTATCATCTCCTACGTTGACGACTTTGCTGTCACGGTAGCCTCACCCTCCTATAGGTCCAACGTTCGCCTCCTTCAGAAGTCCGTCTCGGCGCTGAAAAGGAAGGCTTCGCCGATCAACATCTCCTTCTCTGTTCCAAAAACTGAACTTATCCACTGGAGGACCACCAGGAGCCGTGAGCCGCCGTGCTCCCTCCCGGTGCAGCTGGAAGATCAGCTCTTCTATCCACAGTCCCGACTGAAATGGCTGGGCTTTATCTTCACCCCCGCCTTTGACCCGAGGTCCCACTTCTCCAGGAGGTACACGCTTGCAAATGCCGCCCTGGCCACAATCCGCCGCCTCTCCCCCCCTGGAATGGGCCTTCCCCCCTACCTTTGTCTCTCCTTGGCGCGTTCGCTCCTTGCTCCAATCCTTCTGTATGGATCCACCCTCTGGAACACTCCCCCGTCTATCATGGGCCCAATGACTGATTTCTGGCATCGGGTCTGTAGGTGTATTACCAACTGCTTCTCCTCCACCAACCTGACATGTTTGCACAGGGAAGCCTGTCTTCCCCCAATACCTTTACTTGTACGCCATCAACGCCGCCTTGCTGGCCTAAGGCTCATCTGCTCCCCTCCAGAAATAAACCCTGCCACGGCGCGTCTCCCTAAGTCCGTCCCCACCTTCTCGCCACACCGCGCCACCTTGATAGCGCGTGGGAAAATTACCCCCCGCCTTACCTCTTCTTTAACCTCGACTGGCGTTCTGCCCCGGACAAATTAAAGAACCCGAGATTTCGGCACAATGCCATCACGGCCTTGGCCAACGCAGCCACCCCCCTCGTCCACGACGTGACCACCCTACCACCCATCTCCCTCCACTTGACAGACTATCTACCCCCGGTACCCGGGGTTGTCCCATCGTGCGCACGCCTCAAATTAAGAGATAAACAACTTCTCCTCTCCGACTGGTCCGCCACCCCAGCCCCCCCATACTAGCCCTATCCGCCCTCAACGCGCCCCCATCCCTTCATGGGCTCGGGCAAGTTTGTTGCGGGCAGGATACACCAGATGCGTTCTGGGAAAAGCTACCTCGCGGCACACCCCTCGTGGGAGGACCCTGATGCCGACATGTCATGCCCTTTATGCTTTGAGGCACCGCAGACCTTCAAGCATGCCATCCTGTCCTGCCCCTCCTCCGCCCGTCAGAGATCCCGCCTCCTCCAAGGGGTCTCAGACTTGGCTCCTGAGGCCCCGATCTGGTCCGACCAGCAGCTGCTCATTGCCCTGGCTGAGTTTATCCGCACCACCGCCACAGGTTTCCCTCCTGGGATGCCCCCGCTTGCTCCCTCCCTCCACACCCCCACCAACCCCCTCTTTCCCTCTACCCCCCTGCCCGCCCCCGGCCCTCGAGACTAGTTTAGCGGTTTTATACTATCATTGGTTTTAGCTACGGCTGCCTTGCGACGATTATCGGTCGCGTTGGGAGAATTGGTTACGAATATTTCTTTTGTTGATTGTTATTTTTGATTTTCGGTTTTGTTTTGGCAATATCGTTAAAGATGCATGTCATTTCTTGTACCGTAGAAACAATGAACATATGATTTAAAAAAAGAAAAAAAAAAAAGAAAGAAAAAACGGTCACAGTAGTTATCACGAACCATCTCCCCTACACCTCCGGCGATTGAAATCTCAACACCAGGGAAATCATCGTGGGATTCGACCACCACCCCCTCTCCTCCCCCTTGATGGCTTCTGCCTAGGGGAGTGATGCTGCAACCCCTCCTCTCCCTCTGGGGTCTACCCCCTCCTCTACGGGGTTCTTGTTCTTGTTCATCGTTGACTCCCGCTCATGAAGTTCAGTTCTCCCACTTACCCAGCACTTCCTTTGCACCTCGCTTAGGTTTTTGCACGGTCGGCATTTCACCCCCTTCGCTCACGGTCGGCGCTGAGCTTTCCAAGCCCTTTGCGAAGTACCTTTCCGTCTCAGTTATGTGGTCCTGTCGGGGAACACTTCGGTTAGTAACTTCAGCACCTCATCCCCGTTTGGCATTCGGAAAAGAATTGGCCGCGGTTAGTCTAGTCGGTCGTCTCAAGTGTTTGGACTACCTTCCTCCACGCAACCTCCTCTCTCCACCCGCTTGGTCTTCGTCCCGTTGCTCGGTTACAGCTACATCCACCCCCCCTCCTCCCACCCTCTGAGCTGGCACCTTACTGCTTCCCACCCGCGGTCGATCTTTCGGTCGCTATACAAAAACCCCCCTCGGTTACGCCCGTCCTTCTGGCCGTCGCTAATGCCATTTTGGCACACCCACCGGGTACACCTCATCAGAGTCTCCGCCATTCCTATCCCATCCTGCCATCGGGCACCGCTTCGTTCCCCGGCACCGCTCCGGCGTGCAGGTCCATACTCTCACTTCCTAGCTCAGGCTGATACACCTCACTTATCAGACGTAACTTTCCTTTGTCAGGGGTTCATACATTCCTTTTGTTTGCCCTTTTGGCTTTTTGTAGATGTCGCTAAGGGTTCTCCTCTACTTCCTGCTTGTTTCTTTCCTTTCTACTTCCTTCGTACGTACGTGTATGTTCGTAGGGTTTAGTTGGGCGATAGGCGCGATATGCGGTTGGTCTCATACCAGAGGGACTTGGGGATTTGGATGTTTCCTGGGGTGCGGAGGATAGGGTTTTTGTTAGCCATAGCGTTAAAGCTGAATGCTGTCTTTGTACCTTAAACAAATGCATATGATTTAAAAAAAAAAAAAAAAAAAAGGTCACAGTAGTCATCGCCTTCGCAAACACCGCCCTCTCCCCCCTCGTCTCCTCCTGGGACACCCCTCTCCCCTCCACAGGTTCAGACCACGTTCCTTGTGTGATAACACTGAAGCCTCCCGCGATTATGCTGCCCCCCCCTACTCCACACTGGGCCCTCCTTGACCTAGGTGCAGTGGGAAAGGCACTGGAATCCTTCACCATACTACCATGCCCGCCGAAGCCCACACCTAGCTCCTTGAGCAGATGGTTCGACATCTTCTCTACCCGCCTCACCTCTCTCCTAACCTCCCACGCCCCGAGCAAGCGTCCATGCTCCCGCTCGAAGCCATGGTGGTCCCCTCGTCTATTGTCTCTAAGGAGGGAATATCACAAGTTTGCAAGAATATCCCGCCTCGACCCTTCCCCCCTCAACTGGAGCAATGTGACAAGCTCGAGGAGAACGTACTTTAAGGCCATTGCGACAGCCAAGAAAACCCACTGGTCGGACTTCCTGTCCTCGGCCACTCCACGCTCCCTCTGGACGGCCAAGAGATTTGCATTCGGTCGCCCACCACAAAGGTTCCCGCACTTACCAGAGGCCTCCGACCCGGCCGAGATAGCGGAAACACTCCTTGACCACTTCTTCCCCTCCAAACCCCCACCTCCCCCCCTCCTCCGCCTCACGCGTTACGAGGACTACACCCCCCTCACCTCTGAAGAAATATCCCTGCCCTCTCCAAATCCTCGAACACCTCCGCCCCTGGACTAGACCACATCCCCTATTCGGTGTGGAAGTCTGTACACCGCATCAAGCCCTCCCTTCTCCCTTCCCTCCTGGACCCCCTGCTGGCCCACGGTTTTCACCTTCCCTTCCTCAAAAAAGCACTTGGTATTGTCCTTGACAAGCTGGGTAAACCCTCATACGATTCGCCCTCCTCTTTCAGGGTCATCGTCCTCCTTCGCATACTCTCCAAAATCCTTGACAGAGTGGTAGCTTTCCGCCTTTCAGCCCAAGCAACGACATGCTCCCTCATTCATCCCCTTCAGTGCGGGTCCCTCCCTGGGAGATCCACAGCCGATGCCGCCCTCATCCTACAGCATAATGTTGAGTCCTTCCACCGACTCCGATATAAAGTCTCTACTCTCTTCCTTGATGTGAAGGGAGGCTTTGACAACGTTGAGTCTCCCTCACTCCTTTCTCTCCTCCACAGGAAGGGGGTCAGCCCGTACCTGGTCCAGTGGGTCGGCTCCTTCCTCAGAGACCGCACCTGCCGCCTGACTTTCCAAGGGTCCCCGCGCCTCTTCGCTCCTGTCTCGGTCGGGGTCCCTCAGGGATCCCCTATCTCCCTGCTTCTATTCGTCATATATATCTCCTCCCTCCACCTGGAAATTCCCAGGTCTCTTGTTACTTCCTAGGTCGACGGCTTTGCGGTTACAGTAGCCTCACCCTCCTACAGACCCAACGTTCGCCTCCTTCAGAAGTCCTTCTCATCTCTCAAGAGAAAGGCCTCCCCGATCAACATCTCCTTTTCCGTTCCGAAAACCGAACTGATCCACTGGAGGACCACCAGGAGCAATGAGAGGCCATGCTCCCTCCCGGTGGAGCTAGAGAGTCAGCTCTTCTATCCACAATCCCGCCTGAAGTGGTTGGGCTTCATCTTCACCCCCGCCTTTGACCCAAGGTCTCACTTTTCCAGGAGGTACACACTGGCAAATGCCGCCCTAGCCACCATTCGTCGCCTCTCCCCCCCCGGGATGGGCCTCCCACCATACCTCTGTCTCTCTCTAGCGCGTTCCCTCCTCGCCCCGATCCTTCTATATGGGTCCGCCATCTGGGACCCTCCCCCGTCTATCATGGGCCCCATGTCCATTTTTTGGCATCGGGTCTGTAGGTTGATAACCAACTGCTTCTCCTCACCAACATAACGTGTTTGCACAGGGAAGCCTGTCTCCCCCCGCTACCTGTCCTGGTACGTCACGAATGCCGCCTTGCGGGCCTAAGACTCATCTGCTCCCCCCCGGAGATAAACCCCGCCACAGCACGTCTCCCTAAGTCCGTCCCCACTTTCTCGCCCCACCACGCCGCCGTGTTGGCGCGTGGGAAGATTACCTCCCAACCTTATCTCTTCTTCAACCTCGACTGGTGTTCTACCCCGGACAAGACCAGGAACCCGAGGTACCGACACAATGCCATCACAGCTTTGGCTAATACGCCCGTCACCCTCATACACGACGTCGCGACGCTGCCACCCATCTCCCTCCATTTAATGGACTACCTGCCCCCTGTCCCGGGGCTGGTCCCCTCCTATTCTCGCCTCAAGCTGAGGGCTAGACAACACCTCCTTTCCGACTGGTCTGACACCCCAGCCCCCCCATACTACCCCTTTCCGCCCTCGACGCGCCCCCATCCCTTCATGGGTTTGGGCAAGTTGGTTGCAGGTCGGATACACCATATGCGTTCTGGGAAAAGCTCTCTGGCGGCCCATCCCTCATGGGACAACCCTGATGCCGACACAACCTGCCCTCTATGCTCTGAGGCCCCGCAGACCTTCGAACATGCAATCCTGTCCTGCCCCTCCTCCGCCCGCCATAGATCCCGCCTCCTCCAAGGGGTCTCTGACTTGGCTCCTGAGGCCCCAATCTGGTCTGACCAGCAGCTGCTCATTGCGCTGGCTGAGTTTATTCGCACCACCGCCGCTGGTTTCCCCCCTGGGATGCCCCCGCTTGCCCCCTCCATCCACACCCCTTCTCCGAACCCCCTCCTCGAAGCTACTGCCCTACCCGCCCCTGGCCCTCGAGACTAGTTTAGCGGTTTTTACTTCTCTTTACGTTAGCTACGGCGGCTGTGCGACACTTATTGGTCGCGTTGGGGGAACTGGTTATGTTTGTTTCTTTTGTTGATTGTTAGTTTGATTTTCAGTTTTGTTTTGGCCATATCGTTAAAGATGCATGTCATTTCTTGTACTGTAGAAACAATGAACATATGATTTAAAAAAAAAGAAAAAAAGAAAAAAAGAAAAAAAGAAAAAAAGAAAAAAAGAAAAAAAAAACGGACACAGTAGTTATCATGAACCATCTCCTCTACACCTCCGGCGATTGAAATCTCAAGACCAGGGAAATCATCATGGGATTCCACCACCACCCCCTCTCCTCCCCCTTGATGGTTTCTGCCTAGGGGAGCGATGCTACAACCCCTCCTCTCCCTCTGGGGTCTACCCCCTTCTCCACGGGGTTCTTGTTCCTGTTCATCGTTGACTCCCGCTCATGAAGTTCAGTTCTCCCCCTTACCCCGCACTTCCTTCGCACCTCGCTTAGGTTTTGCACGGTCGGCATTCTGTCCTCTTCGCGCACGGTCGGCGCTGAGCTTTCCAAGCCCTTTGCGAAGTACCTTTCCGTCTCGGTTACGTGGCCCTGTCGGGGAACGCTTCGGTCAGTAACTTCAGCATCTCGTTTTCGTTTCACATTCGGAAAAGCATCGGCCGCGGTTACTCTAGTTGGTCGTCTCCAGTGTTCGGAAGTCCTTCCTCCTCCCATCTCCCTTCCTCTACCTTTTTGGTTTTCGCCCCGTTGCTCGGTTACAGCTACTCCCATCCCTACTCTTCCCACCCCCCTCAGCTGGCACCTTACTGCTTCCCCCTCCAGCGGTCGATCCTCGGTCGCTATACAAAAACCCGTCTCGGTTACCCCCGTCCTCCTGGCCGTCGCTAATGCCGCCTTGGCACACCCTCTGGCGACCTCTCACCAGGGTCGCCTCCATACACTGTTCTATCCTGCCATCGGGCACCGCTTCGTCCCCCGGCACCGCTCCAGTGTGCAGGTCCATACTCTCGCTTCCTTGCTCAGCCTGATACACGTCACTTATCAGACGTAAATTTCCTTTGTCAGGGGTTCATTTATCTCCTTTGTTCTTATACTTTGTAGATGTCACTAAGGGTTCTCCTCTCCTTCCTACTTGTTTCTTTCCTTTCTACTTCCTTCGGGTGTACGTGTATGTTCGTAGGATTTGGTTGGGTGATAGGCGAGATGTGCGGTTGGTCTCGTACCAGAGGGACTTAACGATTTGGATTTTCTTGAGATGAGGAGGGCAGGATTTTTGTCAGCCATATCATTAAAGATGCATGCTGTCTTTGTACCATAATAAAACAAATGCACTTGATTTAAAAAAAATAAAAATAAAAAGAAAAAGAAAAAAAGAAAACGGTCACAGTAGTTAGAGCTCTTCACGCTACCATCTAAGTACTTTCTTACAATATAACTTTACCTTTACCTTTACCTTTACCTTTCGCTTGTATGCAAGCACACTAGCTCTTAAGCGTCATAGCAAATACGACCTTATTAAGATAAGGACAGTCTCACATCTCTCTCACGGGAGAAGAGATCAAGATACGAAGACTATAAGATAGTTCAAGACAAAAGCGAGATTATAAGTAATCTCGGAAAGCAGAATACTCTCGAATGCTTATAGCAACGAGAACTATTTAGATAGTTCCCTATCCTTGAGTAAATAATCCGTTACATGTTGCATAATTAATCTCCACCAGAGTAGGATTGTTACATTCATTGATGGTAAAGTACCTAAGTCACGAATCAATGAATACTTCTCGAGTGGTCTCGGTAATGCTTCATCGGCCGGGTATAGTTCCATGCATATGCTTGAGAACCTCCTCCAGGCATCGGATCCTCACAGTGCATATGTTCAATGGAACGAAGGACAGGTTGATGATGGCAAGCGAACATTGCCATTCTTCTATTGCAACGTTCTAGATTGAGTCCGATATCTCCTGCACCAGATTGCCTACAGAGCTGACTTTGTCTACGCGCCGCGCAGGGAATATGACACCAATGCACAACGGATATACGCAGAAATGCACGCGGCGAACTGGTGGTGGCATCTTCAAGTACAGCCTCATAACCCTTTTTTAAGTAAACAATCACTTACTGAAACCAGGAGAGACTTCCGCCAGGTGCGAGGCTTGTTCCGCTCATAGGAATGTCTCATCAGACGCATCTCACAAACTTCTCCAGCGACAAGAAAGCATGGCCTGTCTATATCACCCTTGGAAATCTACTGTCCGGCCCGCGCAACAGCCCCACATCCATCGCAGTTCTGCTTCTTGCATTATTGCCCATTCCCCCAAAACTATCAAAGTCCTCCAAAGCAGATCAACATCAGAGACAAATCAACGCTGACACCCTACGGGACGTCTTCGAACTCATCTTTTTGCCTCGCCATGATCCGGCGCATGACGGCGTACCAAGTTACTTAGCAGATGGGAAGGTTCGGAGGTGCTTCCCAATCTTGGCCGCGTGGATTGCGGACCACATGGAAAACGTTGCGCTGCATTGAATAAAATCCAACGTCTGTCCTAGATGCGAGTTGTCTGTGGTCGAATAAGGCACCAACATGAAAGTCTATCCAGTTAGAGATTACGCAATATATCACCATTATGACTATCAAAATTGGATCGGAGAAACTGACCACGCTGACATCACGCCTGAGAGTCTTGGTATTAGGTTAGGTCAAAATGATTTTAACGGGCTCAACCGGGTTACGCCGTCAGATTTACACAAACCAGACATGCTCCATACAGATTATCTTGCGTTATTCAAGCACATGATAGACTGGATCCAGGGCTTTCTGCAAAAGAACAGACGACTTAAGGCATTTGACGAAGTTTGAAAGGCATTACTGACTTACCCAGGATTCCTTGTACCCAAAATGGCCTACCGCGAGGTTACGCAGTGGCAAGGGAAAGAGATGCAGAACCTTGGGCGGTGTGCTCTAGGTGTTCTGGCTGTGGCACTGGGTCAGCCTAGGAGTGCCCAACTCATACCGTTCAAGCGTGTTCTCGGATGTGTCAGGGCGCTGGTCGATTTCAATATGATGACGCAATACCGATGCCACATAGAGGAAACAATTACCTATATGGAAGACTATCTGGACTCATTTCACAAGATGAAGGATATCTTTTTAGAGTTTCGAGTAACTAAACGCATACGCGAGAAGATCGATGCACAACGCAGGGAGCTGCAACATGATAGGCCTAAGAGAAGGGAGCGCATCGCACCCTCGAAAGGCGCCAGATGCGCGAGGCAGAAAGAGAAGAAGAAACCAAGCGACGTATGGACTTGATCTTTTGTGAATCGCATTTCAACTTCATCAAGATGCATTTGCTCAGTCACTTTTGTGATCATATACGCCAGTTGGGCAATATTCCGATGTATTCAACCGAGTTCGGCGAGCTAACGCATAAGACCCAAATCAAGGCTGGATGGCGGCAATCGAATAAAAACGATGTCTCACGGCAAATTGTCCAGAGCTATAGTCGACAGCATGGTATCCGAATAAGACTATTGAATCTGGAATCTCTGCGACGTTGCGGTGCAGATCTCTCTCCCGACGTGGTGGAACAGTTGGACGCAACTAGCACCACAACAGCGCGTGCCATTTGTAGGAGGATGCTGATGGGATGCCGGGACGATGTTTCTAACATGGACGATTTTAGTCGGGTTTTGGGGGTTTCCATTCGAATTATATGTCGTGGATTGATCCGATACAGCCGGCATAACCTGCCGCCAGAGCACCGTCTTCCGGAGGACCGTGAGATACTCAAATGACTTCTAGTGGAGCTACTGACACAACAAGAAATTCCAGTTCTTGCGTTCCAAGAAACGGAAATATACGACATCCACCGTTTGCGATGCACGGGGGCTCTCAACTTTAGGAACCACTGGAGTAGCAATGATTGGGTTTGGGTGCGGTTCGGAACAGAAGACATGTATGGTGCGCTGCGGGGCCGTCTTCCAGCCAAGCTCATTGCACTCTTCAAAATCAGAGACTATAGATGCCAGGATCGAGTGCGCCGCCTCGCTCACGAACCATCTCCCCTACACCTCCGGCGATTGAAATCTCAACACCAGGGAAATCATCGTGGGATTCCACCACCACCCCCTCTCCTCCCCCTTGATGGCTTCTGCCTAGGGGAGCGATGCTACAAC
>Ga0307509_10008539_pt1 | contig 13031 bp, 10 predicted proteins | sample 10_EM_MG_FD_202245 | JGI IMG/M metagenome (GOLD analysis project Ga0307509, IMG submission 202245) | Populus trichocarpa ectomycorrhiza microbial communities from riparian zone in the Pacific Northwest, United States - 10_EM | ecosystem: Host-associated > Plants > Roots > Unclassified | place...
GCAAACAATATTGTGCCACATTTAACTCAGAAAAACAAGTCCTTTGAGGATTTGGAATGTCCTGTGAGCAATTTATCTTCCTCCCTCTAAATGCAGCCCTAATAAACAACATTTGATTCAATGAATTTTAAAGATGATGTTAAAGAGACCGTGATAAAAAAAAAAAAAAACTATGGATAATAAAATTGGTGTCATTGAGGAAAAAAAAACACTCGGGAGTTGATGGAGTTTTTAAAATGACAATAGATCATTGGTGTAAAATGGGTGTTTAAAAAAAAATTAAAGAAAAATGGTAAAATTAACAATTATAAAACATGCTTGGTAGCTAAAAGTTACAAGTAATAGCACGGTGTCGATTACAAAAAAAGTTTTTGCTCTGGTTGCAAGGGATGATGCAATAAGATTGATCATTGATTTGGCAACTCAAAATTCATGGCTTATCTTCAAGTTGGATATGAAGTCAGCTTTTCTACATGATCTTCAAGAATAGGTGTTTGTTGATCAACCTCTAGGTTATCTACATGATCTTCAAGAATAGGTGTTTGTTGATCAACCTCTAGGTTATGTGAAATTTGGTAATGAGCATGAGGTATATAATTTGTAAAATGTTTTTTTATGAGTTAAAGCTCCAAGAGTTTGGTATAGTCATATAGATACTTATTTATTGAAGGAATGAATGATCTAAAAGATGTCTATATGAGAATATATTTTTTTATTAAAATTAAAGATGGAGGAAAGATGTTATGTTTGGAGAAATTAAAAGGCCTATGATAACTGAATTTGATATGTCAATCTTGGAAAGTTACATTACTTTCATGATTTTGAAGTGGTTCAATAAAATGGTAGAATATTTATTTCTTAAGAGATATGTTTGAGAAATTTTAGTGAAGTTTTGAATGAAGAATTGTAATTCATGAGTACACCAATTAAATTTAGTTTGAAGCTAAATGAGGATCATGGAGGAAAAAAAAAAGTTGATTACATTCTTTACAAGCAAATTAATGTGAACCTCGTGATCATGTGGTCACGCAACTCATAACAAGATTAACAATGAATCTTGAAAAGTTGAAACAAGTTTGATAGGAGTATGATACAATCAAAACCTATCCCAAGGCACCAGCATCATTGGAATAAAAATCCTCACCTACGAATACCAATTCGCGAACTAAAAGTATAAGAAAGACACCACGAAGCCAGTTAATCTTCGATAAGTCAATTTAGTCCGTTAGAGAATCAAATAATGAAAAAATCTCTCTCACAAAAGTTGAATAAATTCGACAATAATAGTATTATCAAGTCTTTATATTTTGTGCTTACAAAGAGTATTTATATTCTTGGAAAAAAAACCTTAATGCTAATGGATCAGACATGCATTTAGTTTAAATAAAATCCCAAACTAATTAAATTAAGGTTTAAAAATAAAAAAAATAGTCTAAATTATTTTTCACCCTTTTTCCACATATGATAGTGAAAAATATTAAGATAAATAATTGTTGAAGAATCCTTGTTGAACACAAGTTTGATGCTTTATAAAATAAGAAATAATTCCTGACTAGTTAATTCTTCTTGTTTGATATGGAATCCTTGTAAAATAAATAAGCTAAAGGTTGTCACATAAGTTCCCAATAGCATTAAAGACTTTTTGTAGTGAATGGAATCCATAACTCTTAAGGAAACAATATATTTCTCGTTTCGTACTTTGCTAGCAGATTCTAGACACAACTTTAAACATGTCATTCTCTCTCTTCCAGATTAATTATCGGGCCTACCATATATCTTTGGAATGGTATAAATGTCTATTTTCCAACCTATTTGAATCGCATCAAAACTCCTCTTGAAGCTTTAGATATGACCTTAAAAATAGACAAAGGTGCAAATTGACAAATTTGAACCATTTTTACCTAAGCCTCTTGACTTAGCTGATTAAACTCCTCTTGGATCCACTTTAATTTAGGCCTATAATAGACCCAATGGACACTCCTAATCGATCTTTTGATGTCATAGCCAGGATTGCATCACAAATTATAGGGAGTTTGATGTATTTGACAACAACAAAGACAAATATAGTGTATTCAGTAAGTATTGTTAGTAGATATATGGAGAATCCAATATACTTTTATCTTTTGATTGTTAAAAGGATACTTTTATACTTGAAAGGTACTGTGGAGTATAGATTGTTCTATAAAAAAGAGAAAAGTCAGATTTGACAAGAGATCAAGATGATAGAAGAAGAACTTATGGGTTTGTTTTTAAGATTAATTCAAGCGTTATTTCATGGTCTTCAAAGAAGCAATCAATTGTCACTTTATTAACCACCTTAATTTATGGTTGTGACTTCATATGCATGTCAAATGATATAGTTGAAGAAAATTCTTAAAGAACTTAATTTCAAGAGATAAGGGCCTATGATAATTTTTTGTGACAATAACTCAACAATTAAACTATCAAAAAATCCAGTTCTACATGGTAGAAGAAATCATATTGATGTGAAGTTTCACTTCTTAAGAGATCTCACAAAGGATGAAACGATTGAGATAATATATTGCAAAAGTGAAGATGAAGTCGTTGATATATTCAACAAGTCTCTAAAATTGGAATTGCTTGTGAAGCTTAGGAGATTACTTGGTGTTTGTATTCAAGAAGACCTTGTTTAGAGAAGAGTTTGTTATTGTGAAACTAAGTGTTAAGAACATCAGTTTAAGGGAGGGATTGTTAAATAAAATCCTACTATATATGGGAATCCTTGATAAAAAAAAAAAAAAAGGATTTGTGATATAGACTAGTTAATAAGAATCATTGTTTAATTAGTTAATTGGAATCCTTATTAGATTATGATAGTTAGAGGTATAATCTCCCTATAAATATAAAGGCCAATGTATGCAAGATTTAAAAGTGTTGAATATCAATAAATAAAAAAGGGATGTTAAAATACTTTGTAAGTATAGTGTTTTCAACAATAAGGAGGGATTGTTAGATAAAATCCTAGTGCATGCATGAATCCTTGATGATAGTACTCGTATAAAAATTTCATAACAATTTAACATTCATTATATCACAATAGTAGATCCTTCATGATATTCGTACAGACATTCTATAACAGCTTAGTACTAACTATAACACAATAAAAAACCCTTCATAAGAAATTCACTTCGGGGAATTAACGTTATGCTAGAAGGGGTGGAAGTCACCTACCTGTTCCTCCCGTGGGGTGCCCTTTTTCGGTCGAAGGTCCAATCCCAGTCGCGCCACCTAACTCATGTAACACAGAAAGTGGTGAAAAGACTTATAGAAAAAGACTTAATCTGCCGATATGATCCACCAGAAAAGATATTGACCGATAATGCACAGAACTTCAACGACAAGATGATATTAAAGCTCTGTGCCAAATGGAAAATCAAGCATTCCAATTACTCACTGTACAAGTCGAAGATGAATGGTGCTGTAGAAGCTGCCAACAAGAATTTCAAGAAAATTATTCAGAAAATAGTGATCACTTACAAAGATTGGCACGAGATGTTGTCATTTGCCCTTCACGTAATCGCACTACAGTCAGGACTTCAACAAGAGCTACCCCGTACTCTTTAGCATATAGAATGGAGGCCATGATGCCTTTAGAAGTAGAGATCCCCTCGTTGAGAGTATTGATAAATTCTACACTAGAAGAGGCCGAGTGGGCCAAAGTAAGATATAAACATCTAAACCTGATCAATGAGAAAAGAGTAGTTGTGATTTGTTATCACCAACTTTACCATAAAAGAATGGCTAAGGCATATGACAAGAATGTTTAACCTCGAGAGTTCCAAGAAAGAGATCTAGTGCTAATAAAAATATTGTCTTTACCAGGAGAAGACCGGAGTAAATAAGAGCCAAACTACGAGGGTTCTTATGTAGTGAAGAAGCTTTCTTAGAAAGAGATCTAAGGTTGTTTAGAATGGATGGAGAAGATCTAGCTAGACCTGTGAATTCCGATTTTGTAAAAAAAATATTATGTATGATGTATCTAGTTTTCTTTCCACATCAATATAGTGAAGTTTGGCCATGAATTCTTCATGTAAAGAACCTTTCTTTATAATTTGTACGATCTTACAACATTTGAAATCCTTTTACTAAAAAAAATCTTGAAAGAACTGATTTTGTGCGTGATTGCAAGGAATGAATCATATTATGCTCAAGATAAGGTTCAAGCAATTTTCAATTAAGAGGTGACCAAACCAAATAAACCAAAGATAACTATGATATAAAACCTATCTTTGAATGGCATTTTGAGTTGTATGGATAAATGGCTGGTAGTCACTCTGTGTAATCACCTGCAAGTTCTTTTAGAAAATGAAAAAGTTTATCAATACTAACGATGTGAGTTTGAAATGAGGAAAAGTCATCTTTGTTATCCCTTCACTTTCTAAGAATATATCATCCCCTGTGGTCCTCATTTGAGCCTAAATAAGTTTTTCTTTGGAAAACCTCTGACTAGGATCACACCCCATACTAGGGGTAACAAAACAATATGAGCAAATTGCTAAAATACAAATACATGCATGGATCTATGAAAGTCAAAACCCAATACTAGGGGGCATCATCATAAAAAAGAAAACAAAGAGAAAGAAGAAAAGGGAGAAGTAAAAGAAAGGAAAATAAAATGAAATTATGGTATTATGATACTCAAAGACTAAAGCAAAGATCCTGAAGAGAGACTCTTAATTAAGAAAGAAAGTCTAACTTGCATTACATGCCTTTAAAAGTCTTTTCTAATCAAGCACACACAACTTAGGTTGATAAACAACGATCTTATCATTCACGCGAAGTGATAAATGAGTAGCGACTCACTTTTATTCATACAGAAAAATGTAAATTCTAATATAAGGTAAAACTTTGATTCTATATATATTTTCAAGTAAATACTTGAAACCTTTTTTGAAAAATGAAACAGAGGTCACTTCTAGTAAAATCTTGTCCTAAAGACGACCCACACTTTAAAATCAATAAAACCCTTAAGGGAATTGCTTAAAGAACTGTTTTGATGCATACATTGAAAGATTCAGTTTTCATGAACACAACTAAGTCTTTCAAAGATTTTCTTCTTGAAAAAGATTTATGTGTTGAAAAAAAAACCAAAAAGCCTTTAAAGTGGAAAAGGCAATTAAAGCATTGACAAAAGTATGATAGAAAGCAATGTCAAATCACATATTCAGTGGAGTAAGAAAGGGCCCCACAAGTAACAAAAGTTGGAGACTTCTTCCCAAAAATGAGGTGGGTAAGAAAGGCATCACAAGAAACAGATCCTAGCTCAAGCATACAAATTTGAGCAAATGAACGAGCTCATACCAAAAAGGAGTTCACAGAAAACTAAAGAAAGGGTGAGACCTATGTTTCCAAACAAGGTAATGATGCATTCATTTAACCCCAAAGCATTGCACAAGGTTTTATTTTACATGAAAAATTCTTGAAATCAAACTCACACAAGTTAAAAGATTAACAAAGAAGGAGTTTTTGGAAAGCTCTAGTTAAATAAAAAGACAGACATTTTGGTTCTAGTTAAAGGAAATCGTCAGATTGGGATTTCAGGTTAGCCAAGCTATCAACAGAAATTTCAGTTATGGTTAAAGAAATCGTCAAATTAAGATTTCAGGTTGACTGAGCTGAAGGCATTAATTTTGGTTCTAATTAAAAAAAAATCGCTAAATTGAGATTTCAGGTTGACCGAGCTGAAGACAAAGAACAAGGTTCTGGTTAAAGCAAATAGTCAGAATAGGATTTCAGGTTAATCGAGCTATAGCATGAAATTTTAGTTCTAAGGGAACCATTGAGATACAGAATTTTAAGTCAACCCTACTATTAGGAAGCATTAAGAAATTCAACCCTGTAATCAGAAAGAAAAGTGAGAAGAACCCTACTATGACAAAATTCTCAAGAAAATAAGAAAATACAAACCTTGTCATCAGGAAGAACAAGAAAAACTACCATCAAGAATATGAGTTTTGGGAACCGTTCCATCAAGAATCTCAGTTTTGAATTCTGCAATCAAAATATTTTGGATTCAATCAAAATAGTTAAAGACACCCTCATGAAGTTTTGGTTAAAGTGAATCCCTATATTGGGATTTCAGGTTAATCAAGTTGTAAACAATTGGATTATAGTTCTGGATTGAAGGGGATTGCTACAAAGATAGAATTTCAAGTCAATTGAACTAAAAACTTTAAGAAGATTAGTTTTGAAGGACAGTCATTTGTCTTTACAAACTTACTATGCAAAGCATTTAACAATACTTTGCTCTATAAGTATTGTAAAGACGGAGCATATATTGTTACCCATTTTAGGGCACCACATATATAAGAAAAATACAAAAAAAAATTGAAAAAAATAAAATATTTCAGTGAGAAAAATATACCATAATGCCTAGGAAATTATCGAAGACTAGTTGAGGAAGATCAAAATATACAAGATTCAAAAATTTGATAGTGTATTTTTTATTGATAAAGGCCTTATTGGCAAAGAAAATTCAATTTAAGGAGGAAAAATCAAAATTGAATGGTTAAGGACTTAATTGTAATTTTTCAATATTAATTCAATTTATTGAGGCCTTAATTGCAAGAAACATTGATTTTGAAGTTAATTTAGGATTTTCTTAGAAGAAATTACAGTCTAGGGGTTGAATTGCAATTTTTAAAAGTTAATTTAGTCAAATCATGAGCTTAATTGCATAAATATTGAAGTTTGATGGGCAATTAAGGACTTGATTGAAGAAATTCAAAACCAATAACCAAACCGAAAAAGGCACGTGAATGTAGGGGCTGAAATTCACCAAATCATGGGCCAAATTGAATAAATTGAAAGTTTATTAGTTAATTGAGGGTCAAAATGCATAAATTTATAACTAAGGACTAAAATGAAAATAACAGTCAACTTGGGGGCTGACAATTAAGTTTGGCAATGGTAAAATTACATGAAATTAAAAGTCTAATGGCAATTATGGGTACAATTAAAAGCAATTGGAAGAATAGAAACTCAATTAAAATTTATCAATCCCAAATTAAGGACCTTAAACAACATGTCATTCAAACTTATTGAAAAGAAGGTGAATGACATGTCATTCTTCAGCTTGCATCTCTATTTTGACAGTTTCGGATGATCGAGTTGGCAACTTCAAATGAATGAATGTGGAGCTATTGACCTCCATATTGAGCAAAGTTAGAAATAAATAAAAGGTGTGCACTCTCTCTATCAACTTTGATGGTCTCAGACGACGATGACATCAATATTGCTCTAACGAGACCTTGAAAATGGACAACTCAGTCAGCTCTGACAGTGCAACCATCATGTAAAAACCAATTTGTTTTTCATGTATTCACACATAAAGGCTCCTCAATAGGTTCTTATCAAGGGTTTACAATACTTCCATTAAGATCAAGAAGTTAGAAATAGATTCAAGACCTCCTAAAACCCTAGCAAATCCCTATAAATACCCCCCTCAAGATAATAATTAAAAAAAAAGGCTGAAAAATAAGGGGGAGAAAAACATAAAAAGATAAGATAAGATAAGAAAAAGAAGAGAAATAGAAATAAGAAATGTCCAAAAACCTAAACAAAAGTTTTCTTAAACTTTGCAAGTTTGTGAGAGGCAAAATTTTCCAAAGAAAAGCCAAGAGAGAGTAGTTGTTCTAGGTATGCCATGTTGATTCAAAAGTAAGTCCTTTGTGACCTGCTTTTGTTGTTTTTTTATTTGTTTTGTTTTATATTTATGTTTACAAGCGTAGAAAAAAGATTTGAAATGCTTAACAAGTGATGTTGCATTCCCCTATTTGTTGTTGTGGTTTTTATTTAATGATATTCTTTTAATATCTTTTAATGTTTTTGATATATTACAGTTGTTGTTTAAGTTTATATATATATAATGTTGTTTGAGTTTTTATTTAGCTGAAACCATGTATGTTAAAGCAAGAGTGTTTATCCTGGGTTTGCTAGGTCTATTTAAGCACAAAATGAGTTCAGAAAATCAATTTTAAATCCATGTTGCATGAACATGTAGACTATTTGAGGTTGGTAGTTTTTGGATCGATACCTTATGTTTGATTTTGATGTTTTGATTTTTTTTTTGTTGGTTTTTTGGATTTAAACATGTTTGTGTATGGTATTATAACTTGTTGGAATAAAAATAACATGTTTTAGAAGCTAAAAATGCCTATTTTTAGGGCTTTGCAATGGTTGGGCATGGCTGAGTTTTTTCTAGGTTTATGGGCAATGTTCTTTGTGTTTTTAAGAAGAACATTATCTTAACCCTTTAATTTGGACCAGTTTTGGTCCATTTCGTCGCAAAGAACCCTTCCTTATGCATGATTAACCAATACTCTAGTATTTATTTGCATCAATAACATGATTTTAATGGTTTTTAAGGGTTTCGATTCTAATTGAAACCCATTTCGACAAAATCATGATGTTTAAGAGATAATTAAAGTGAATGGATGTTAGATTATTGATACATGCATGATTTTCAGCATATATGTGCCTTTGTTTTGATAAAAAAAAAAAAAAAAACTAATATGTTTTGGAACTCATGTTGTTAGGTTGATGTTCGGTGTTCTTGGTGTTCTTCATCATTTTTTTTATGTTTAATCCGTTTTGTTCAAGAATTTGTAAGTTTTTATGTATTTTAGGTGTTTAATTTGTTTTATGGCTTTAGTTTTGTTTTTGAATTATTTTTGGCTCAAATCAGGATTCTTGGTTCAGTTTATGGTCAAACAAAAAATTTAAAAACAAGTCAGTTGGGTCAACTCAGTCAGGTTGACCCGATTAGGTCAAATTAGGTCAAATGTTTAAAACCCTATTTGGTTTGCCATATTTTTAATAAAAGGGTTTTTTTTGTTTAAGAATGTGTTTGGCAAACACCCCCTATGCATATTTTTTATAGTTTTATTATAAAGAAAAATGAGTTTTTGAAAACTAAAGGCCTAAAAAATAAAAATAAAAAATATATTTTCTTTTTTCTTCCATGTGGCTAAAAATCCTAAAATTATTTAAGTATTTTTTAAAAAAAATGTATAATCCTTTACATGTTTTAAAAAAAAATATTGCATAGATTTTACAATAAATTTGTAAAATTCTAAAAGATTTTGACCTGCATTTCAAAAATACCACAAAAAAATTATTTTATTTATTTTAATATGTGGAATTGTGAACTTATACGTAAGAAGTATTACTGGTATTAAATAAAAAAAATCAATTTATTTTATTTTTATGTTGGCATTAGAATGACTAAGTTTTAACCTAATAAGATAAGAATTTTCTTACTGAGAATGACTTTCCTTAAACTCTAGATAGACCAACAGTTAAAAAACACAACATTACTTTAGTTTATATCAGACAAATAAACAATGCAGTTTACCTCAGGTAAGGCGTATTAGGGGTGTTAATATTTTTCCTTTACGCAATTAATCCTTTTACCCGAACTTTGTTAGGGTTTCTAGTTACCAAAATATTAGGTGGTGACTCTCCTTCCCATTTTTCTATTAATAAAGGATAAGAATTTCTTATCTTTTTCACCCACATCATTCCCGACAATCCTGATCCAGGAGGATAAAATGTTTTTTAGAAGTGTGGTTGCGATTGCTTTTTAAAAAATTTTTTACTTGGAAATGCATCAAAATAATTATTTTTTTATTTTTAAAAATTATTTTTGATATCAGCACATTAAAATAATCTAAAAACATCAAAAAAATATTAATTTGAAGCAAAGAAAAAAATAAAAAAATTCTCAAATTTTTTCAAAAGCGTTATTGAAACACAAAAACAAACAACGTTTTACAAAACTTAGTTAAAAAAACATGTAAAAACTGCTTCAAAAAAACAGCGTTTCAAACTTAATTTTTTAGTAGATCCCACAGTATAAAATGCAGTTTGATTTGTTATCAAACACCTTGCTGTGTTTGTTATACCGCAAACATAAAATCAAGTGTAAAACAAACACAGCCTTAGTTGGTGGCTTTAATTTGACAGTTTCAATGGCCCAGCTGCAATGGAAGTAAAGAGCAATCGGCAAAATAGTGGGTTGTAAAAGTGCCATGCAATCGGCCGAGTATTGCTAACCCAAAGACTTGCAAGCTTACCCTTTTGCCCATCTATTTAAGGCTATATGCCCAAAGGCCTATACTTGATCTTCTTGATACTGCGTTTAGGAATGTAGACTACCAGATTCCTTAATTTTTAGAAGATTGTCCCAAATAAGTCAACCTTCCAATCTGCTGCCGAATCCATGGGCAGGCAAGAAACAACCTGGCGAAAGAAAGCGAAAGCTGTAGTAGCGGTGAGCGAAATGGGAGCTATGGAAGAGGCAGCTGTAATCTTTACACGACATTCACATCCACCTCCTTCACATTCAGATGAACTCTAGCGATTGCTTCCAGTTTCAACGAACAGCCTCAATTAGTAAATGAAGGCAGCATTACCCTTACAGAACGAAGATGCTGATGCTCACTGATCAATTGGTGTGTTCAAGGGAAGAGGTGTGGACCAATTTCTAGGGGCAATATTTAAGAAAAGAAAAGAAAACTATAAATCCATTTCACTAGTGACAACACTGAAACACGACACTAAATCCAAAATTTTCACCAGAAAGATATTGAGCTTGTTACAGTACATCCCCAGTATAGCAATCACATATCATTTGCCTTAGTGAAGATTTCAGAGAAGTAATGAGGACTAACCAAAACAGATCCTTAAGATAGATTAGGATCTATTAGCATTCAATCCTCCGAGAAGCCGTTTCCAATACACCATGATCGATACCAACTTGCCAACTTGCGTCTTTTCAGTTGCTAAGAAGACCCTCTGGATTTTGACCGCCTTTCTTTCTCATGTTCTAGTTCTAGGCATCACTGTTAACCGGGATGAGGAAATGGATTGTAGAACTAGACTGCCTGCAGGCCATGTAAAACCATGTCACACTGAGTGCAGAATCATCATGAATTCATGTCATATTAGAATACAAAAGTTCACATAACCTATCAAAGAAAAAATGTACCTAGAATAATTCAAATGTGAAGGTTATTATGTCATTCACAACACGTTATTGAAAGACTAATTGCATTACATGACAGGAATATTATCAAATCATGAACACGTAATAGTTCTTTACTCAACGTCCTGCTTGAAGATATCATGCAGAGTTGGATGATTGACTAGGAGCATAATGGAACAAATCAGATCACAAAATACAATAATCCAAAGAACAAGTTTGCCACAAATTCCAACAGATTTGAGGGGGAATATGCACACTTCAACACGAATTAAAAACATGGATAAACCTTTAATTCATACTCATATTTTATACAACAAAGTCACCCTCTATATTCCATTATCACAATCAACGGATTGCTCGGTTAAAGTCAAGTTGGAACTAAGAGGTGATATATAATTACAGACACCATCAGGAGTCAGGTCAGGGCATAACATGAATTAAACAATCCATGAATTTTATTTCAAATTTATCCCAAGGATAGTATAGAGAGTACCTAATATGATCCTTCACTAAGGGCACAAAAAAAAAATTGCTGTGAGAAAATAAATGTAACATAAGTGGAAAATGATAATCAAGTAAAAGAACATACAACAAATACTCCAAAACCTATGGATCACCTTAAAAACCTTGGAAACTGCCTCAGCATTATGTAGAGGTGTTCTGTGGTTCATCAGCATTGACTTCACCACTAGAGGTCCCTTGGACATTTGCAGCCTCTGGTGCAGGACCCAATCCTAATAATAAGGGGGTTTGTTTATTTTCAGTACTGGAATTTTTATTAGCATCAGGTCTAGCAGCCCGAGCTCTGAGGGGAGGTTCAAAATGCTTGCTGGCAACATCAGGAGGAGGTGAATCTTCTCCAGGGAGTACAAGAAGCCCCTTATCATGTAGAGATGATGGTTCATTGTAGCAAGTGTCCCAGAGGGTGTCTACAAGCTGTCTTTCCTCCATAGCTGCCCCAAGCTCATCAGGTGACATCAGGCTGATACCATTAATCCGTTCTTCAAGGAGTTGCTTCAATTTTTCATCATCCTCACCTAATCTACCAGTGTTCCCATCTATTTTGTTTCGAGCAAGTTCAAGAAGGCCACGAAGGGCAGCTTCTCGTACTTCTGCATCTTCACTTGAGGCAAGGTGCAACATTATGCGTGGGAATCCCAGCTGGCTGACTATGCTGCAATCTGAACTATTCTCATGCAGTAGGTAGTGGATCAAGTTCAATGCTTTCCTGAAAATTTAATTTTATAAGAAACTAAAAATGGAGAACTAAATCAAGAATCAATTCAGTCAGTCTTGGAGCTACTGGAAAAATCAAACTCTCATTGTTTCAGTTGAACAACAGATTTTGATTTCTTTAACTGTTTATAATGAATTAGCTCTGCCAAATTCATCAGTGGTCAAACAAAAAGACTATTTGCAGCATAACAAGTACCACTCCAAATACCTTTGAAATCTCACATTCTCAGAACCCAGGGCATCTCTCAGAGCTGCAAAACCATTTCCTAGATGAAAGGCAGCAATACCTGGTTTGTTATGTCGGACTAAAGCTGAAAATCACCAACAATGAATCTCACATTAAGATCCTTCTAAACCAAGGAATGCAGTGGACACAACCAACTTGCAAGCTGTAATAGTCAAGATTGACACATACAAACGAAAACAGTACTTACATGATATTGCACCTAGCGCTTTGGTTCTTACAGTCACATCAGGATCTGAAGTGAAATTAGAAAGCAGAGGCTCAAAACCATTTGCTTCCATAACCATTTGCTGACTCCTAGGGTTGTTCTGGACAATGGTGGTTACAACTTCAGCAGCCTTTGCTCGAACACTAGCATGGGTGTTCTTCAGAAAACCAAGGAGAGGGACCAAACCTCCTATCGAATGAAGATCTGCACATATGCATACATAACAGAATCTGTACTTGTAAGAGAGACAAAATCAACTGATTTATTGCATTTGACAAGTACATATCCAAGGAAAGATGCAATCAAATTTTCATATATAGTAATAACTCCACAGG
>Ga0307509_10008540_pt1 | contig 13028 bp, 16 predicted proteins | sample 10_EM_MG_FD_202245 | JGI IMG/M metagenome (GOLD analysis project Ga0307509, IMG submission 202245) | Populus trichocarpa ectomycorrhiza microbial communities from riparian zone in the Pacific Northwest, United States - 10_EM | ecosystem: Host-associated > Plants > Roots > Unclassified | place...
GTGGCCTGCTTGGTCTCCCTAGAATCTCTGCTAGGGTTAAGGTACCTGGCTGAGAGAATCTGGGTCGCTTTGTCGTTGAGGATTGCTTGCCGGATATATGGGAAGAGTTCCTCTTCATCTTGGGGGCGGAACCGTAGGGGGAGGCCGTGAATCGCTAGTTGGACGGCAGTAGGGGCGAGGACGAGGGTGCACCAGGGGTTTTCCCCTACCGGGAAGGACTGGTTGAGGGCCCTGGTGAGGGAGTCGAAGTAGGGAGCGTACGAGGCGGCGGGGGTTGCCTTGTCAGTGACGGTCAAAGAGACGGAGCCACGAGGGTTGACAGTAGCAGTGAAGCCAAGGGGGAGGAGGCAGTTTGATTCACGGAGGACGCGAGCAGCGATGTCGGGAAAGGTGGCGGCAATAGTGAGAGCGTCTGGATATGGGGACGGGGACTGGCGAGGAGCAAAGAAGCGTCGTTGGGCACCTGGGAGAGAGGGAGGCCCCTTTTTAACAGGAGGGGCTACCGCACTTGCGACTTGTTGGGGGGAAGGGGGCTTCCCAGCTTTGGTTTTGCCCTTGCCGCCCGAGCCTGAGCCGGAGGCAGCTTGCGCGTAGGAGGGGGAGGGGTGGACGTCGGGGTGGAGGTGGCCTGGGGTGAAGGAGTCGAGGTCGTATCTTCCTTTCCGGAACTCCCCGGCTTCGTATGAGTTGGGATAGAGCTTGGCGTACTTCTCGGGGTCACCGAACGCCTTGCCAAGCCTCGTATCGTAGAATGGTATGAGGTATTTAGGGTCCTCAGCCGTGGCTGAGGGAGGTGTGTGTGGTGCTCGGGCCCTTTCCTTTCCTTTCTTCGAGGAGGGGGGCCGGCAGTTGGGGGGGGTTGGGGTAATCTCTGTTGTGGGTGGGCAAAAGCCGGGGGGGCAGGGGTAGGGGCTGACACACGGTGTGACAGGTCACCTATGGATGCTTGGAGATCAGCGATCCCCGGAGCGGTTTGTTGTTCTTAGGAGTGGGGGAGGTTCGCGAGTTGAGAGGAGATGTCATGGAGCTCCTCCCTCAGATTCTCGTTTTCCTCGGAGATGGTTGCGACCGCCTGGGTTACCCCGCTCAGCTCATGTGAGACGGTTACCAGGCCCTGTACGAGCTGGGAGAGGAGAATGATCGTGATGGACTCGATTGGGAGGGTGCCGGCCTGCGCATCTGGGCTGAGGTCCGGGAAGTCTTGGTTGCTGAGCCGGAGGGCGCTCCTCGCCTGAGCGAGTTGCCTCATCATGAACTCGGTGGGATGGTCGGTAGAGGGGGTTCCTGAACGCGACGGGAGAGGGGAGTTGAGGGCCGAGAGCCTACCGAAGGCAGCGTTCCCTGGGGGGAGGTTGTGTGGATTCGCCATGGCGGCGAGAAGTGGAGGAAAAGTGGGCGAGGGGTTTGTTGCGGACGCAAAGCGGGGTAGAGTTGAGGTTTGTATGTAAAATGTAGGGGGGGGGAAGAAGTTTGCGAGAAGCGTGTCCTATCTCTTGGTCGGAACCAAGCGCCTTATATAGGCATCTTCCCACAACCCTAACCCTGGTGACTCATCACCTCGCGCTACATAAACCTCTATGACTCATAGTGAGTCATAGCACGAAATCCATCGATGACTCATATGAGTCATCGCCCAACATTCCGTTAACCAATCAAAACCCATAAACCAAATCATGTGCTCGAACGAGTCACCTATGTGAAACCCATGACTCATAGTATGAGTCATGTACGAAAATCATTACATCATATGACGTCACAATCGTGAGTCATGCAACAATCAACCAATCATAATATAACAATCACTCGCAAGTGCATAGTCATGTGAGAACTATGAGTCAAATAACGTCATAGTGTAAAATCCAACATTCATTATGACTCATAAGTATGAGTCATGTGAAATCTGCCTTGCTTAGTCATAATTTGTGACACCTCCCCCAATATGCCTGGATGGCCAGGTATTCCCCCCTCTCCCCTGCGTCAGATGGCTTGGGTACTGGTTCACACCCAACCTGGCATCGTCGGCACACTTCCCCACGAGACTTGGACTGGCCCAAGTGGCCTTTGCCACTGTCAAAAGACTCTCTCCGTCTGGCTCGGGCCTCTCCCCCCACCTCGCACATCGCCTAGCGATATCACTGCTCCTTCCCACACTCTTGTATGGTGCGGACCTTATGGTCCCCAGCAGGGGAATGCTCACAAAGATGGACGTCTCTTGGCACCAAGTCCAACGCTGGGTTTCGAACTGCTTCAGATCAACCCCAATACCTATCCTAGCAGCGGAGTCCTGCATTCCCCCTCTGTCGGCCATTGTCCCGCACAAGCGATGTATGGCCGCCCTCAGACTAGTCTGCGCCGCCCCTACAGTCAACCCTGCAGCTGGCTGACTCTGCCCAACTTTCCCCTCCCTGCTCAAGTATAGGGCCCCAGACTCTCACAGGGGACTCTGCACCCGTCACCCCCCCAATCTGATCCCCCTCTCGCGGAAGACCAATCGCCCGCACTCGAAAGTCAGATCCCATCTCCCAGTGGACGAGCTCGCCAACCTAGCGCGTCCTATACTTGGGACCCTGTCCTTTGCCCCCCTAGGAATGGCTGACCTCCTCCCGGAGGCCCCCTCACTCCCGCCGCATGACACCATGACGAATGCGTACAGAGCCCTCAAACGACGAATGAGACTCCTACTCCTAGAAGAATGGAGGCGGCTTGCGCCACCCCCCCCATACTACACCTTTCCATTTTGCTTGACCCTCCACCCGTTTATGGGACTGGGCAAGCTCATGGCCGGTTGTATCCACCAGATGAGAGCCCAGAAGAGCTATCTCGCCACCCACCCCTCATGGTCAAGAACAGATGAGCCCGGACACTGCCCTAGATGCGGTGAAGAGGAAGAAACCTTCAGCCATGCCATACTCCGCTGCCGGTCAACATCCTACCATAGGGAACGCCTCCTCCAAGGCTTCTCTGATGTGGGCCCTGACTCCCCCCTCTGTTCCGACAAACAACTCCTCCTAGCCCTGGCCGCCTTCATACAGGCCACGGGCACCAACTACCCGCCCGATATGTTCCCCTCGCTCCCCCCGTCGCCGGCCTCAATGGTCTTCCCCTCCTCTCCACCCAGCATCTCGCAAGGGCTGTTCTCCTCCCCCCCCCCTCGCCCTGTTTAAGGTTTTCTTGTGTAATCGGCTTAGTTTTCCGTACCGAAGTGGGCTGTTGTTATGATTTCTCATGATTATCCTGTTATTAGTTAGCCGTGAGTTGGCGATGTGTCGAGTACTTGACACGACTTGGAGATGATTTTATAATTTTCGTTTGTTTTTTGGTTGATTGAGATTAAGGTTTTCTTTACGCCATACCTAGCGCTGCATGCGAGTTCTTCTACCTTAACAATGAATACATGATATAAAAATAAAAAAAATAAAAAAATAAAAAACAGTTTTTTTTTTTATTAAGTCCTTGAGTTTATTTCGTATTTAAATACAGGAAAACTCCAGCATTCACCCTAAAGTATGGCCTAGTAAGACCTTAATATAACAAAAGAACCTCCATCACCTTCTCAACAACAATATAAAATGTGGAACCAAAGTTTACGCAACAACCATTACATAAATCATAGTCATCAAGTGGTCATCTCCTCCTCGCCTTCATCCAGCTTCTCATCCTGAGCACTGATAGGGCAGGAGGGGCATCGTGGTGTGTGGGCGTTGAGTGGGCCATTGCAGTTCACACACCTAAGCACCGTATAGTTGCATTGTCGGCTGCGTATACGACAGGTAGCGGTGGGACAGGTATGATTACCTGTGGGGTGTGAGAAGGCACATCACCGGCACGTGGCTGGGTTGGTGAACATGTTGTTGTAGTGGCCGTAGCCATGAAAGGTGGAACACTGGGTATGCGAGTTGAAACGCAATCGGTGCTCAGTTGAATAGGTGGATGAGAAGGCAGCAAGGTGTTTCCCGACATAGACAGAAGCCCTGGGACCAGTAATGGTGATCACGACTGTGGAGGCAGATTTGCCAGCTCTAGCGTCGTCGGTAGTGAGCCATCTGAGCTGACCAGTGAGGGACAATCCACTGGCAGTGTTGAAAGTGGTGAGCTCTCTAGGGATTTCCACTAGAGACTTCGAGGTGGGGATGCCCTGCACCAGAACATGCGATACAGGTGTGTCCAGAAGAACGCTAACCGTTCCTGGTATCAGGTGGAGGAACGATCCCACCTTGCTGTTAAGCAAGGGGGCCTTCATCCTCAAAAATAATACCTTGCGTCCTGTGCACCCTGTGCATCTGACGCCTGAGATGTCGTAATGCTACTCGCGAATCAGGACGTAACGTCGGATCGACGTCGCGTCCTGACTTTGCGTTACCTAACGCCATCCGTCCTGACACCATCCGGACACGGACCCCTCAGTCCTATGCGTCCTAACTGCGTCTGGTGCTCCTCTATTTCATCCTAACTCCCCCTGATCTACGACTCTTCTATTCCTACTGCGTCGGGTCCTCTGCTATTGCGTTCTGACTGCGTCCGATCTATGGCTCTCCCACCCTGATGCTGGTTCCTTCTCAGCGACCCTCAGGGCTTTGCTCATCTTCAGATCTCGCGTCCTAATGTTTTCACACCCAGCCGACCTCGTCGGAATCCCACCATCCGCATCTCTCCCTTCCTGACTCTCTCTCACTTCTTCCTGATCTTACACCCTATATATGCCGCGTCCTGATCCGATCGTGACTCTCTCTGACCCCTCGCTTTCCTCCGCACGCATCGTGTACTTAGTCTAATGCCATCCTGATCCTACACCTAGGCACTTCTATTCTTTCAAACGCTGTCACTATGTGTTTTACTCTCCTGATTGCCAAGATGCACCTGTTAAGCGTTGCTTCTATTAATTCTATTCTGAATTCCTTGTGTTGGCTAGACGCACTCATCTTCATATGACTATGCTCCTCGCACACTTTCCTATATGTGAGAACGTATCACAAAACCACTAGACTACACATGCTTAGCATTCTAACTACCCATATCTATGCTCGCACTTTCCCCCTGCACCATATCCCGCGGATCAGTAGTCTGCTCTGCCGGCTCTAGATCATCAATGCTGAGCGCGAGCTGGCGCAATGGAGTCGGAGTCACAGTATTGTCCAAAGTTAGCCCCCCAGCCACCTCCTGTGAGCCATCCGGAGTCTGTAGGTCCGGATCAAGGAAGTTGAGTAGCCAGGTTGCCGACACCTGGGTGAAATCGAAAGACGTGAGAGTTTCCGGTGAATCGTTTCGGTTATCCGGGGCTCCAGCCAGGGCTCCAATACTCAGGTTGCTGGGAGTTTGACTCTCAATCTGTGAAGTTGGACCTGTCTGCATGCGGGGAGTTGGGCGCGTCGGAATCCGTGGAGTTGTCTGTGCGGGGGCCGTCTAGACATCTGACTCTGCACCTCTGCCGCCACTGCTTCCCAATCGTCTGTAAACCCTTCACTGCGATCATCCTGTATCCCATACTCCTTCTCCATTTTCGCGTGAATAGTGTCGGGAATGTTCTTCAGGATCATTGTCTGAACCCAGTCTGGGCACGTGGCCCACGTCTGGCGCTGGCAGGTAAAAAGGTCTTCCGAGCTCATCATGAGGTTAGCATCCTGGCTAGAACTAGAGAACACCAGGTTCAGGGTCAGGCTCACCTGCTACGGCGTGCGGCTTGAAGACTCATGTTTCAAGATAGATTCCAGTTTGCCATACTCGCAGAGTGTGGCAGAGTATGGCACAGGTTAAACATACAATGGTGCCATTGATGCGACCAAGAAAATCAGGTTCAGCAATCCCACGCATTTTCCTGCACTTGAAGTACTTTCCCCATATTGCCCCTGGGATCTGGGGCGCGAGGAATTGATTCCTTACTTGCTGGGTCAAGTCCATACGCATTAGTGGTAGCCGGGCTATCACAAAGCGTACACTTACCTCATACCCTCTTGGGGAACACATGAATCTATCCCTCTCGAGCAGGTAGTCCACCCTAAGCGCAATCGCCGTCTGGTCTCGGGGGAGATCGTAATATCTTCCAATATGTTCCTTTACGTGGAACAGAAACTGGGATCTTACTGCAGAGTGTCTGGCGCGTATCTGTCACATTTAGTAAGCACCCATGACGAGTGTGTCAAGTTTGAGTATCAGCCTCCACTTACTATTTTTATACTTGCCACCGATGGTTCAATATTTCCTGAGTCGGATATGGCCTCGAGAGCCTTCAGCCAAACACGGTGGACCTCGGACATCAATATAGCGGGTGCTGGGAGAGGATTTACAAACAGAGTGTCCCATAGCATAAGTGTCTTGGCCCGCACTATTACAGCAGCCTCGGCACCGGTGGCTGTATTTCGCCGTGAGTTACTATCCGGCCTGATGGTATGCTGGTGTTTTTGATTATTCGGATGGCTGGGAGGACTCGAGCTCCGGACTCCGGACGTAGTGGGACTATGGGTGGCTAGCGGCGACGAATATGGTGGTACACTGGAAGATGTGAACGCAGGTGGAGTATACGCACAACACTGAAGTATACGCGGTCGAGCAGCTTGGGTGCGCCCGACGTGGGGCCCCGCTCCTGGTGATCCGGAGGTGGTCGAAACTCGCACAGCTGAAACCAGGGTATTTGCTTGTCGTCTGTCTGCAGTTCGTGATCGGTGACGAGACCCTGATCCTGTGTCGTCATCCGGGACTTCATTGTCTTCTGCGTCTGGTTCTGTGTCTGATTCAGTTTCATCAGATCTGCGGGAGTTCTGGTACTCATCCCTGCTCTCATCCCTCAGACGAACTGTCACTATTTGTGGTTGTCCATCTGGTTCCCCCTCAGGTTCACCATACGCCGTGGTCTGTAATGTCCTCCTTCTGGCAGGGTTCACAGGTCGCGATGTGGGGCGTCTGGTGGTTTGTGGTGGGGAAGAACTGTGACCAGACGACTGTGTACCCTGCGAGCTGCTTGATTTGACAGGCAGTGTTCTTGTACTCTGGGAGCTGCCTGATTCCGTCCACTGTGTTCCTGATTCAAATCCCCTCTGCCCGTGTTTGGCGTCGCATCTACGCCGCTCCAGATTGCCTACTCGTGAAGTTGGCTGACTGAGTGATTTGCCTTGAGGTTGTCTAGACATCGTAGAATACCGGAGACTGATGAAGATTTTGCAGAGAGAATAGGGATTACAATGCGTGAGTGTAATGTATCCCAGGCGATGTGGATATTTGTAGTTTGTAGTTGGTGTACAATGGCACACGTGAGGTTTCATACTCTACGTCTTTTAGGGGGGGCGGGGGGGTGAGATTCACGTACTATCACTCGGTATTGAAAGAATCTATTCAACTGTAAAAAGGTGTTTTCTGCTTGTTCAACATTATGTTCGTATTCTGGACGTGCTCAGGTATGATGTTCGTCTACGCTCTGGTATGAAAAGGTACGAGGTGTGAGTAAATTAGGAAGCGTCACTAGTATCAGTAGTGCCTATGCAACCACTAACCAGAACCAGTATCCGTTAGCGACACTAGGTCTAGCAAGACACACGCCACGACCAATGCGGATTGGATATCGCAATCCTCATCTCCTGACTTCAAATCAACACTACTAAATGTCTAGATCTCAGTTTTCACATAGTGCATACCCCAGTCCTTTTGGCTAACGCCAGTCTAGTGAGGGACAGAGAATGCGAGTCCAGGCCAAAGCGGAAAAGGTTATCAGATATCAGGATAAGGGGACATAAGGATGAGAGAAGCTGAAGCAAGGGCGCGCAATGGTATCATTACCATACTAGCCAGGAATCATGAGGAGAAAATAAATTAAATGACACCGTGTCTCAAAGGAAATCGCACAGCGTGTGTAAGGCAGTAGTAGGGGTAAAAATGAAAAAGGAATTCATCCTGAAACCTAAAATCTGATTTGCGACCCGAGCGACGTGTTCCAGAACGGCGTATTTTGGGTACGGATGGGCAGTTTTCTGAGGCGTGCTCAGAACTCTGAACTAAAGATCAGTGTGGCAAGGGTGTCACGGATGCTCGTCGCTGGGTCGGGGCCACACTGGCTGTAGATGGCGGGAGATCAGTTGTGGGAGCGGCATATTCTATCGTTCTCTCCGGAGTGGGGAGCAGGAGGCCGGCAGCTGAAGCAGGGGGAGCTGAGACAGAGTATTCATCGCGATTTATATGTGTAGCAGGTGGTGGGTCCTCCGCGCCATCATCGCCTTGAAGCCTCTCCACTATGAGCTGGGGATTCGCCAACAATCTGTTTGCCCAGGGGTTCTCCTGGGCAAATTCGCGGAGTTTACGCAGCATCTCAGTCTCAGAAGGCCACGAGGGGCGAGAGGTGGGCACCCGCGACACCGGCGCTAATGGTTGAGAGTGCGCTGGCTTCTCTATTTGCGATGGAATATTCCTGCGGCTTCTTCAGGGGCCCGGAACTCCCGGTGACTGGTCCTATATCAGCAATTAGCCATCCTATTTTGATCTAAGTCCCTGTTCAGTCTAGATACTTACCCCGCCGTTGTCCACAACGATAATGCCAGCAGCAGGAGGCGCCCGAGGCGCCACCTCTGTCCAAGCCTTGTAACAGGTTTATTCCTGTGTAACGAAAATACAAGAGGGCTGGCGATAGACCTGCTAGCGCTGCTGCTAACGGAGACTTCAAGGGACCGGAGGTAAGAGATAATAGTTGAAGGACAAATAGAACTCAGGGATTGCCGTTCAACCAAGTGTATTCTTAGACTGCAGGTCAGTCGAAGTCTGCCATCTTCTGCCAGCCAGGAGACTGGTTTAAATACAAAAACCAAAAGCGATAGCCTTCCTGCAATCACGATCATTTACCAGTAGCTGCGCACTTACGGGAATCCTGTAATCCTGCAAGACCAAAGAAAGAAACATAGCTCAGCCTCAACCAGTGCAACATGACCATTCCATACCCGAAATCCTAAATATAAACTTCCAGCAAAGCAAACTAAACATAGCAATACGATAGCATAGCCTATCTGACTCAGAGACAGTGGCGGAGCTGAAGTCAAATCAAATAAACCAAATATAAATCAACTAAACATAGGAGATCCTGCACTTCCCGCTCCTGTGTACCGTTACCGGAACATGTACACATGTTACATTCCCTTATTCTGAAAAATCAACTATCATTCCAAAGTCTTCGCTGTCCTCAGCACCCTCGTCAGTGTGCCATAGGAGGCTGTCGTCATCTGTGGGGAAATAGTCCTGCTCAGAGCTGCTAGAATCATATTCCTCATCGTCATAGGGTTCCCAGAAGTCGTCTGGGCAATGGTTTGCGGTACTGGGTGTGGAGGAAACTTCCATAGGTTCCCAGGAAGCTTTAATGGAGTGGGAGGTGATCTGGGGCATCAGTTCTGCGGGGTGGTTAGCGTCCCAGTATTCCTGTATGAGTTCCAGGGAGTGGTCGAGGTTCTCGATGGGTTCCCAGGAGCCATCAGCTCGCTCATAGCCTTTCCAGTGAACCAGGAATTAGTGCCTGTTGTTCTGGCGGGGGTAGGCGAGTATCTGCTCTGCTTCCCATTCTTCTGCATTGTGGATTAGAATGGGTGCTGGCTTGTCTATTCTGGGGGACTTGAATCCATTGGGATAGTTCTCTCTGTATTCCTTAAGGGACAAGGCGTGGCAGTAGGGCTTCTGGCGGGCCATTCTAGGCGGGAGGTGTAGTTGGTAGTTGTCTGTATCAGGTGGATGATCTAGCACCTTGAAGTGTCCGAACCAGCGTGGTTCTAGCTTCTTGGATCGTCCAGGGGAGGATGTATAAGGGCGGCCTCTAACAAGAACTCTGCTGCCATTCTTGAAGGGTTCTGTTCGGCGTTTGCGGCGTTTGTCAGCCTGGACAGTCAGGCGGAAGGTGGCATGCTTTCTGGCCATGTCTACTTCCATTCTTGTTGCTTCATTGGCATTTCAGCTATCGTCCACAGCTCGTACCTTGCTAGCGGATCTCTGGCCAGGGTTGAATATCTTCCAGGGGCGTCCATAGAGGGCATGGTATGGCTACATGCCTAGAGATCCATGGGGGGCACCATTCAAGGCTGCTGCAATATCGGGGAGGGCGCCGGACCAGTTGTTTTGTCTGGGGTTAACGAAGTTCCTCATTAGCTGTTTGAGGGTACGGATCCTTCGCTCAACCTGGCCATTCGTCTGTTGGTGGTGTTGGGTCGCCATCCAGACCTGGATACCAAGGAACTTCATCATTTGTGACAAATGCTTAGAGGTAAAGCGACAGGCCTGGTCAAGGACAATGCTGAGAGGGAGGCCATGGACGTCAAAGATAGTGCTGCTGAGTTTCTTGAAGATCTTTTCACAGGTAGCTGTAACGACCCTATAGATCGGTAGCTACAGTGGACTAAACTCAAGCCCATCTGGTATACCAAGAGGTAACCAGGTTGAGGATAGACCAGTATACTTAGTATATTAACGGTAGACATGAGTTGGTACAAGTGTCTACAAAGTGACTTGGTGACATCGGGTTAGACAGGGTAACCTAGGAAGAGCAAAGTTACCCTGCTAGGCAGGGTAACATTTGGGGGACGTGTTCGCGTGAGGTTGGGGAAACATAGTAAATGTTGCACGGGTCTCCGGAGTAACATTATATGTGGTTGCGCGGACTCCCGAAGGGAATATAGGCATAACAGGGTGAAGTTACCCTACCTTGGAACCATGATTACCCTACCTTAGAGACCCAGTTACCCTACTGAGGTACGCCATTTACCCTACAATCACCGACAAAGTCATCTGCGGACATAGGGGGAAGTTATCCCACTATAGTGGGGCGCTTTGATTTTCAAAGGACCGCTTCGTAGGGCACGAAACGGGCTACTGACGGGGCAGGAGTGGTCTGAACCTCCTGTAACTTTCCGGGAGTATTCCTAACACCCCCGTGCAGCCCCAGCGTGGGTACAGCGCGAGAGCACGGTACGGCTGTGTAGTTGTGTGCTTCCTAGTAAAGTAAGATCAATAGGAACGCTCCCACAACACCGTATGAGTTGTGGCTGTCCAACCGACCAGAAGCTGTTCACAGGGTATATAAGGGGTGGGAGGGTGACCGCCTCCTGGGGCGCCACCAGGATAACACCTGGGAACCACCTACGGGCATAGTTTGACCACCGGGTAGTTGTATGGTTAACAGTAGAGGGCTTGCGGCTGACCAGGGAAGCGGCAAGGCTTCCAGGACAACCACCTCAAAGCCAGTCCCGGGTTACCCCGTGAACTGTTGCATTACCATGGGTTATTAGTGGACTCTAGAGGTGTGAGTCTTGTCTCGATTTAAGAGGGTCCCCAATGGTTGACTGTGGGTAGCGCCCATGCAGTCAGGCAGCTGGAGATTTCTTATCGTGGCAGCATGCAGTCAGGTTTAGAAGCTTAGTATAGCCAAGTAGGTTTGCCGATGGACAGCGTAGCTTGTATAGACGAAACCCCCGCTGGGCCAGTGAGTCCTAATGGATATTATCTCTACGGTGGGCATGTCGGTCGGCCACTGACATGCTACCAATAGGAAAGGGCTTTCGCTCAGGCATATGTAGTTGGAGAGACATCACCGGAAGCACTTCCTATTTGTGGAGATAGTTAATATCCGAGCGGTCCGACTGCCTCCGAGTGGTAGCCCACTCTATGCGGGTGAGTTGGACAGCCCTGAGCTAAGCAGGGTGCTCGCGAAAGGTCAGAATGGTTGACGGGGCTTCTCTGGCTTGACATTAATTTACTTAACTAAAGCGAGAGACACCCTATTGTGATAACCAACGATCCTCGAGAGAACTTATTCAGTGAAGCTTTCACGCTTAACAATATTAAGTTTTACCGCTTGATTCTACTTTGAATTATTTTTTTCTTTACATTTGATCTTTACTTCTTCTTTGAGTGTTCGGTGCGGTGGCAACCTTAGGATCCGTCTTCCTACAGAGTGCCCCCGTTACAGTAGCAGCGTCCTAGTGTGGAATGAGATGTGTGTAGGAGGTAAAGCGGTGCATTATGAACATGATAGATGAATAGCCAGCGGATTTGTTAAAAGGGGCGGCGAAGTCGATGGCTAGGGATCGGTAGGCTTCGTCGGGGTCAGGGCGGGTAAGGGATCGTCCATATGGTAGGGTGGTGGACTCGTTGTTAATCTGGCACTTATCGCATGACTATTAGTAGAGGACAAAGTCCTGGCGCATCTGTGGCCACCAGAAGAAGCAAGCCGCATAGGAGTGGCATTTGGAAGCTGAGAAATGTCCGAGGCCTTCATGGACAGTCTTGAGGATGAAATCCCGTAGGGATACCCCCTTTTCAAGAGGTCTTACCGGTATATAAAGTATTCGTACCCATTGGTGTTCTGAGCAAGTAGAAGGCCATCGAGGATGGAATAGTGCAATTTGTTATTGGTTTCCTTGACTCTGGTGTAGAGGGTGTCGGTCTTAAGGGCTTCTCTAGCTCGCTGGGCCAGGATACCCGTAAGGCGGGAGTATAGGGTGCTAAGGAATTGGTTGGCATTGGTTGTCTCATGGCAGTCATAGCCTGCTTGGCTGTAAAGGGGGCTAAAGGCCAGCGAGGCCATGGGCGGTGTGGCTATAATGGAGTCATTCAGAGGAAAAGACGGGAGGTTCTCTGAGAGGTATGGGATATCGGGGAGCGAGGCCTGGCCTGCATCAAGGGCTGTATTCGATGTTGAAGTCCGATCCTGCTCTTTCTCTTTGTCTTCTTACTCTGCTTCCGGACCTTATGGTTCTTTGGCCAGTGGCCTGCACCTTCTTTTTCATTCTGATGTATTTCACAGCCATCGTCATTGGAGATGGGGTCTCTGTCCCAGTTCGTACGCCTGTGGATGAGCTCCGTTTTGGGGACTGAGAAGCTGACGCCCAGCCTGGACCCTTATTGTAACATGTGTACATGGTCCGGTAACGGTACACAGGAGCGGGCAGTTCAGGATCTCCTATGTTTAGTTGATTTATATTTGGTTTATTTGATTTGATTTCAGCTCCGCCACTGTCTCTGAGTCAGATAGGCTATGCTATCGTATTGCTATGTTTAGTTTGCTTTGCTGGAAGTTT
>Ga0307509_10008541_pt1 | contig 13028 bp, 20 predicted proteins | sample 10_EM_MG_FD_202245 | JGI IMG/M metagenome (GOLD analysis project Ga0307509, IMG submission 202245) | Populus trichocarpa ectomycorrhiza microbial communities from riparian zone in the Pacific Northwest, United States - 10_EM | ecosystem: Host-associated > Plants > Roots > Unclassified | place...
CATCGAACTCGATGCCAGCGAAAAGGTGCTTTCGAGTACACAACGAACAACGTCTATCATACTATCTACAGGGGCGCATGACATTAGACCAGGTCGACTATCCCCCTCTTCGTTATCTCCGGGAACAAACACCCAATGCACTCTTCCGCGGTTTGCCCTTCCTCCCTCAGCCTCGTGCACCACACCCTCGGGCGAATTGAATGTGACTCCCAGAGCTGAACGAGAAGGTTGTCAAGGTCCGACCACCGCCTGGAGATCGCTTCTCCAAGAGATTGCCTGATGTTCGTATCGGGGCTGGAGAGGGTCAAGGAGTAAGGCACATAAATGGTGATTTGTTGAAAATCTCGATGCTCGGGTGTGATAGTTTGGAGTGCCAAAGTGATCCATTCGATGATCTGCGACCCGGGTCGAAAAACCACGTCACGGAGTTTCTTCGCCTTCGAGAGGCTGAGTGGGGCTGGCTCCGACCCGCCTGGAAACAAATTTCAGCTCTTGTTGCTGACCAGATATGAATGCACGTACGACGGGAGGTATACAAAATATCGAGGGATTCGAGGGTATGAGAACACCTCGTTACCAACTCCGTTATCCATCAATGGTCTTCCCTGCAACCCCACGACAGTTCAAGCTTTCGGAAGTGAAGACCGTTCGGTAGCTCCAGCAGCTGACGCGCGGTACTTTCCGCCCCTCCCTGTATATGAAATCCAAGGGACCCAGTGAGTGGGGGTGAGCTTGAAGGAATGACCGCCCGTGGCTTATCGGGATATCTGCCTTTGACTAACGAGCCATCGTACCCCGTCAGGCTCAGGTCCTCAAGAAGGGGGAAGGAAAGAATGAGATTGAACAGTTGTGGGTGTGGATGGGCGATGGGACCTACGCGGAGCGACTTGAGGGAGGGTGAGAATTTATAGAACGGGGCGAGAGAGGCCACCAAGGGTCTGAGGTTCTGAGTGCGATTGTCCATGACCAGGCTTGCGACACCGGAAAATGCTCGAATCCAACCACCCTCTTCCGCGTTCGACGCCGTGAAAAGCCAAGGGGAAACGAGCAGGGTGTGAGCGTGATACGCAGGGGGATTCGCAACATCCGGGAACGTCTTCTTCCACAACTTGAGATCACTTGCGGAACGGAACTTGATATCGGCGAACAAGTGTCTTCTGGTGCGTGGGACCCATGATTTCGAGGCGAGGCAACACTGTTTGAGTGTCTCGGGTTCGTCGTGTAGGAGGTCAATAATGCAGTCGAGTATCTCTGGTGGGAGAGAAGAATTCGTCATCGTGGTTTGTGTCCAGTTGCTATAGAATCCGCTCCGGCACGCCGCGACCAGATTACACACTCATCGACGTCCTGGCTGAGCATTATTATCAATTTATCAGTGGTACACTCAACACAGACATATAGCGGACTGAAACCAGCTCCGAACGTTTCCCTTCGCGGGTTTTATTCACGGGGATGTCATCAGGGTTGAAAACACCGCCCGGGTCTCAAATTTGGACGAGATCTTGGAGAGGAAAGTTGTATTGCGCGCAACGAGACCTAAGTCTCCCCAAATTCTTACAACCTCGGGTGGCCGAACTCACGCAACTTACACCGCCAGTTGTGACGACGGGTATCGTATAGTACGTACTTGGGTCAAGACACATCATTCAACCAGGTCAATTATCCCTCTCCTCGTCACCTCCGGCATCAACCACCCGATACAATCCCTCACGCCCCGCCCCTCCCCAATCAGTGCCTGGTATTTCACCACTGGACGAATTGAACGCGACTCTGAGAATTGGACCAGGAATTGATCAAGGTCTAGCCACTGCTGACGGGCTGCTTCTCCAATGACCTGCCTGATGTTGGCATCGGCACTGGCACTGACGGAAGCAACATGAATCGAGACTTGTTGGAGATCTCGTTGTTCGTGTGTGATGGTTCGAAGGGCCATGGTGATCCAGTCGACACTTTCTGACTTGGTTTGAAAGAACACATCCTCGAGTACCGCCGCCTTCGAGAGATCGACCGAAACTGACCCCAGCTCGGCTAGAATAGAATCGAGTCGTTGGTGCAGACGCAGTGCAGGATGGACATACCAGGGAGCTCATGGCGAATATAGAGACATTTGAGGGTCCGTGAACACTCCACCACCAGTGCCGTCGCCAACGGAAGATCCTCCTTGGAAACCATCGTCAAACCTACCCTCCGGAAGTGGACGCCGCCTGGTAAGGACAGCAAAAAACGTGCGAGAGGTTTCATCCCTTCCTGCTGAAAGAGTACAAGAGACCCAGTCATGGGTGGGGTCGAAGGGTGGATGGTGGTCGGCAGCCCATTGGGACTATCATCATTGTTGGTAAACGCTCTGTCGCTAACCACGCTCAGGTCCATGAGAAGTGGGAGCGAAAGGATGAGGTCGAAAATCTGTGAAAACGGAAGAGCGGGCGCTTTCGTGCAGAGAGATTTGGTCATGGGTGAGATCTCGAGAATCCGTGGAATAGGACAAAAGAGCTTGCCAACTCGTCGACGTACATATCATGCCAAGTGCCAGCACCTTCAGGTGCAAGACGCGAGAAAAACCTCTGATCCAGCCACCTGCTTTTACATCCCCGACCGCGACCCGTATGCAGTCGATGAATAGAGCTTTGGTGTAACGGGCGGGAGATGTTGAAGAATCTGGAAACGCCTCCTTCCATGATTCCAGCGCTTTGTCGGTGAGAAAGCTGACATTGGCGAAAAGGTGTTTTCGGGTCCGCGGTATCCACGATTTGGAGACAAGGCAGCAATTCCTAAGCGCATATTCGGTGTCGCGCAGAAGATCGACGACGTGATCCAGCGTTTCCGTTGGAAGGTGGAGATTCGACATTGCGGTTTCCGCCCAGATTTTATAACATCCGACCGCGCCCGGACGCCTCCTCCCGCTTCTTTGCTCACAATCCCACCGCAGACGCGGAACCTCCTACAGATGTGGACTCGCGTGCGTACTAGTCGCCCATGCGACAGCGTGCGGGTGTAAAGGTTCTTGGATTACTATGTGAAGTTCTCGGCCGTGAGGGGTCCACGATTCGGGAACCAGGGGGCACGTCTCGAGTGTCTTTGGTTTGTCGATAACGGGGTCTCAAAACTCTGGATGGGGCCGTGGGCTGGAGAACATCATACCAGATAAGTGGATGCCCGCTATCCGACAGCCAAATCACACGGTAGATCTCGCTGGGAATTTGGCGCCGGAAAGACTGCCCGACCCTTGGAGAAGGGAGTCCACAACAACGGACATATATCGTATCTACCAACGTTCATGGTATCAGACCGGGTCAACTATCCCTCTCTTCGTTATCTCCGGCAACAAACACCCAAAGCGGTATTCCGTGTTTTGCCTATTCTCCCCCTGCCTCTCACATCCTACCCTCGGGCGAATTGAACGTGACTCCCAGAATTGAACGAGAAGGTGGTCAAGGTCAGACCACCTCCTCGAGGTTGCCTCTCCGAGGGATCGCTTGGCGTCGGGGCCGATACAGGTCATATGGGGGGCCAAATAAATGGAGATTCGTCGAAGGTCTTGATGTTCAGGTGTGATGGTTTTGAGTGCCATGGTGATCCATTCGATGCTCTGCATTGCGGGTCGAAAAACCGCATCGCGGAGTTTCGTTGCTTTCGAGATGTCGAACGAGGGCGACTCCGACCCGACTGGATAACAGAATTAAGTTATTGGTGCAGACCAGATACGGATGGGTGTACGAACAGAAGCTGTATTTGATATCGATGGATTGGAGGGCATGAGAACACCTCGCCACCAACTCTCTTATCCACCAAAGGTCTTCCACGTGACTACACGAGAGCGCGAGCTTTCGGAAGTGAAGGCCGTTCGGCAGGTCCAGCAGTCGGCGTGCAACATTTCCCGCCCCTCCTTGGATATGCAAGTCAAGGGAACCAGTGAACACGGGTGATGTTGACGGGACGACAGTCTGTGGCCCACGGGGACTACCGTTATCGAACCGTGACTCATCGCACGCCACCAGGGTCAGGTCTTCGAGAAGGGGGAAGGAAAAAATGAGGTCGAAAACTTGTGGGAATGGGAGGAGGATAAGACAAATGCGGAGTGACTTGAGCGTGGATGAGAATCCGTAGAACGGGGAGAGGGAGACATCCGAGGCTCTGAGGTACCGGCTGTGGTTGTCCACAGGCTTGAATCCATCCACCCTCTTCCGCATCTGACGCCACGATGTACCGAGGACAACCAACGAACAAGGCGTGAGCTTGACGTGCAGGGGAGTTCGCAACGTCTGGGAACGTGTTCTCCCACGACTCGAGGTCACTCGCGGAGCGGAATCTGATGTTGACGAGTAGATTGCTTCTGGTGCGTGGAACCCATGATTTCGAGACAAGGCAACATTGCTTAAGTGACTCCGGGTCGTCGTGCAGGAGGTCGATGGTGTAGTCAAGTATCTCTGGTGGGAGATAGGAGTTCGACATCGCGGTCTCGGGGAAGAGGCTAAAGCTTCCGTTGTACGCGTTGCTCTTTCTACCTCCTATGACGTTGATCGACTCCTCGGTCAACCTAGACGCTGATGTGAAAACCACTGGGGGGTTTGTGATATCAGAAGAAACGAAACGTGGGTGATTTCCTTTTGCGAGGTAGCAGGCGTTGAGTTGAATTGGCTAATCGCGATCGGTAGTAAGCGAATGGTGTCTATGACGTTCCGTAGCATGGAATCAGGTCGACGATCCCTCTCTTCGTCATCTCCGGCGACAACCGTCCTATGCTATATCTCGTGTTTTTATTTCCCCTCTCCAGCATCGTGCATGTGACCTTTGAACGCGGCTCCCATAATTTACCGAGAGGGCAGTCGAGGCCCAACTACTGTTCGGAGATCTCTCCTCCACTGGTTTATCAGACGTTGGCCCACTGACGTACATGAGTGAAATGGGAGGGGGCGTGGTCGGGATGCTGGAGATCCCGATGTTTGGCGCCCGGTGACAGTTCGGAGCGCCAAGGTGACCCATGTGACGGTTGGCGAGGGGGACAAATATTCTCGTGTTTGTGGGTACGTGTTGAAAGAAATGAAGGGACCGGAGTCAGATGTAAAGGAAGGACCATTGAAACGGGTAGGCAAGATAAATGCGTGCGGGCGACTGACGCCGAAAAACCACGTCTCGGAGTTGTGCCGCCTTTGAAAGGTCCACAGAAACTGGGCCAGAGGCACCTGCAGACGAAGGTGAGCCACAGCCCAGCAAACGACCGGAGCGCACGGGGCGGATTACAATCGATATCGAAACATTCGAAGGTATAACCAACTCTGTTACTCACTGAAGATTATCCTCTTGAAACCATCAGAACGCGAGCTTCCTGGAGTGAATACCGCCGGGTAGGTCCAGCAGCCAGCGCGTGGGGTGCCCCACGCCTCTGCGTGTGTGAAGATCAAGGCACCCGGTAAACAGGCCTATATGATTCACCAACAATTGCTCGACGACGGACTGCGACCGAACAAGTCTGGGTCCTCGAGAAGAGGGGAAAAACGGAGGAAGTTAAAATTCATGGGTACGCAAGGAAGGGAGACCCCAGGCGGAGCGACGATAATTTGTGGAACTGGGCAAGGGAGGTTTTTTCCAGGTCGCCGGCGCCGGTCACCCGTGTAGTAACCTCCAACACCTCTCGTCCGAAACCCGGATCCTCCCGCGATCCTCGAGCGGCTTGGCCGTAACGAGGCGTGCAGAGGATCTCCTCAATGCAATGAAGAACGCCTGATTCTCGGCAGCTCTGAGGTTGTGTTTGGTGGCGATTGGCCCCTGACTGACTGGGGTTGTGAACGAAGGCAAACGTAGATCGTGACTGACGGTGCCCAAAATCTCAACATAACGGAACTCTGCATCCTTGCTATCTACCCACGAGATAAAAGCCCCGCCATCCTTATCGGTCAAAATCTCGGCGAGGGTCTGGACGACTTTGGCACCTTCGGTTGCGCTGGCGATGGCTATCCATAGCCGCTGGTAATCTGTAGCCAAGGGTTCCTGGGGGGCGGTCGGGCGAGTAAAGGCATGTTTTGTGGCGGCGTCGTGGGAGGTAAACGTGGTTAACCACATCGGGACCGATTTGTAACGGCCAGAATGCGTTCTCTGACAATCGTTCAAATCCTCGCCAGCCCGTGACGCGTGACGGCGTGGCCGCGCTCAAAGGCTTTTTCTATACCGGCCAGAATGTGTTTTCCTACTATGATACGAATCCTCGCTAGCCCGTGAAGGTGTGGCCGCCCTCAGAGGCTTTTCCCAGGCCCTGTCAAGGGGTTAGCGTCAATCCGAACATCTGATCCAAACCAACCCGATGCCCGGTACAAACTTACAGTTATCAAACCAGATTTCTAGCACGGGTGAGCTGACACCCCCGGCGGAAGCCGGGGTCCGTCGGCGCCCGCCGCCAACGGAATCCACGGATTGGACGTTGGATGAACCCGCGGTTGTTGGGCCCTGTTCAACTGCCTGGTACGGGTGTGTTGGTTGGGACAATCACACATAACGGGTGCATGGGTCAGTTTGGCAGGAGGGGAGGACGGACCGCAAGCAGGGCCATTTTGTTTCTTGCCAAGGTTCTGTGTATCGCTTTCAAAAACACCACTCCTGAAACTTAATTCCTTTCCATACTTCTTGCACAAGCCAGGCTACCCACCGAAGCGGTGACGATGTCCATCAACCAAAATTTCCAATCTAATACCAACCTGTGCAGTATAGCACGACCCCAGATATTTCTGCCCGTTCTTTCACGCTTCGTGGTCATCTCTGTTGGGTTTCTTTACGGTATTGCGGTGCCCAGCACACGGTGGCTATAGAAAGTTTGGTAAAGGCGTTACTCGAACAAATGGCACTCCTTCCATCTTGCCATCAAATCGGCCCACTTTTTGCCGTTCACACGCTAACCACGTGGCGAAGCGTAGGTACAGGTTACAGGGTACAGTCGCTCTACGACGTTCATACTTTCATGGGCATGGACCTCTCGTGCCCGGGTTCCACCCGAGCTCTGGCACAGTAGAAGACGATTCTGGTACGTGGCGTGGATTCCCATCGTTGGCATGGTTTGTCCTCCGGGGTGCTGTTGACATCGATCTTGGGTTACACTATCCTCTACCTCTTCGTGCGGGTCGTGTGTTTTCAAAACATCCTGGATCTCTATTGTTCAACGTAGCCTCACCTCCGGATAGCAGGGAACGAACATGCCCTTCGCCCATGGACTTCCCCAAAAGGAAGCCTCAATCGACCCAAGCTCCTGTACCGGGACGACCAAAACGGCAATAATATCCACGTTTGTAATAAGCGCTAATTGACACGTGCCGTCGTTGTCCGACAAGTTAACCTTCTACGACCCACGTCGGAATTTCAAGCAAGTACGTCCCCTCCAAAACTCCGACGGGATGGATGGCGAATGTTTCTAGGCTCAAACTTCGTGTCAACTGTCATGGAGTTCTTCGGCCAATGACCACCGGAGATGGGAAGGTGTTCCGATGAGGGCGGGTTTTCCGCCGTTCCGAAGGGCGGCAAAAAACGAACCCGACAGCCGGGATTACGGAATGGCCGTAAAAGCGGTTATCTGATCCTCCCATCTTTCCCGAACTTTCGGCGGACCTTGTTTTTGTGAACGTTGGGGCCATATCGGGGATGGTCTCCGACTTACTAGCCACGCGCCGTCCGGCCGGCGCGTAGTAGAAAAGGCACCGTAGAAAGGCCACAGTGTGGTCAACCGCACTTCTCTTCCTTTCCCCCTCCTCCCACCGCGCTTGCCAGCACATTCCCTCGACCGCGCAATTCCTCACCAGGGGTTATGGCTAAAGATTACGGGCAACTGTGGAAGGATGCGTTTAGTGCGAGTAACGAAGCGCAAGCCATCCAGACCCTGTCTGATATTTTGGCCAGTAAGGAAGGCGGGGACTTTATCTCTCGTTTGGACAGCCAAGATGCAGAGCTATGTGTCGAGGTCTTGGACAATGTAAGTTGCGATCTGTATTCCTCCCATCTGCCACACAGCCTCAGACGATCTCGTTAGGGCGTTACAGAACACAGCCTCAAACCTATCAAGAAGCGGGTTTTCTTCATCGTTTTGAGGAGACTCGCTGAGCGCCATGGACTACTGCCAGACCGGATAAGGATAAAAGAAAAGATCGAGCTTTCAGACGAAATGCTTGGCTCGGGTGGAGTTGCAGATGTCGAGTTAGGAACGTACGAAGGGCGCCCCGTTGCGGTCAAGATCACGAGGATTTCAGCAAAGGACAACTTCGTGAGGATAAGAAAGGTGAGCGTCGACGTTGGTCACCCAGGGCGTGGTCTCAATCATTCTACCCAGCAATTTTACAAGGGGGTCGTGCTCTGGAGCGCGCTATCCCATCCGAACATCTTGGGACTCATTGGGGCTCAGGAGGACACAGAAAAACGGCGGCTCGTTACCGTGTCAGAGTTGATGGTGCACGGAGACATCATGAAGTACATTGACGAGAATCACGCCAACAGGCTGGAGCTGGTGCGTCACATCGCGATCGCTCCCTCCACCACTTCCTTCACTAAAATCTAATGATAGCTGCACGGCGCGGCCAAGGGCCTGGAGTACCTACACGGTGCTAATCTCGCGCATGGGGACATCAAAGGGGTTGGTGTCTTTCCGTTTCGCGACCGATCCCTTTCTGACATTCAACAGTCGAACATTCTCGTGTCCAACGACACCCCTCCTCGTGCCTGCCTAGCAGACTTCGATTTCATCGCCACAGTCCCCGACCCTATCCAGAACTTATCGACCAGTGCACAAGTGGGGGGTGGCACGCCGCATTTCAAGTCTCCAGAACGCCTAGTTCCCGACGCGTATGGGAAGAAAGATGCTCCGCCCACGCAAGAGGCTGACATCTACGCGTTTGGATTGGTTATCCTCCAGGTACGCAATCAGGGTCATGGGTATTGGCTGTTCTTATGTATGCCTTCTCTAGGTCCTTACGGGTGAAGCCCCATTCCGCGATGTGCATGTCCCGGCCTTGGGATACTTTGTACTTCTTGGGATGCGTCCGGCCAAACCAGAGAACGCCTCAGCCATCGGACTTTCCGATTCGCTGTGGGATCTTACCCAACGCTGCTGGGATGGTGAGGTGGAATTGCGACCAAAGGTTGGGGAAGTTATGGCACACCTTGGGGAAGCGGCAGCCGGTTGGGACGGTCTCATGCCGCCTTTTGGCCAGGTCGAGAGTGTCGCTTCCTACCCCGACGAAACGTCCGAGTCGACGAAACGTGATTATGTCATGTTTTTGGCCTCTGAACCGCCGGATAAAACATCTCAGGAAGTTGTCGCTTGGCCCCCCGAGGAACCACAGCCAGAGGAGTCACCCGATCCTCCCCTGTTCCAACTCCTCTGGAAGAGTCTAGGGAACTACGTACGGAAGATCCTCGGGATCCTTGGTTCCTGGCGTTGACCTCTCCTATTTCCGTCCTGGAGTTTTTTGGATTTTGTTTGTTCGCTCCGCGACGTATCAATTCGAACTACTTTCCGCCGAAGACTCTCGTGTCCTGTTACTATACCTTCCTTTCCTTTTTAACTGGACCCCCCGCAGTAGGTAGTGATTCGCGGCCTCGCCGCTGCGCATCGAGGTTCGCCCGGTTCTCTTACATATGCTCTTATTCCCATCTCATTTTATGATTAAGTTATTTCATTTCGTCTACCTAGAAGCGCTGGCCGGTAGCATATGTACACCGCATTCGGAACCCAACATTCCTGCTCGCCAACGCCCCCACAATCGCGAAGTAGATGTCCATGTGGGCATGAGCTCTGGGGTTATCAAGCGGCTTTCCGACGGTCGTAAGTGATCGGTACAAGCTCTAGATTTCCTCCTCATTGGGGTTTTTGGGGTTGTTGAGAAGTGGCTGGACACATTCGTGGATAACATGCTCCGTCAATATCAGTATTTGTACAGTTCACCGATGAACTGGATCAAACCGAGGGATTGTCGCCTGGCCTCGAGTGCGGCGTGGTACTCGTCCGGAGGGGAAAGGGTGCACGTTTTCGCGGCCCCGGTCCAGGTAACTGCATTGTTGGACCCCTTCGCAGCCCAACGACACTCGAAGCCCTCCTTGCAGTAGTTCAAGAAGCATTTTCGGAAAAGCTGACCTCCGGCAACGGGCGTTCCGTCCGCATTTCGGATACCGTCATCCTGGATGTTGGGGCAGCGGTGACAGCAATTCCAAAACAGGAGAGTGCTCAGGGGGTGCGGCACTACAGGCGATGGTCAGTGCGGTTTCGACATCAACGTTCCAAATGTTCGAGTTTCGAATTCCATCGGCTCACATCGAAACCCCCCGCTATGTGATCGAGCAGGGCTCGGGCACGCCCCCAATACGTCCGTACACCCGGATAAGATCTTGCGTTCCAGGGCATATAACCGTGCAAGGTTGATCACCTGTCCGCTTGAGCGTAAGGCCTCGATGAGGCGCACGATGCTTACAAGCGAGGGTGGGGATAATGTGGCCCTCAAACCCGTCTCGAGTGCGCTCGGTCAGTGCCTTATAAGCTTATCGGTGGTACCGTCGGGGGGCTCTGAAGGGAACCCCGGGCTAGGGGGCACTGTACCACAGAACGCGTGGATCTCGCTTAAGTCCTCCGAGCACTCTGGGAGATGTTGCTCGCATTGGAAGGGCCACCCGGTCCTCGAAGACCGGACCATACAGTAAATGGTGTCTGTCTATCACATCCCATGGAATTAAATCAGGTCAATGATCCCTCTCTTCGTTACCTCTGGTAACAAACATCCTATGCAACATCTCGTGTTTTTATTCCCCCTCTCCTGCGTCGTGCATACGACCTTTGGGCGGATCGAACGCGACTCCCAGAATTGGGCGAGAAGGCGGTCGAGGTCCAACCACTGTTCGGAGATCTCTCCTCCAATGGTTTCTCTGACGTTGGCTTTGGGGTCAATATGAGTGAAGCGGGAGGGGGCGTAGATCGAGATATGCTGAAGATCCCGCTGTTCGATGGTGATAGTTTGGAGAGCCGCGATGGCCCATGTGACGGCCGGTGATTGAGGCCGAAAGACCGCGTCTCGGAGTTTTGTCACTTTTGAGAGGTCAACGGAAGTGGGGCCAGAATCACCTGGGACGAAGATAAGCCACAGCCCGGCGAAAAATCAGAACGGACACACAGGGCGGGTGACAATCGAGATCGATACACTCGAGGGTGTCAGTGCACCTTCCCACAAACTCTGTTATCCACCGAAGATCGTCCTCTTGGAACCACGAGAGCGCGAGCTTTCGGAAGCGAAGAACGCCCGGCAGGTCCAGCAGTCGGCGTGCGGGGTGACCTATGCCTCTGCGTATGTGGAGTTCAAGGCACCCGGTGAACGCCAGTGAGGTGAAAGGAATTGCTGCCTGCTGCCCCTGAAAGTCACCGCCATCGTTCGACGACGGACTGAGACCGAACAAGGCGAGGTCCTCGAGAAGAGGGGAGGAATGAACGAGATTGAAAATCTGCGGGTATGGAAGGATGAGGAACTGCATGCAGAGCGACTTGAGGGTCGACGAGAAGTTGTGGAACGGGGCGAGGGAGGTTTTTTCCAAGTCGTCGGGGGTCACCCGTAGGTTGTCGTCCGTTCTTCACAACAATCTCAGCCGCGCAACACGAGAGAAGGTTTGAATTAAACCGCCAGCTTGGGCATTTGAAGTCGCGAAGAGCTGATTGAAACCAACAAACATAGTGTGTGTGTGATGCGCGGGAGAGTTTGAAGGATCCGGGAAGTTTTTCTTCCACAGCTCGAGGTCCTTTGCGGACCTGAACTCGATCTTGGCAAAGAGGTGCTTTCGGGTGCGCGGAATCCACGGTTTAGAGACAAGGCAACACGCCTTGAGTGCCTCCGGTTTGTCGTGTAGGAAGTCGGCGATGTGGTCGAGAGTTTCTTGCGGGAGGAAAGGGTTCGGCATCGTGGTTCCGATCAAGGTGGGTAAAGCTCCGGTCTTGGCGCCTTTCCCTTTCCACCACTTCCGCTTTAACCCCAATGGCGCCAATCGACCGCCCGCCTGTTGACCGCCCTTGACCCTATGCCCAGCGTAAGACGTCCAGGTGTTAGGGAGCCAGTTCGGCCCTCAACACATCTCGCCTACGGGTTCAATACGAGATCTTGACTCCCCGGTCACAGCGAAGACACACCGTTCAGGTTCAGCGAAACACGGTGTTCACAACCCGTATGTTTTCAGGTTAAGGACCGCGCCTCTCCCCCGCTGATACGAAAATTATTAGTGGTTTGCCGTGTCTCGCAGCCGTCGACGTGCTGGTGGTGATTCCAGATGATGTGGAACCAGGCGGCCCCTTTCGCAGGGCAACGGGTGTTGAGCCGGGTCACAATTTGGGGAGGAGGAGAGCTGGATTGGGTCGCGATCAATGAGCTCGTGTTGGTGGCTACACCGTAAAATGAGGACCACGTCGGTTGTTGAGTCCAAATGGTGAGTTCCGCTTTCCCATACTTTTTTCCACGGTTCCCGTGGAGATGGTTATTCATCTGTTGAGCTTGGCGGTATAGGATGTTGCAAGCGACCCCAAAGTTCTACAATATCGGTTCTTTGTCTGAGAGAATGGGAGAACGGGCTTCGAAACTCAATGGCAAAACGAAGAGAGGGCCTGTCGCTCGAACCGACCCGCAGGTCCTTGGGATGGGAAGCTATTGCCCTTGATATATTTGTGGATAGTACGCTCCGTCAACATCGACAGCTTATACAGTTCACTGTGTCAAATATGTACAAACAGGGTCTGTGCGTTCTCACCTGCCCTAAACTACGTACTACTTATACCCACGGCTCTTCTGCCTTGTACCCTCAGTTCTTTCCATTCACTGAGGTGTACGTATCCCTTTACTTGTTCTCCCTTTACTTGTTCACTCACATCGCTCTCTTATAGTTAGCCCTAACGTGTTTGCTTACAGGTAGATACAAGTAAAAGTTCTTTCCATTCACTGAGGCTTAGCTCTAACGTGTTCGCTTACAGCTTACAACACGTTCTCGAACAGATTAAGAGTCTGATAGACTACCGAGCTTGCTCGTACCTATCCTCT
>Ga0307509_10008542_pt1 | contig 13027 bp, 13 predicted proteins | sample 10_EM_MG_FD_202245 | JGI IMG/M metagenome (GOLD analysis project Ga0307509, IMG submission 202245) | Populus trichocarpa ectomycorrhiza microbial communities from riparian zone in the Pacific Northwest, United States - 10_EM | ecosystem: Host-associated > Plants > Roots > Unclassified | place...
GAACTTCGGGGGGCGTTCGGAAGGGCGGGGTACTGGAATTGGATAGCGAGGGGGAGGATGGCAGCGCAGCCGCAATATTTGACCGCGGTAGGGATGCTTGCTGCTTTGGTGACGAAGGAACTTGCGTCACGTGAGGCGACGGGGCGACATTACTCGTCGGGGGTTGTTCTGTGGACCTTCGAGGCGTTTGTGGCGACTCGGGCCCACGACCGCGTGAACGCGTGAAGGGCGATGAGGGTTGAGTAACAGACTCGCTGCTAGACCGTGGCGGAGAGGATGCCACCGGTGGAATGCTCAACGAGGCAGGAGTCGGAGTTTGAGGGGGCGAACTCCTCGGCATGAGGGGGGGTGGGTGATACATAAGGGAGTCAAGCTCACGCGAGACTTCGCGTGCAGCAGCAGCATTTAATGCCCGTTCGTCATATAGGTCCTCTACTGGGGGAGGTGGAGTCAGGGTACGTTCTTGAGAGACTAGAGCTTGGGCAGTTGCGGTAGGAGTGCTTTCCCCTTCGGTTGGTGCCGACGGTGTCTGTGGAGAATCAGGAATTAAATCAGGTTCATTGGATATCAGCACAGGTTCACTATGTACCTCGGTGGTTACAGCTTTGCGATCAGCTTGCGCCAGCTGGTGTGGCATCGGCAAGGGACGCGAGCCAAAGGGCACCCTCCTCTCACTTGCCATGTACGGTAGCTGGATGTCATCTTCCTTCTCACTTAGATTATCCGGGACAAAAGGGGCTTCAGAGTCGTACGACCCTGGGTCGTAACCCCCATACAGGTTGGCGTGGTGGAAGACCGGAGGCGCTGCGCCGGGCGGGGGTCCTGGGGGCGGCGTATGAGTCCCTTCGATGGACTCATACCTTGGTGCAACGTCTCCAGCACCTCCTTCAGGAGGAGCCAGCAGCCCCACATCCTCAAACGTGGACCTTGAAGCTGACAAAGGCTCCGCAATCATCTGTGCTCCAGAGTCTCGTCTGCCCGGGAAAGTTGCGAAGCGCCCACCAGTTGGGACAGGTGATACGACTTGTTGGGACGAAGGTGGAAAATCATCTCTCAAGCTGGTATTGGGAGATGAGAAAGGAGGAGGTTTCCGTGACATAAAGGATTGAAAGCGAGTTACGTCTGGCTGAGGTGGGAAGGTGCCATGCTCGTCCTCCTGGGATGTTGCACGTAACCTGCCATAGCCACCTACTTCTCCCAACGACGGCCTTGGAGCACCGTTGCCATATCGAGAGCGATATTGCGAGGGCCCGTCACCATCGCCAGGTAGATCACTCCGGTCCAAGCTCGCAGTAGAACCATTGTTTGGTAAAGATAATGGCATGGCATTAAGATCGCTGTCCTGATAATTGACGTCCATTGGAAGTTGCGCTCGACCCGATGGAGTGGAGGCGTCAATCGAAATCTCGCCTAGAGCACGCATTGCATCGGCGACATATGCCTCAGTGCGGACATTACCCGTGTAAAACGGCCGGGCGAGGCCTGGCTCTGTCGTTTCCTGCGAAATTTCAGCCATGATTAGCTTGCCTGATTCAGCGACAATCTAGGTATGTGAATCAGACATGAACAACAGCACACATGACTGGAGACGTACGAGGCCTTTACGACAGCATTCCTCCAAACCGCCGAATTTAAGGATCATCCAAGTCTTGGTTGCCGTACGCTTCAAGTCCCCTAGCTTCGCCTCCCCTATCAAGATTTCCGAGTCAAGCTCACGTATCGTATCTCGAAATTGTTCAAGCAAGTTGGATTGTGCGGGTGCGTCCTTGTGCGATGGGTCCATTTTGCTGAGTTTGCGCTCAGCAGAGTCGGCCTTCGAAGCCACAGTCTTGCGACGGGTTTTGAGCCTATCAAGACCTTCTTCTTGAGACCGGACCGCCTTCATGTGCTCACGAATAGTTTGTTCATGTGCAGAAAGGTTTTTAAGAGAAAGACAGAATTCTAAGAGGAGTTTGGTGGATGCGCCGAGCGTGTCCTGAAAAGGCGCTTCAGAGACAAAAGATGGGACCATATTGTGCACTCACAGATAAATCGTCTCCTTCGCCATGGCCCCAAATACGCAGAGCCTCTGACGCTCGCGAGAAGTGTATGCTAAGCTGTTCGAGGCTGCAAATGTGAGGTCAGAAGGGGTCAAAGAGGAAAGCAGCCTGCCGCTCATGGCACGGACGGCAGGACGAATCGGGATTCTCACGATGTGATTATCACCTTTTCGGCAGTGATGAGATCCTGAAGCGGCCGTAGGGCTTTATTTCCCGCGATAGCGGATACTGTAGAGCTGTGAGCAAGCTTTGTCGCTGCAGACTTGAACATGGTGGAGTATAGGCAAAATGTATGTGAGATCTAGCACAGCCTAATGGGACTGCGGGCGGGAGTTCTCGCATGGCCACCCGGGCCGTCGTCATCATCACCATCAACTGGCAATATAATATCCTGTGCTGTATTGCAATAATCCTACACGACCATACAAAAACCCTTCGTTCGTAGACTTCCTCAATGCATACTCTACGACGCAGCCAGAGACTTGACAAATTCAAGGGCGAGGGTAGGGCTGGTTATCAGCCGGGGCACGTGCATCGACTGTGCATCAGCAAGTGGATTCTGTGAGCGGACAATGGCATACCTGTCGCCTGGGGAGACTGGGAGCTTCCTCTCCACAAGTTTCCCTCCCTTTGCAAATATGAAATGCCCACGCTTTGTCTTACCTTGCGGATTTTTTGCACCGAGTGCAGCAACAAGGACACGGTCGGGATCAGACAGCAGAGGGTACGGGAATTCCTTCTGTGTGGTGATGAAAAAGGTTAGGGTTTCACACAGCCTGTATCGTATTGTAGAGGCGGAGGTCGCATGCCTTAAGTCGCCATTTCTTCTGAGCCTCCGGTTCATCGTGACTGAGACAGTAAACGATAAAGTTGTGTTCCGTGAAACTAGGGTAGATATCGCGGAATCCGCACGCCTGTGTCGTGCAACCCGCTGCGCCACTGATAAGGCTCGGGCGGTGGCATTAGCCCAGTGGGACTCACAGGTGTCGGCCTTGGGAATAGAGAAGAGGATTACGCCGCTCTCGTCGGCAAGATTAGCTACGTCGACATCTTCACCTTGTTCGTTCTTCAAAATGTACGACGGAAGGCTATCCCCAACATCGATTGGTGCAAGTGCCCGAGTTGCTGGAGTTTCAGCTGGGGGAAGTTCCACAGCCTACGGCTAGCGTTAGAAGAGGACTCAACGGATCATAACCTCACTCACTGCCGCAGCGGCGGTTGTAGTGGTTGTAGCTACGGTGTTCGCGGCGAGACGTGCTGACCGCCTTGGTTCAGACATACAGTACTGGAGTGAGGTAATGCAAGAGACGCCCGCTGTGCCCACAACCGCAATCTTAATCATCACCATCGCAAAACGCCTCGCCCTCGTCGGACGCTCAGGGCTCAGATCCAGTGGTCAGATGGTAGGATCAAAAGGACTTTTAGAAAGCTTGAAAGTAGACACGTCGCAGGTAGTGAAAAAAAAAAGTACAAAGGATAGTAAACATTGCATAAAAGAAACCCAGTAGAGCTGTAGGTAGTACAACACAGCACATATAGCAGCGACAAATAATGCAACAAACACAGGTTCCGTTAGAGGACGGGACAAGGGGGTCCTACAATGTCATAGATATCTCAGTAATCGGTGGAGGTAGCAGCCTCGGGGACTGGTGGTATTCAAGGCAAAACAAGATCAGGTTGCCTGTGAGGAGATGTGAATGATAAGGGGCACGTTAAGCAGCTATCGGTCACTTTACCCCTGCAGCGGCGGCTTCAGCTTCGGGCTCCTCTACAATGGGCGCCTGAGTTGGTGCCACTGGGTCATTCTTCCTGTCAATATCGGCCTGCATGAGAAATCGTTATTAAACGGAGAGTACTGCCTATTTCAGATTCGCAGACCTTCGATACAGGCTTGCGACTCCCTGCACGCGAAGCAGGCTTCCCCGTAGCCTTGGAAGCGGGCTTCGCTCCAGCTTCTGGGGCAGCAGCCTTAGAGGCGGGCTTTGCGATTGTTTCAGTACCTGCGGCCTTGGAAGCAGGCTTGACAGGTGTTTCAGTCGCCGCGGCCTTAGAGACGGGCTTCGCAGCAGCCTTGGACGGTGGTTTAGCAGCGGACTTTGAAGCAGGCTTAGCAGCAACCTGAGAATCAGGTTTGGCCTGGAGGTACGATTAATTTTTGTGATGTGTGCACGAGGACGAAGATTCACCTTTTTGGCGGGTGGTGGGGCGTCCTCGCCGTTCACGGCGGGCTGTGCAGACTCCGCTTCCTTCTCAGCCGAGGTGCGTTTCTTGCCGCGTGCAGCAGATTTTGGCTTTTCCTTGCCAGCCGCATCAGCCTCTTCGCCGGTAGCTTTGGGTTTCCTGGAGCGAGGCTTGGCTGGAGCCTTCTTTGGTGGGGGATCAGGCTTGGCCTGGTCCTTGATGCGGGAGGAGCGACGACGCTCGGCACCATCGGTAGTAGTAGCAGCACCTTTGCGAGCCATACAGAGACGCGTGCGGAGAGGGGATGGGGGGTGGTGGTTTAGAGAGAGAGGCAAGCAGGGCAGCGGAACCTTGTTTAACGTGAAACCTTGTCCATTCAGTTGACAGGCACTCGATCAACAGACTCTAGTCACATGAACTTTGGTCACATGATTGCCTCGCATCCTTGCAAGTCACGGGATCACTTCCACAATCAAACATCCTCGCACGGGTGCAGTACATGCACAGCATCCGTGGGTTCGTGGTGATCATCTCACGACCCGCACAGTGTTGAGGCCGGATACGAAATCCATTGCGGGCGTTCCTCCGTATGAATCGTGTAAGCATGACTCGTCGTCACGCAACCAATAATATCTCATACCTCTCTGCAGAACCATCCGGCGCCGGTCGTCCCAGGGGTTTTACAGTAACGTTCGGGGCCCACCTGCCGCGATCCACCCCTTCGGATACTATTCTGCAAACACTGCATTTGTGACAATGTTTGATACGCGGAGTCAAGAGCTTGGCCCTGGCGTTGGAACAACTTGACTCGAATTTGCAAGGGTACCATGATCTTGGGAAGGGAACTATCTCATACTTGTCTCTCAAGCCTGGGACTGGTACCGATGGTACGGCTATCTTACAAAAACCACCATTTTCGTACGCTAGTTACTGTGCGTCCTAATGATATAACAGATGGGGGCAGTGTTATAATATCACAGCACGACAGCGAACAGCCTTCGAGACGAATATTCCCAAGGTATTGTAGTTAGTTGTGATCATGGAAAAGACGGGCTTTAGTCTCATACTTTTGTCACCTAGGTGCATGTATCCTTCTACAGTTTAAACACTCAAGTGATACTCTAACTCGAGAAAGCAGGGTGGTTGTTCTCGGATTATCACGTGGCTTACGTTGCCGTCACCGACATCGACGGCGACTTTTTGCACAGCATTAACTACGACTCACTTTAGGAATCATGATGACAAGCGCGTAGCGGACACCTAACCAAATGTGTCCATCTCTCGTACATAACTTATGATGCAAGTTAATGGAGCTCTCCGATTTGGACACCTCACGCAGTGCAACCACTGATCCTGGCCCAGCGCCGTACAGCCTACAGTAAGCGACTTTATACTCGTTTCTTGACCGCTAGTTGTTCCAGCCGGGCTTATGTATTGTAGCTCGTGGCAGCTGATGCAGCCCAGAATGGTTTAGTTTTACCAGTGTCGGAAGTCCCCTCTTACCGCTCCACGTTACAACGGGGAAAGTGTAAATGGTAATTGTCTGGTGTCTCGCACACCGGTGCCGCACGACACATTCCGCCACCCCCGGCCTTTTGATGAAAACATGACTTGGAAATAATAGCTGTCGCAGCTCGTGCCGATGCTCTGGTCTAACGCTTTGGTCGAAGGCATAAATGGCTAGTCGGTCCTCATGGTAACTGCACTTGTACACTCGCTTCATGGCACCTCCCAATATCGTCCTGTATGACGTTCCGTCTGCGAGTCCTGAAGCATGGGCTCCTAATATATGGCGAATACGGTAAGATTTTCGCTTCGATAGCGTTCATTCACCTCATTCACCTCATGGATCCGTTCTCTAAGGTTCGTGCTCAACTTTAAGCGGCTGCTTTACCGAACGGTCTGGGTCGAATATCAAGATGTGGAACGAACCTTGCGTTCCATCGGTGCACCTCCTGCATCCGTTGGGCGAGATGGACGGCCTGTATACGCGCTTCCCGCGATTATGGTGCCCCAGCGAGCATCCGAGCCACCCATCGTTCTCTCCTCCGCCAACGCCATTGTCGAATATCTGGAAATGACTCATCCGGCAAGGCCAGTGTTCCCTGACGGGTCCAGGGCACTCCAGCTCGCCTTTGTGCATTATTTGAACGATGTGGTGGTGAAGCCTCTTCTCACCATCATGATTCCGCTTAGCCACATGCGACTCCCCGAGCATGTACAGGCTCACTTCCGGGGACCTACCGTGGCAGGGATGCCGGGATATCTTGCGCCTGGACCGCAGCGCGAGGGAGCGTGGCTAGCGGTGAAAGAGAAGTTTGACTTTCTCGCAACCCTACTCGACAAAAATAGTGGTCCAGACGGGGACGGACTCGTTGCGATGGGTCGGGAACTTTCGTACGCGGATTTTGCAATCTGTTCGCTACTTGTTTGGATTGAGCGGGTCTCACCACACGATGGCTGGCTGCGGGTTAGACAGTGGAGTGGTGGGCGCTGGGTTCGTCTTTGGGACCGGTGCAGAGATTACATGGACGTATATTGACGCGGACGCTCACTTGTAGCGTAACTTTTGTGATTAGATGCTTGATATTTATGATAATAATTGGTGAGATGGAGTGGTAGTAGAGCGAGCGCGAGTCAATCAAATTTCGAGTTATTACTAGACTAGACTTACATGTAATTGCAATTGGGCGCCTCATTCAATTCGTATGATACCTCCATTACAACCACATGGCCTCTCCTACTCCCTCGTGTGCCCCTTCCTCCTCAGCCGTGACAATCCCAACACCTGGCAAATCAATCCTTAAACGCCCTCCTCCTACTCAGCAATCCTTTTTCTCCCGCATCTCGAAATTTCTCCCTACCCAATCCCAGCCACAATTAACCACAGGGGACGAGGCGAGGACACTCAAGAGGGCCCACTTCATCCTTCCTGAGCTCGTTACCGTCTATCCGATATCTTCTGGGAATCCCCCTTCCACCCCGACACTCAAGGAAGAGAAGAAATCCATCGAGCAGCGCGAAGCGGAGCGCCGGCGACGGGTCGTGCGAGGGAACTCGGTAAGCCAGGGAGGCGACCCCGACGAGTGGTGGAGCCTAGAGAAGGTCGAATCATTCTATAAGGAATGCTGTTCAAGCCGGGATGAGCCTCCATCTGAAGCGATTTCTGCTGCGTTCAAGGTAATCGACTGTCCGTTATCCCCACACGTGGCTGATCGTCCACCAGAGTGCCACAAGGACAATACCTCGCACTGTCGACTTCTCTGGCATTCAGCTGAACCCCACCGAGGCCGCGATCCTCTCTGACGTGTTTACGATCGAATGGGGCTTACGCAGATTAACATTCAAGGAGTGTGCCTTGGACGACCGAGTCCGTACAGGTCATCCTTACACGTTCAAACGGACTAATCCCGTACACAGATATTAAAACCGATACTACATGCCCTTCTCATTCCGGGAACTCTCACATTTCTGTCCGTTTCTTCAAATCGACGTCTGAAAGCGCCGGCATTCCGCTTAATCGGCGCTTTCGTGATTAAGGCTTGTAATGCTCGTGGCACGAACTTGGCGTGGGCTAACCTCTTTTGCAGTCAAAAACGCTCCAGTTTCTCGACCTTTCACAGAACTCGTTGGACAAACGGTCGATCGAGTATATCGCGAATGCGCTCCCCCAAGCTCCCGGCCCTGGTTTGTCATCACTCAAATTAGATGATTGTTTTCTCAAGCCGCAGGCGCTTGAGGGATTAGGTGCGCAGTGAGACGATGTCCTTGTGGGCGGGTTTGCTAACCAGATATAGCGCATGCGGTACGAACGTCATCGCTGCGAAATATATCTCTGAGGCATAATCGTATCACCTCCGCGGGCGCCGTTGCGATCGCACTGATGATCCGTGACTACCCGGACGTCGTTTCGGGTGGCATAACGCCCGCATCATCTGCACCGTCTACACCGCCCCTGTCCCCAGCAGCGGCTTCCCCGTTACCATTGCCCAACACCGCTGGCCAATTCCCCCCTCCTGTACCGTCGCGGCCGAGTGGCGTGATGCCGCCACCACGACATCCAACACAGACCCTCCAACCGACGTATACACCATACATCCCTCGAGCGCGCCGAGGTCCCCCCGCGTCTTCGGCAGCTGTAGGGGATCCGCTGTCGGCTACAGGCCAGCCAATCCCGCTAATTACGTCGTCGGCTCAAGGTGGCGTGACAACGCGGCATTCTGTATCATCTTTGGGCCACCAAGGATCACATCTGGACCATGGGCCAAGCGCCGCATTGCTCGATAAAGTGAGGGCACTCGATGCCCTTCCTCGGCTCGGTGCTCTCAGGACCCTGGATCTGAGGGGTAATGATATCCGAGTGAGCCCTGATTGTGTGACCTGAGGAGTACCCATTGAAGTGTTGTAGGCCGGGATCACTTACGTTGCTCAAGTGTTGAAGCGCAACCGAACGCTGAAGGTTTTGAATCTTAGCGAGAATAAACTTGACGTGACCGGGCTCATGGCTATCGCGGAGGCACTGGTGCGTCTTCACATAACAATGGGAGCCTTGCTAACCGAGCAGCACAGAAATACAATACATGTCTCGAGACACTTGATCTGAGTAAGAACCCATGCTGCGGGCCGGGGCTCGATGGGGTAGGTGCGATCTGTTCGCTTAAACCGACCGTCTAACAATAGTATACTAGGTCCAGTCCCTGCGTACAGCATTCACCCTCAATACAGCGCTCAAGCGACTGTTCCTGTCATCAACGGGCCTTGCGTCAGCAGGAGCCATCGCCTTGGCGGAATTTCTTCCGGAATCAGTGTCGTTGCTTCATCTTGACCTAACAATGAACCCCTTTGATTTAGCAGGCGTCATGGCGCTTAGCTCTGGTTTAAGGGGGAATCATGTGATGCGTTGCCTGGATCTCAACATCCCACCCGATGATGAGGAAATGGCCCGGTACGTTACTCTGCGCTCAAGTAAAGACCTCAAAAATAGACCCTCTCCGTAGGATGTGTCGTGACATCTTGAACACTTGTATTCGCAACACCGAGGAGGCAGAACGGAACGCTCCACCAGCATCCGCAAATGGTACGAGTGGTCGAGGGCAGGGTAAAGGGGTTTGGGGAATGATCGAGGAGAGCAGGCTTGCCAAGACATTCCGCAAGGACGAAGAGAAGAAGGTCGAGTCTCGCAGCCTGGACAGTTTTCTTATCTCTGGAGGCACACAGAACGAGGATGAGGTTATACTACAGGCGCAGCTGTGCAGAGATCAGCTTCAGGACCTATCCGCCCGCTCGGCACATTCGGAGAGAAGCGCATCCGAAACGCAAGCAGATCTTGAGCTCATCGAGCAGGCAAAGGCATCGTTACCTGCCCTTGTGGAGGTCATTCGAACCTGTTCGGACGCAGCTCGCCTAGATGAACTCCTCGGCTTGAACGACACACTCATATCTCTCATAGCCCATACCTCCCCTAGACCTAGGCTTCATATTCAAGGCTTAGGAATAGATGTGAACGGACTAGGGAACCCACCGACCCACAGTCATGGTACTGACGATGGTAGCAGCCATGTCAGCAATCGTGTTGTTACCCCGCGCGGCGATACCGAGGAGCCTACTGATGGTGATTCCGTATCAACACCGCGATTAGACAAAGGTAAAGGAAAGGCTCCCCCAGAACCTGAAATCGTCGAACCAGTGCTGAGCCCTCGTGGCTTTGCCGTAGCGGATTCGGACGAAGAGGAGGCGGAGAATGAGGCGGAACAGGAGGGAGAGGACGATAGTCGTTCACCTACCGATCTGTGAGCTACGATCATCTCCATGCACATCCGTTTTACTGATCGTACGTTTGCAAAACGCCAGCTCGAGGAGCTGGGTCACGGAGGAAGGAGAAATCTTCCGCAAGGGCAATAAGCTTTTAGGTCCCGAGGAAATGGAAGGTGAATTCGCCGGTGAAGAGCTACGGATTGAGGTTCGGACTTTCTCGTTCAATAGATTGGGGACCCGGCGCAACTCACTACAAATCGGTCTTACAGCTACTGGAGGCCCAAGTCGAACGGCCTCCTCCACGTGCCATCCTGGATGACCTATCACTGGCACTGGATACATCGGCAGTCCACATTAACTCTCCCGTCTTAGAAGAGCAGCCAAAACCTTTACCGCCGCCATACATTTCACGTCGATCTTCGCCATCGTCTGTGGCGTCACCGACTCAGCAGCAGCAGTTTTCGGAGGAGAGCACAGCCGAGAGCCCGATTTCCCCTTTGCCACTGTCGCCGCTTCCGCGACCACATTTGGCTAGGAGAAAGGAATCGGGCACGTCCTTTGAACCCAGATGAAACAAAACACAATGTCATTTACCTTTTTTTTTTTACTGCGCCACCTAAAATGGCATTAATGCACTCCTTATGTCACCCCGTTTTATACCCCTCGGATAACAACTATCTTAACTGCCAAGTACACACGCGCACACCCTTACCTATCCAGCGGCTCTGTCACATATCGACCATCATCATCCTTACCATCCATATTTGGTACGCACAGTGGCATTCTTCTGGACGGCATGGTGCTTAATTTTCTCATTTGTACAACTTGCACGCTTTTGCTCTACAGTACATCGAGTCAAATTCTTTTATCTTGGACGACTGCTCCTCGATAACTGACGAGTTTTCGTCGAATATACAACAACCAACGATGTTATCCTCTTTCGGGGCAGAGTTTAGATGAATCACCTCGCGTACAAGAAAGGCACAGTTGTCGACTTGGTCGTAATTTCCGAGTCACACACACAGCATCTCGCCCAACGCTGCTGCGGGCTGCGAGTCACTGTGATGCAATCATCCGACTCACCTACCAGCCTCTTGACTGGTTCAATGAAGGGATATAGTATACAATCCACTGCACAAGGTTTCGGGCTTAGCTCATATCATACAAGCACCCCGTAGCTGCTCAGTCATGGATTGGTACTGCGAACATTTCCAGAGACAAACCCGATTTCGGTGTGCCTACGCCAGGCCATTTGCTGAACTATGAGAAAAAAACTCACACCCTAGCCGAAAATTATGGGATTGCCTCAACCCATGTTGTTCTCCCTCTGGGCAAAGGCGGGGTGAATTGCCTGACACATAGTACAAGCATACTTGTCGTGATATTGGGTCACTTGGGAATGCGTCTCACCAACACTGCTGCGGGCGGCGAGTCACCGTAATGCAAGCATCTGATTCACCTACCGGTTGCCCCTTCACAAGGCGATGCACGACACATTGCGCAACGTTTTGGATCGTAGCTCATATCACGCAAACAATATAGAGCTACCGCCGAGTCATTGATCTATCTTGCGAACATCCCCCAGTGAGAAACTTGATTCAGGTGTGTTCAGGCCGGCTGGCGTATTCGCTGAACGAGTTAATGAGTCGTCGTTCCATAACTCACACGACGTGAGATGGCCTAGTCTGGAGACGACAATCACGATTTACAAAGGGGTCATGAATCAACGCCAGGACAAAGACAGGGTCCCACATGATCCAGGTATACATGATATCAACTATTTTCCTGCACCTTTCAGTTTCAGTTCGTGTACACAAGTGATTGACAGTGGGCGGTACGGTCCAATGTGATCTCGGATCTCAGTGGGCGACTCGTGGCAAGGCCCGATCACGTTTACTACACCATCTGAACCGATAATGATCAGCAACCAAGTAACCGTAGGAAAACTGCGGAATGCAGGTACCTTGACAAGTCACAGGATGAATAGAGAATGGGAATGGGACGCGCACCTTCAGAATTGGGCTTGCCGTCTCCATCTACGTCTGCCACACGAATGATGCCCTTGATTTCGCTAGCCGTGAGCACCTTACCTACATACAGAATCGTCCTCAACGAGAACGCAAAAATATATCATAGAGAGAACAGAGAAAGAAAAGAGCAGCCTAGCCATCATTTGCCATAATTCAGCTGTAGAGATGTAACCATCACCATCCTTGTCACACGCCCTGAACGCCTCCCTTAATTCCTCTTCAGAGTCGTTGCGGAACGTCCTGTGTGTCATCGTGGCGGGGAATTCTGGAAATTCGATCGTGCCATTGCCATCTGCATCGACCCCGTTGATCATATCTTGTAGCTCAGCCTTGGTGTGGTTCTGGCCTAGTGAGCGTATAACGGCATGGAGCTCATGGATCGTAGTTGTCCCATCACCATCTATCGTTGGTTTCTGGGAGTAAGCCCTCACTCTATCCTTTCATGTACGAGCGAAATATGCGAACCTGTATCGAAAAGTGAGAAGCCTTCCCTAAGTTCTGCAAGACCGCAGTTAATAGATGGCGCTCGTCGTGTGGGCGAAAAGAAGGAGCGACGTGCCGGAGATTTGCTCTGTTAAACCACGACCTTTACGACTTACGAGATTGTCGGGTTGATATATGCAAACCTTCTGACTGGCGTCGCAAGGCAAGTAGAATGGAATGGTCAGAGGACGGCGATGCATGCTACTGACATGATGTCAGTCATGCAACAAGACAATAACGGATTTTGAGCATAGTAGCATGGGAAGGGTGGCGTGGTGGCGGAAAGGCGGGACGCGAGGTGACGCGGGAGCCTGGCAGGGCTGAAATCATCAGGGCAAGGCAACACCTGATTGGCACATTTTGAACACTCTAAGATGAAAATGGAAACGCCAGTGACAGGCGTAGCGAACTTAGCGCGGATCGATAAGATATATCTAGTTGCACTCATTAGAAGGCGTGTTTTTCAGCAGGCATTAATCGTTCCTTGGCGAATTTCATATTACGCACTGACTTTTTGTGCCCTCAGTTCCCATGTCTGAC